>Ga0209092_10004568_pt1 | contig 11519 bp, 13 predicted proteins | sample FraStrMetagenome_FD_187446 | JGI IMG/M metagenome (GOLD analysis project Ga0209092, IMG submission 187446) | Marine eukaryotic phytoplankton communities from Arctic Ocean - Fram Strait ARC3M Metagenome (SPAdes) (version 2) | ecosystem: Environmental > Aquatic > Marine > Oceanic | place: Fram... | reverse complement strand
GAATTAAACTTTGCTCCCATCTTTTGGAGCTGGAGGGAAAAGTTCTTCTATGATCTTCTTAGTCATGAGAAGAGTTCCTGTGGTCGTACATCCAATAAGGAAAACCCATACAGAACCCCAGCCAAATCTTGCTTGAAGAGGTCCAACAGCAAGAAGACCGATAGAGGCAGTAATAGAACCACATCCATTGATCAATCCAGTGACAGTTCCAAGAGATTTGTTGTTTCCACGTACAGATGGGTGGGATGCAAGATCAGCTGCAACAGCAGATGTGATGATATTGTTGGGACTGAAATATAAAAAAAGAAAGTAAATAGTGAGCAATTTTATCATAAAAATACAAATGGAAATCGAATATAAAATATCATTCTTACCCTCCAACCAAGATACCCATAATACCAAGCATGGGAAGAAGAGCAAGTGCAGAAAGCTCTTCTGACTTGGCAGCAAAAATACCTAAGAATATTACGAGACATGCCATGAAAACTCCAATGACAGTAGCACGACGTCCACCGAACCAATCAGAAACAACTCCAACAATAATTCCTCCAGGCATCATTCCTACACTGTACAAAGAGGCAATAAGATTTGCTTCCACGGGATCGAAATTCTTTCCAAGGAAATATGGTAACCAGAAGAACAGGACGTAGTTGGTAAGCTTGAAGAATCCAAATGCCACAGCATATTGAGCAACCATGGGAATGCGAAGGGCATTCATGTAGGTAATGGGGGCAGGGCCAGTATCTTCAACTTCTTCTCCAGCAGCCTTCTTGGCAGCAATCTTGTCCAAACGGATTTGAACTTCAGGAGTGATAATGTCTACTTCCGCAGGGTCGGGGATAAGAGTAAGCGTCAATGCTCCCCAAATGATATTAGTGACGGCTGGAATGACAAGAACCCACCAGTATGGAAGAGTAGTAGAAAGTACCCAGGCAGCAACAAGTTGAGCAGTTACATCACCACAGTATTGATGACAAGTCCACAGTCCGAAAATAAGTCCACGTCTCTTAATAGAATCCTTGTCGCAAAACCAATTTCCCATTACAGCAGTTCCTACAGGTCCTCCAGTAGATTGGAAGAAACCAAACAAGAAATAGCAAGCAAGGATAAAGACATTTCCTAGCATAACAGACATTTGCTCAAATTCGAAGATAAGAGAAAGAGCGATCAACAAAAGACAGATTCCACTTCCAAACAATCCTATTGATAGAACAGTGGTCGGGCGTAGGGTATCACCAAGTTTTCCACTAATAATGTTACCGATAGCATAAGTTCCCATGAAAACTGTGTCCATCTCAGAAAGAAGCAAGGCGGAGTAACCAGCATCATCTTGGAGTTGCTCCTTAATAGTGGAATAACATTTACGGGAGAAGTGGGCCATAAAGTAACCTCCAAAAGTGATAAAGAAGGCATATCTGTACAATCATGTGTGGAAAATAAGAGCAACAATAAGTTAGTTTTCCGTAAAAGATCATTCAACCATTCTAGAACATGAAAAATTCGTATTCAATTGCAAAGTCGTTCTCTTTCATTTATCAAATAGCGCCAGAGCATCAAAATGTCTTTCGAGTTCTCATATTTTCAAGCCTGATAATGTTTCACAGCAGTATACGAGTCCTTTCAAAAAAGTGAAATTCTTTCGTAAAGTGAAACGTATTCGATAAAAGAATCGTATATGTACTTCGAGAATTTCAAATCTCATTTCTATTTCTTCAAGTATAGAATAGATTCATTTCAAAAGTTGATACACAATTCAACAATTTCCGGTGGATTTAATTGTACATACCCTTGGTACCCCTTTAGTCTTTTGAGGTTTTCGGCCTCTGATATCTTCTTGGGGTCATTGACCAATGATGTAGTCTCGGTAGGAGCCATTTTTGTTGTTGCAATTTTGTTACTCTTCTTTCCAGAGTTTTTTATGAGGGCGCAAGATTTTTGTGCGGTTTCTGGTTTTCCCAAAATTATTTGTGTAGAACTCCTTTATTGAGATACAGTTTTTCCACTTTGCTCAAGTGCATCGGCTCAACCTAGATTCGTTGGTCCTGCATTTACATGAATATAATTGCTTCTTCAGTTAAGTCTTATCTAAAAGATATCATCTGAACAGAAATGGGTGTAAGATTGATGGATTGTACTGATGTGTGTATGTAAGTATGATCCTACGTTATGCAACACCAAAAATAAGGACGGTGCAATTTGCATCTGCGGAACAAAGCCATCACGCTGCTAAGTAAAGAAGACCATGACTCTTGAGCCATTCAATTCAACAACTACCGTAAACGTGGACGAGCTATATCTACATGTGTAGGTAGGTCATGCTGTCATTTTTTGTTTCCTTTATTATTTTTTCACTCTCTATACGACAACATTCGTATGTTAAGTTTTGAAACGTTGTTGAACAAAACTTTCAATATTCTATATATGTCGACGTACATACATAGCTTTGGCCAATATCTTGTCTTGTACGTTACCCAGGAGGAATCATGAAGTGGGTTGAGAACTGTAAAATTAATGAATTAAATCAACACACCTCAATTTGTCAATGTATCTTAATTAGGGAATAATATCGACAACACACATGCAACATAAATAGAGAAACGAATGACGCAGCGAAAATTGCCTTTCTTTTTTAGAAAAGAGGTGAGAAACAAAGAGGATTTTTCTTTCGTCATCCCAGCAAGACACAATTCAAGCATAGACATGGATGTAGTGTTTGTTCCAAGGGTTGTAAGTGCAAAAGAAGATTCATCGCTATTTAAAAAAAGATTCAGTGAAAGATCTCAAACATGAATTATTTGTTCGTCTCTATAGAATTTTCATAGCTTCCAACTTGAGCATCACTTATGATTTGAGATGTATCTTTGCTGTAGCTTTTATTTTTCAATCGAGAAGAAATTAAGTATTTCTTTTCTTCCAATGCGATGTAACAAAGGAGAAAGTCACATTTGATACGAAACAAAATGCAAAAATCGACATGCTTAGTTTATAGTAATATCAGCAACTAGATTTATATACTCTAGAAGAATATAACAGCACAATTTTTTACTACAATGTATTAACTCTGTTTTCTCTGGAGAGAGAGAGAGAAATGCTTTTGTTTATTTTACTCTAGAAGCTTTGAATACTCACATCATGCGTGAATGGATTTTGAAGACAGACTTTTAAAATCGTTCGTATCATATACAGTTGAAAAGAATAAAAAGGCTTCTAATAACAAAGGAAAACTTAAATCGACGAGCAATTAGCATTGAAATATTAAGATTTAGAACATTGAACTCAACATAAAGTTATGTTTGCAACAGCTCCAAGGTATCTTTCCTTGATATAGACGTGAAAGTGTTCAAAACATGACTTCCCTTTAGAATTACGTTACTACAATTACGTAAAACTAATCAACAAAAATTTGGGTGGATCGCATGAGCAACAGCCGAATCGACTCCCAAAAAATTGGCAGAATATTTTAGCTCATTATAAAAATCATCAAAATGTCGTACATTGAGAATCTTGCAACACGCTTGACGCAGAGGTCAGATGAACTCGAAGAAACCCATTTTGATGCTGCAATGGATGCGCAGATATCTGTGATTGATGATACCACATCAAATTCCAATCCTATTCTGTTAAATACAAAGAAGAATGCAATCGTTGATACGAATTCGAATGTTAATAATGAAGGCGAAAGTGACAACAATCAAAAAGTAATATTTGACGATTATTCCAACCCAAATGCAGTCCATAATTGTTTAAGCCCATATGTTCCAGCAAAAGCAGATCGTATTAAAGCTGTTCTCGACCATTTAAATTTAAAGAAGGGAAAGCTAGGATTTAATGATGTCAATTATGATGGAGATACAATTCTTGATATTGGGTGCGGCGATGGCCGAGTTTGTATTGCTTCGGCAAAAATGTCAGGTAATTTAAAACTGAAGCATAATTTGTGAATGGCAACCATATTTGCTCATGATGACCTTCTATGAATTTTCTAGGTTGTAGGACCATCGGCTTAGATGTGTCTCCACTTTGTATATCTCTGGCAACAAAAGTTGCTTCGGAGGAAGGTATTGAGAATAACCAGTGTAGCTTTTTTGAAATAGATGCAACAGTTGACCCTAATAGACTGTTATCAGGTAAGAAGAACTAGTTGGTGCATATTTTGTAATAGTTTTTATGACTATAACATTTTTTTCTAAACTTAGATTGAATTATTACTTTACTTGGTTCAAAAGAATCATGTCCCATAAAAGCCCAATTAGAATCTGTATCGGTTATTTTTCTTTATACATATCCAACGCTTTTGATGAAGCTCATTCCTCTTTTGGCAAAACTTACTGATAGGAAACACAAAGTGCGAAAAATAGCAACATTAACTTATCATTTACCACCAGACATAGTGAAATTAGATGAAAAGAATGAAGAGTTTGATATATGCTTTTACTCAAAAGTTTTCCACAATTTATAGAATTGGGAGCACATGACGTTGCAGAGCAAGCCTAGTGTACCTCTCCTTTGCAGGAAAGGCGTAATTAAGTAGCTAAAACAAAGATATGTTCAAGATTATCTTTTTTTTCTCGAAATAGAATTTTAACAGTAACTTTATGATTTTTTTCAAAATATTCTTTGACAAGGGAGAGCGAAGCATTCAATCTTGTCAATCTGGAGATAAATATCGAGAGAGAGAGAGCATGGTTTTAGGATCGTGAGATGGTCAACTTAGTTCGTACTTGACCATGCTATTAAACTGACGATGGTTTCCTAAGAGCCTACCAATTCTTGAAAACTTTGTGTATTATTATATCAAACGTACACCAGCAGTATTCGTACGGTCCTCTCCAGTAATAATGAATCTTTGTGACAACCTCATCTATTATTTATTTGTTGTCTTACGTACCTTATTATTATACTGCAATTCAAATTGAAGTTGTTTTTGGTCAAGCATCTATCACCATAGACCTCATCATTCAATCCACCATTGCAGCAATAACTCTTATCTACAAGGTACACATCATGAAAGCACAGATTGTTTTTGCTCTAACATTGAGTTCACTTGCACATTCCGGAAATGGTTTTATTTCACATCTACCAAACAACCCATCTCGTACTTTCGGAGTCATCCATCATAATATCTTGGCTTCTCTTCATATGGCTTCCGTAGGAGGGGAAGAGGAAGGAACCTTTAGTAAAGTTACCGAATCAGAGTCTGATATTGCCACACCATTCGTAGAATCTGGAACAGACAACTATATTGATTGCAATATTGATAGCGTGGCCACAGTGGGTGGCTCTGAGTATTTTATTGGTGTTCCATGTGATTACTCAGTTGCTCTTTGTTACTTTGATGAGGAAGGCGGTCTATGTCCTGCTGATTTGGATGATAACGAAATGATGGATAGTGTATTTCCTGTAGCAGAAAGCATTGTGGAGGAAGAATTTGGAGAAGAATTGGCACTAATGAGGACTCCTCAAACTTTAACTTTAGTTGGAGAGTTAGAATTGGGTGGAGAAGAGGATGATGACTATGAGTTTGATTTAGAAGATATGGATGATGAGGAAGAAGAAGTTGAAATATTGCTGTCGTTTGACCACGATGGTAAAGAATTCAATTTAGTCAGGCTTTTAGATCCAGTTTTGTTGGTGGCAAAATCAGATCCAGGAAATGTTGATGCCAGAATACTTTTGTCACCAGAAGAAAGTGACAAGGTCATGCCCTATTTGGAAGAAATGATTTTGGACTATCAAGAGGAAATGGATAGTCAACAAAGTGCCTAAAACACCTGCTTATGAATAAAATCTATAAAAATAATGATATAATATAAGCCGAGATTTTTTCAGAGAAATTTTCTACATATCTATTGTTCAAATGACTGTGATATGCTTCAAATAACCTAGATCTTGATAATTCTGCAAAATCGAAGACTAATTCCGATTAGGTCGATTATGGGATCTGGAAGTAATTCATAACTGCTGTGCCGTTGAGCTCGACTAGGCTTGATGTTGCAAATAATTCGGATTGAATGTTTCCTCATTCTTTAAGTCCAAACATCACAACCTTTCTCTCTAGAGAGTACAAAAGGACCCATTCAATGATTATCACTCGATGTCTACGATTCTTCCAAGGTTTTCGTCTTTCATGAGTTTTACAGTATTACATACAATTCACAGAACTATGAAAAAAAAACAAACAACTTATTCACACATAAGACTCAAAGTTCTTTGTTCACTATCCCACAGGAACCCTATAAAAGAAAGTAAAGCATGAATGAACACAAGTACATATATCCTAGATGTGAGAGTTTTCACTGAGAACATATATTCCGTCTATACCGAATTTGATCTAATTTTATTTTATTTCAAACTATATTTAAGAACGAGGCTTCTCTTTCTTTTCCTTGTACAAAGCAAGAAGAGAAACACCTGCGACCTTAACAACCTTAAACCTAACTCCAGGAATATCTCCCACGGCGTGTCCAGCACGTCCGAAACCAGCAATCAAAACTTCGTCATTCTCGTCAACGTAGTTAAGACAACCATCCCTTGGCACGAAAGCGGCAATTTTCTTTCCGTTCTTGATGAGTTGAACACGAACGCACTTACGGATAGCTGAGTTGGGTTGCTTTGCTTCGATACCAATTTTCTCAAGAACAATTCCTTTAGCCATTGTAGATCCTCCCATAGGGTTAGCCCTCATGGCTGTGATGGAGTTCTTTTTACAGTATTTTTGATCATTCCACTTTTGGCGACGACGGTGAGTGCGCAATTTACGTCCGCAGTTGATTCCAGATGGCTTTCCCATTATTTATTGTTGCTTCAAAAGTCGTGCAATAACTTGAAAATTCAGAAGTTGTTTTCCTTACCCTAGAAATCTGATGATCGAAACGTCGTTGTGTTACAAAGAACGGAATAAGGAAAGTGTAAGTATGTGTGATTACAATGCGGGAAAAATGATGTTTCTTCCGATGTATTCTGGTGCTTTTACTTCTGCAGAAGATTTGTGGTCAGTCTACGATATCGCGTGACACCAAAACAACCAATCTCGCTAAGCAAAATTCACACCTGCATCTCCATGAAGCGAAGAGTATTCTTAGACTCTCCTTTGCTTTAGGTAATAGCTGTTACTTGAATAGCACCATCGCCGACGACCGCAATCTGACATTTCCTGCCCCACGTACCTCTTGCTTCCGCAAACCCTCTGAACTGATATGTACATCTAGTATTTGTTTTTACTTACCATCTAATTTCTATTCGACTCTCACGTAGAGGATCATATACCAGTAAATTTTAGTAAGTGGCGAAAAGGAGCGCTGTCTGTCCGTCAATTTTTTCTTTTTCTTATAATTTATTGATTTTATGGAATATATGCAATTTACGCCTGCTGTCGTATGTGTGGAGATAACTGGGGACCTTGTGAAAATAGAATATAAATCTAAGTGTGCAGGTAATCAAAAATCTCTACGAAGTTGAATGGATTTTTCATGTTTGTTACATAGAATTTCTAAATAAGATAGAGTCTTTACTTTGTTCAAATCAAAGAAGCTAAACAACATTAAGAACCTCGCTAGTCAATTCTTACTTACGTAATTGATTTAAGAATAGAAGAAGGTGTGTGTTTATTTATTATGCTGAGATAGAACATATTCACATACAAGAAAAGAATTACTTAACTTAAATGATCAAGGATCTATTTTTAATATCTAAATGAATGATCATGCATATGAAACATTTAAACAAGATTATTCTTTTCAAGTTTGTTTTAACAAAACCTTCCTCAATCCTTTTGCCCTACACGTAACGAACTCTTCTACATAACAATTTTGATCATCTACGCATTCAATATAAAATTTAGAATGAAGCGCCAACTAAGCACTCCTAGTGAGGTACAAATCGAAGCTGAATTTGGTTCTTATAGATACCATCAACAAGATGCAACCTTACCTTACAGGTTTCAGATATCATCGAATCAATCATCCACATCTTCCTTTCACAGTCGCAACACTGATTTTTCGAATGAAGATACAAGGAATCAGGATGTTTCTTTGTCTGCTTCACTAAAGCGTTTCAAAATTTCGACAACTCCCGGGGAACTTAGACTAGCTAAAGATCTTGAAAGTTTAATGACTGATCATAATTGGAAAATTCCTCATCCAGCGAACTTCAACAACTTTTCTTCTTTGCAGAATAGATCACAATATCGTAGAGAACATTCCACCAACGTACTTTTCTCCCCTGACAATAGTGCATCAGTTGAACGCGATCTGGTAGATCCACTTCGCTTACGAATTAATATTTTCAGATACGAGTTCCTTCTTCAAATACCTAGAATGTATCCACATTCTCCGCCAGTAATATATCGAATTACTGAAAATAAAATATATCAAGGTAATTACAATAGCAATTCCGCCTCTGAGCATCCCACTTTATATCCTTCCTCCCATTGTGTACCTCCCCCTCCTGCGGAAAAAGATGATTGCGACCATAGTGATTTTCAAGAGCAAGCATTCCCAAAAATTATTGTAACAAATTCTATTCCACCTTTGCACCAGAATTTAAACACATACCACCCAGACAGTGACATAGTTGTATTCGATACGTGGACATCGATTTCTACGTTGACCGATTTGATTGTCTGGTTACGGAATTATCCATTCCTTAGAGATACCAACAATGCATTGGATGGACACTCATCAAACCCAACATATTTGGACAGACAGAGTGAATTGAAACTGAATAGGTTCCACAAGAATCAAAATAGCAAGCTCCAGCATGATACACAAATGAATTTGAGGATTCCATCATGCATAGATTCGAATTCGGAAAAAAAAATAAATGCTCCTATATTATTTCATCCAAATAGATTTGATGTCGGATTTCCAAAGAAAGAATCCATTGACAATGGACGAGACGATCTTGCGATGGATATTGAAGGATAATATTTAGTAAGAAAGAAAGTGACAGATTTTCATCACATACTTTTGATTTGCATTCGATACTGTATGTTGTACCTCCATATATGAATTTATATGATTTTTCAGCCTCCAAGATTCGTCCAAAAATTGCATAAAAAAAAGAAAAATGTGTTGAGTAATATGCTAATTTGTTGCACGAATAATACAAGGTACAAAATATAATGAGATTCAATATAATTAAGTAATTACATAATTCTATTGTTTCATTTTTGAAGATACTGTTCTCTGATCATTTAGTCATAAATACAATTTCTTGATACACAATAAACGAAAAACATGAAGGCCTAAAGTAAAACATAGAGAAACCGTTTAAGCAACATTTTCAACTCCTGTTACGACGTCTTCCTTGGAGTCGTCACCAGCATCGTCATCATCCAGAACTTTTTCAGCTGTAGTGGGTCCAGCAGCCTTGTGATATGCGGCAGTATCTTCCTTAATCATTGACAACGTAACATCAGGTGAAATTTTCATGTATAGTTCAGTTCCAATGTCAAAATTTCCACTTTCATTCACAATAGGAGCGCCAAGGAAATAGATGGAGATGGCCATAAAGACAAGACCTAAAATAATCCCCAATGCGTTAGGATATCCTGGATTATATCCAATTGGAAGAGTTCCAACTAAAACGGACCACAATGCAACTACACCTGCATATGGCATTTGAGTCTTCACATGCTCCATGAGGCCACAATCACAAGCAATGCATGTGAGAATTGTGGTGTCGGAAATTGGTGAAACATGATCACCCAAGATTGCACCTGCTAAGATGGAAGAAACAGTGGCATTGAAAATGCGTGCATCTCCTGCAGCTGCGATGTAAGTAGGCCCGGTAATGAGAGGGAAGAGAATACCCATTGTTCCTGAAAGAGAAAGATCATTATTTATTAGAAACGATTTCACTGTAAATTACAAACAAATTAATAAAAACAGTTGCATCTTACCCCAGGAAGTACCAGTAGAAATGGCCAGAAGAGCCGCAATCAAGAAAGTAATAGTTGGTAGAGATCCTGCATTTAAGCCAGAATCAACAATCCACCGTTCGAACAACCTATCAGCTCCAACATCAGTCATGATGGCACCGACAGCCCATGCTAGAGTCAGAACAATGAGAGCAGGAACCATTTTAATTTGGCCTCTAACGAAAGCATCGACACCCTCTCTGATGGTTAAGAGTGGAGCTGGTGCAGAGTTCTCCGTTTCTTCGTTACCACTAAACCCACCACACAAAAATAAGCTACCGAAAGTCGGAAATACCAGTTCCCCACCTTTCTTGAATTGGAGGAAGAAAAATAGGAGAGAGACAAGAGATGCAGCCATTGTTCCCCACAATAAAGCGACTGCAAAATAGAAAAAAACTCAGTGAGTAAAATAAAATACAATTGATGATCCAATATCGATATCACCTCCCTGTACTTACCCCATGAATCTGAATTCTCAACTTTTTCTCGTACAGTCTGAGTACCACTTCCATCATCACCGTAATCAACTAAAATGTAAAAAATAAAGAAAACTAGGAAGAATACAGGTACAAAAAAGTTCCACCAACGTCTAGGTGTGTTTGTTTCTGGTTCACTGCCAGTTGATAAAGATACAATGTTACTGCCCTTTCCATCTCCCCCGTCAGTCCTATCATATACTTTACATTTGCGTTCAGCTACAAGCATAGGCCCGAAGTCTCGTTGAAGAAAAACGAGCATTGGAATGAATAGTAACATGAAGATTGAATAGTATCGGTATTTAAGAGAGTCCAAGAACACTGTGATACCGTTCGTTCCCACATAGAGTTCTTCGCCATCAGCAAGACCTTCCGAGATTTTATCAAGTTCGTCATTGATCAATCCAATCTCAAATCCAATCCACTACAGATTAAAAGACGAATAAAATGAGATATCAAAGCCATGAAATCGATGCAGACGTATATTTGTCTTGAAATGTTGAATACTTACAGAACTTAGAGGGACAAGCGAAGCAATAGGTGCTGCAGTAGCATCGACAATGAACGCAAGTTTTTCACGACTGACATTCAATTCATCTAGAATTGGCCGAAGTGATCCTCCAACCACTAGACAATTTGCATAATCATCGAAGAAAATGATTCCACCAGAAAGAAAAGTCACAAACTGACCAATGCGAGCGTTTTTTGCGAATTTTCCAATGGCGTCAGCAAACCCTCCAAATCCACCTGATTTCTCCATAAGTGCAACAAATCCTCCCAAAAATGCAGTAAACAAATACACTGTGTTCAAAGTAGTATATATTTGGTAAGAAACTGAAACTAGCTCTGTCAAAGTAACTCATTACAAAGTCAACTTACCATATCCATGCCCAACGTCCTAAAATCAGAAAGAGAAAGTTAGTCAATGGCATTAACAAGCAAAAAAAAGAATAGGAATCTTACCGCAAGTGAGTTTAGGATGTAATTCTCAATTGTGCTTGTAAATCCATCTTGTACATTGCCAGAGATCATGCAAGCTCCAATGAAGATCCCTACTCCAAGAGACAATTCAACCATTTTTGTGGTGAAACCTAAAATGAGAACAATTATGAGAGGTACAAGAG
>Ga0209092_10004565_pt1 | contig 11522 bp, 10 predicted proteins | sample FraStrMetagenome_FD_187446 | JGI IMG/M metagenome (GOLD analysis project Ga0209092, IMG submission 187446) | Marine eukaryotic phytoplankton communities from Arctic Ocean - Fram Strait ARC3M Metagenome (SPAdes) (version 2) | ecosystem: Environmental > Aquatic > Marine > Oceanic | place: Fram... | reverse complement strand
TCCCTATGAGATCCCAATAACGACGTTCATTTATATGACGTCAAATTTTATGTTGTATGTTTTTTACCCATTAACACATACTAACTGGATATTTGTTTATACAGCCAAGTTTACTTGTATCTGCCAAGTTCTTCCTCAAACGATACTTTTGCTAATTCAAACCCTGGTTTACCAAATTCTCTGTATATCTACATTAAAGATATTGAAAATGATTTATGGAGAACATGCAATAGGTTATCAGCTCTGGTATACTGCCGTTAATTGAGTCTCTCAATAAGAAAATTTCTAAATAATTGGTTTATATGCAACTAAATCATTGGTATGTTCACATCTAAATAAAGCACATGATTAGATGGAGCAAAAAAGTGTTTAAAACACAGATCCACCCTATTAGGCAAAATTTCTCTTCAACGCTGTCTATATTTGAATGGTTCCGAAAGTTACCATGTTATTCATCCATCAACATCATACTCATTTTGTGTAGAATCCTACCTTAAAAAAGGTCTAAAATAAGGACCATTCAGAAATATAACCATTTAATGGAAGGGGCATTGTGCCCGCCCTGGTCAGGGGGGGCCACAGTCGATAACCATTATTATTATTAAAAGTAAAAAAATTAAAAAAAATAAGTAGTGAACAAAGTGGAGACATCATGAAGTTCTCTTGGGGACTCAACCGGATTGAAACACCAACCTTTCTATTCGCAAATGTATTCTTTTTATTGTTGCCTACCTTATATTATATACACATTGACAAGGGATATGTATCCGAAATAGAACAGCTGAAATCTGTCATTAATTCTATGCAAAAAAATCAAAATGACTTCATCAAACAGAGCACCGAGGAAAATTCTTTATATAGTGCTATGCTCGTGGAACTTAGGAACTCGATGCTCGAAATTAGGGAAAATCGTCTTCGGCCTGATAAAGTAAACACTGAAAACAAATTAAAGATGAAGGGGATCGAAGGTTCAAAGACTGCTGGAACTGTCCGTCAAAATGAGAGCGCACCAGATCTACTCGTAAGCATGAATATGTTTGAGAGTAAAAGTATCAACGACTCAACGATATCCAATGAACGGAATTTAGTTCAATCAAACTCATCATCTCTTACATTTTGTGACGCATTGCCTTTTTTATCTCCAATCAATTCAATTAATAATTTTCAATATGACGAGAGAGTGGATCGAATTATGAATCAAATATTAGCAATGTCATCAAAGGAACTACTTGAGGATCATCACACTCCTCAATATAAAACTGCATGCTGGATATTATTTGACGATAAGCTTCAAATGGAACCAACGAATCATCTTTTTATTCAAAGATATGTCTTGTCCTTGATAATCTTTTCGAATCAAAATAAGAAAACAACACAGCTGATTCCCCTAGAAATTTGTGATTTTTCACGATTTGTATGTAATAGTGAGAGGCAGGTTACAAAGATTTTTTTGAGTGAGTATGACTTTCAATCGTCAAAACGATGGGAGAAATCATCTAATTCTTCATCCTCTGATATACTAATCTCAAAGGAGGGCAGGGTTTCATGAATACAATTCCCTCAGAATTGTCTTACCTCATTCATTTAGGTAAGAAGATTGTCTTTTAATTTATGCGCAATTTGTAAAATGAACTTATGTATATCTAACCAAAATTCATTACTTTCTTGTTCAGAACATTTGGATATTAGCGGGAATAGGATAAGCGGAACAATCCCAGTGGGTTTAGGACTATTGAACAACATGATCGAACTTCACATAGAAGAAAATTCTTTAAGTGGTACCATCCCATCTGAATTTGGATTGCTGACAAGTTCCCGAATTGTTTCTATTCATTCTAATAATCTAAGAGGTTCTGTTCCTTCTGAAATAGGAGCTTTAGAAAAGTTGGAGGAGTTTCATATGAATGATAACATCATAACGGGTATTATTCCTAACGAAATGTTGAATTGCGCGCAATTGAAAATGCTAAATCTTCAAAACAACGAACTGTCTGGGGTGATTTCGTCCAATATACAGCATTTAAAGGCATTGGAAATATGTAGGTATCACTTTCCCTTGATTATTGTGGCATGATAAAGTACTTCCCCTAATTTTATTTTGTGGTTTGTGATTCTTTTCAGTGAATATTGGAAACAATAAAATAACAAGCAAAATTCCTTCTGAAATAGGATCAATTTCTTCATTGAGAGAGATGTGGCTTGGACGAAACAGTTTATCGGGCACAATTCCTCGCGAGTTGGGCAATCTAATGTCAGTTGAAACAATCATATTAGAACAAAACCTTCTGACAGGACAACTACCAAATATCTTTGGAAAGATGAGCAAATTAAACGTTGTAAACCTTGGGTCTAACAACCTCTCTGGTCCAATACCAAGCTCTTTTTGGGAAGGAAATTATGAGACAGCGGCTTTAGTACAAGATAATAATTTTTCTGGACAGGTGCCAGAAAACTTTTGTGCAAGTGTCCCTAATCTTAAAGTTGACAATTCTCATTGGTTTCTTGATGAAGCAAAAGTGACATGCAGTTGCTGTGGGGACATTCAATGCAACTTCTGGAACATAGATAATCCAACTGTTGCAGGTACAGTACGCCCAATGTGTCCTGAAAATAACTTACTGAAAATAAACTTCGACACCCGTTACTGGATCAAGGACAATATAGTGAATGAGACGTTTTACGAATTTGTGGCTTTGAATTTGTTTGACAGTAAATCTTTTTGTATGTCGCCAACTGGTTGCTATTCATTCTTTGACAAATCACCTGAAAGACTTAAATACAATGTTGGATATTCATCGCAAGTAAATGCTCTTTTATTACAAGAATCATGCGGGTCAGTGAATGTCTGCGGTATAGACTTTGACAAAGATCACCCTAAGCGCAATGGCTTAAATCATCTTACACAAATTACTATTGAAGATTTGTCCATACTTAGGGACCCTTCCACACCAAGCTACAAGGCCTTATGTTCTGTAATGACTGAAGATCTTCTCTTTGATGAATTAAGCGTATGCGATGGAACTCTTTTACAGAGATATGTTATAACTTTATTCTTTTATACCCATAAACAGGACTTTTCATTTAAAGAATTTTCATCTTCCGCTACATGCGAATGGTCAGGTGTAATTTGTGATTCAAGCAAAATGTTTGTTGAGGTACTCGATTTTCAAAATGCAAACCTTACTGGAACTTTAACATCAGAAATTGGGCTTTTACCACGCTTACAAGAAATTTCTTTGGGTGGAAATGACCTTCGTGGCAGCATTGATGAATCGATTTTCATTCATTTGCCTCATTTGAAGTACTTTGACGCTTCGAGGAATAATATTAAGGGGACTATACCAAAAACCATATTTCATTTATCAAGTTTGAAACATATGAATGTTTCTAATAATTTGCTTGAAGGAAGGTTCCCACAAGGTATAGAATATTCAAAGTCTTTAAGTAAGTGGAGGTTTAACGATGATACAAAAAGATTCTTTTTCTTCCTAATTTGAATGCTGACTACTGCTTTTGAACGAAAAGCACAAATTGACTTGGGCAACAATTTGCTTCAAGGAATCATACCCACTGAAATATTCTCATGCGAAAATCTGACGCATTTGGATTTTTCTCGAAATAATCTTGTTGGAGAAATTAATGCAGAAATTGGCAATCTTCTACAATTAAAAATAGCCAATTTGTACAAAAATAGACTTACCGGAAGCATACCAGTAAAAATGTTTGATATCATTAGTATGGAACAGCTAATGCTTCAGTCGAATAAACTCACAGGAAGTATCCCAACTGAGATAGGTAGATTGATGAACATGACAAAAATATCCATGAGCCACAATTTACTGAAAGGTAATATCCCTGTTGAATTAGAAAATTTAAAAAATCTCGAGCTTCTACAATTGCATCAGAATAGACTTACAGGGACCTCTCCAAAACTCGAGGCAAGATCTGATCGTATGGAAAGCTTCATAACAGATTGTGGAGACCCATCGTTCTTGCAGGATTCTCCATTAAAATGCGAATCCTGCACCATGTGCTGCAACTCTGAAAATAAGTGCCAAGAAAATCATATATGGGATCCCCCTATTTGGGTTTATCCAAGTTTGGTTGCCTTGATAACTCCTTTTCTCGTTGCCTTTATTATTTATCTTATCTCTTACAAAGTAGCGCTGATTGAAGATACCCGGCATCCACTTTCTATCTACCGAGACGACTCAGTCTATTGCTTCATATACTCAAAAAGCGTTGCAGCACGATTTGTTTATGTTCTTACAGTAACCGTTCAATTTATGTTGTTTCTTGCCTTTATGTGGGCTTCCGATTCCAGTAATGAAGATTCGGATTTCGAATATAATTTTCGGTGTACTGACAATTCTTTGGAGTGTATTGACCTTAATAATGACACTCCAAGTGGATGGGCATTGATCGTCATTCTGAATATCTTATACCTTGGGGTAGATGTCGTTCATGGCGTTTTACAAATACGGAAAGGCGTTTTTCTCGGAGATTTGGAGCTACTTGCTAGTGGTTGTGTGCTTTTGTTTTTGACTATATTGGCAATGGGGACTACTTTGCTATATAATTATGCTCTAGCTGAAACTACCACCAATATGATTGTGAACGCAGTTATTTTATTGTTCATTAATGATATAGACGAAAAATTCATGACTGTATTGAAAAGTACAGCACCGTTTTGGATTGATCGCCGAATTATGGAAGTAAAGCGTGGCATGTCCAGAAAAATTAATCCTAATCAACAATCAACTCTTGCCATGGTGACAGAGGACGACTTTACTTCAACTGAGAAAAACATATTGAAATGCATGGTAAAAGATTGGACTGATAAGAAGATTCAAGATTCAATTACTGCGCAACTAGATACCCCAGTTAGTTTAGACTCTATCGGACTTTAATCAAATTTAAGTTTCTTTTTTACCTAAACAAGAAAATCTTAACTGTGGAATACGTCCCTGCAATAATGTGTTCATTTTTTGTTGGATTTCTTTCTACAATTTAAACAATACAATTTTTGAGCGGCATAACTTCTTGAGCAATCATGATGATAACAAAGTCCATTCCATTAATTGTTATAACGCGAAAACCTAATGTATATGTATCATTGAAGAATCAATTAATAGAGTTATTTTGATTTCAACATGAAGGTTTTTGCGTTTGTGTTATTTTATTACTTACTATCGTATTCAAATAGAGGGCAGGAAATCTCAGTGGGGCGTGAAGACTGGTTACACATCTCAGAATGATTTCCAATAGTAACACGTTAAAAAAATAACATACCAAACAAACAAACAAACTTACTATCGTATTCAACCTCAGCTATTGTTGGATTTTCCAGAAATGTTACACACAGAAGATATAAAATACTACAAACCCTAAGGCGAAATCTTTTCAAGAAAGTAGACACTATACACCATTATTATCCGGAAAAACTCACAATTCTATCAAATCATATAGAAACCAGTATCCAAAAAAGTGTGACAAGATTATGTGTAAAATGAATTCATCTTTGTAATGTTGTAAGTTGGGAAGTGCAAAAACATATATTGTAAAATGGATTAAACACTTTATTTTGAGCATATCGAAAACGAATTAAGACTCAAAAATAAATACTTATTTTAACATATAGGTCCTAACGCTGATTTATATTATATGCCAAAAAATATACACAAAATTGTAATTGGTACAATTCGATTAAGACATTTTCACAAGCATCTTGTGTATGGCCTACCCGGAATTAAAAAAGCAAAGGGCTTATAGAGTTAAATTTTGTTTCTTTAGGTGCTATCAAAACTTGAAATTTTCTTCGTGCTATCATTGTTTTGGGAGCAGAGGTAAACTTGTTCTTTCATTCCTTGTAAGGCAGGCACATCAAAACCTACATGTCTTTTATGTTTAATATATCTTGCCCCTGTAGTTTAACAAAAGTGATGTGTCCACATACTCGCACAAAAAAAATTACACAAAACTTCACATAATTTGTAATGAATATACACATTTCAATGTACATATTTATGATCAGAAGGATTATCTTTGTAAGTGGAAATCGTGCTGCATATTCTTTTTTTTTATTAAGGCATGAAATGGATCGATCACTCAAAAGTAAACCTGGTCTTCTTTCCCATTTTTACCAGAAACGTCAAGTGAAAGTTGACAATATGATCAAAGATTGAAGGCAATAGGAACTTAAAAAAGCACCCAATAATCTTTCTACATCTCAATTTGCGTAGAAACATGTAGTGAATTTACAGTAACTCGTAAACTATCGTTAAAAAACCATCAATAAATTGATATGCATTCATATACGTCATGATACTAAAGCGTACACAACCACTAACACATAATTTGAACATGAGAAAAAAAAGAATTTAAAAGTACGCATGAACTTGATGTGTGTAAGGTGGTGCTAACCATGCGAACAAAAAAATTGAGACTCCTTAGCAGACACTATCTTCGAAATCTAATCGCTCTTACACCAAGAAAACTTAAACATCAATTCCAAACAAGCACGATTCTTGAAAGCCTCTGGAGACATTGTGATTCGGAGGAAATGAGAATACCTTATTTGAAATTGCAAGCAAAATATTAGTCCTCTCAAAATGATATTTTCTCAGCCAAATAATTCAAACGAGTACAAGGCGAATCACTTTATCTTCATGATAAGGAGCCGGCTCGCATTATTCACATTATTTTTTATAGGATTTTGCCGAGATGAAAGAAATGATACATTTAGCAGTTTTCTTGTCGAAAGTTTCAGCACTCGATTTCATAGACCTAGTGTGTCTTATTTCGACAAACAACTCTCTCAACACCATATCACTTCCAACTATATTCCACAAAACAAAAGAAGATTCCAGCAACAAGGTTTTTTTTCGACTTCAAACTTTATAAGCACACCCACTCCGAACAAAAATTCTAATTCCACTCGCATCGAAAATATCAAACAAAAAAAAAAGTACACAAGCAACAAGAAACGATATAACAACCCGCGTTTTGAGTCTCATAAACGGTCACGTCCACAGCACTCCTATTCGTCTGATTCTCACCATGCTAAGTTTAAGTCCAGCGATAAACGACAGACCATAAAAAGAATGTTCCGAGAAGCGAAAAACATGGAACGTATTGGACGATGGAGACGTGCTTCTCAATTGCTATCAGAAATATTAATTATTGAGCCTAAGGATGCACACTCTCATTTGGCATTGGCCAGATTGCAGAGCAGAAGAGAACAAAATCCTCACCGTACATCAAAAGAATCAGCAGAATCTGCTACTCACGACCATAGCAAAAATGTGCTAAACAGTAATACCCCCGAAAAAAGTGATACAAACACGAAAGTAAACCCTTATCCCACATCTGCACGTGAGGCCTATAAACAAGGAACCAAACTATGCCCTACCTCCATTCATCTATGGCAAGCATGGGCAATATATGAACTGGAGCTTGGTAACTTTGAAAGAGCAAATGAATTATTTGAAAAGGCTTTAAAACTAGACTGCACTAACCCATATGTTTGTCACGCATATGGCTTAATGCAGCAAAAGAGTGGCAATATGGAAGAAGCACAAAAATTGTGGGAACAGTCCTTGGATAAACATAGTACGGCAGCCTTAGTTTGTAGTTTAGGTGAATTGTATGCTTCTTCAGGAAACAAATTAAAGGCGAGAGAGTTGTACGCTCAAAATATTCCTCGATTAAAGTCAGAACGTGAACGAACAGAAGTGTATCTCGCAGCAGCATGGTTAGAAGAACGTCATTTTTCCAACTTGAATAAAGGTTATAATTTAATTCAGAGCGCATTGAAACTCAGTCCAAAAAATGGAAGAGTACATGTTGCCCTTTTAAGATTAGAGGATCGGTTGAACAAACAAAAAAAGAGAGCAAATGGTGCCTCGAACGAAGAATCTGGAGAAAAAAATACGAAGTTAAATCTTCACGAGGGGGCAAAAAAAGTAGGAAAAACACACGATTTAATGAGACAACGTTTAGCTGATTTATGCTCTAATTCTCTTTTGGAAGACGGACGACTTTTTAATGCTTGGGCAAGTCTGGAAGTAAAAGACGGTAGATTAGAGAAGGCGAGGCGTATTCTGAAAGAAGGCATGCAGCAATTCCCACAGGATCAATCGGTAAGTTGATGTCCATCTGGATATAAAAAAGTTTGTATCATCTAAGACAAGACACATTTAAACTCATGAAATTCTTTTAGCTTGTCCAAGCAGCTGGTAAAGTAGAAGAGCGCCGTGGGAACTATCGAGCCGCCAAAGAACTTTATAGCGCATCTCTTCTCATTCAGCCCTCTGCACCAACATTAGTCGCCATAGCTATGTTAGAACTTCGTCATCCTCCACCCGAAACACAAGCAAATACAACAATGGTTCGACGTTTATTTGATGAGGCACTCTTATTAGATCCACGACATGGTCCAGTTTATAATGCTTACGGCAATATGGAATTACAATATGGGAATACAGACGATGCAAGAGCCATCTATGAACGAGGAGTGCAACGAAATTGTACAGATGTTGCGAGTGTTTACCATGGTTATGCGAAGTTCGAATTAAGCCAGGGAAATGTTGAGGATGCGCGCTCTATTTTGAGGAGAGGATTAGAACAAGTAGAACGACAGGAGGGGACTATGCTAGAAAATGCCCAACGTGATCGATCTATATTTTTAGCGCACACTCTTGGCATGCTTGAATTGAATTCCCAAAATCTAGCAGAAGCAAAACAAATCTTTGCTTCAGGACTCAAGCGTCATGGAGGTACGTCCCAATTATTGTTGGGAGCAGCATTATGTGAGGTTCGACTTGGAAATGAAAATGGCGCCAGAGTTCTATTTGAACAGGCAGTGCACGCGGATGAGAAACATGCCCATGCATGGCAGAGTTGGGGTGTTATGGAAATGAGAGCTGGAAATTTTGTAACTGCGAAGATGTTGTTTGAATGTGGAATCAAGAGTAATCCAAGGCATGGAGCTTTATGGCAAGCATATGGTAAGGTTTTGTCCTTTGATAATTACATTTTATTCATGATTCTTTCCAAAATTTCTCATGACTTCTGTGTCGAAATGAATGCTTGTATAACTCGTTCTATGAAGCTACCATGGAAAGTAGGCTGGGTAATTTTGAAACGGCTAGAGCGTGAGTACGAATCGAAAAGATTGTATATGTGTTGTATTCTTCATTAATATCATCTCATTTCATGTCCTCATCCAAACTCTTTTCAATAGACTATACGCTGCTGGGATACGAAAATGTCCAAACCACGTACCTTTATACCAAGTAAGTCAACAGTCAATCATTTTCTTCTCTTCCAAAGTGAACAAGTTTGAAAAAATGATTATTGATATCACGCTAAAAATTTGTGCTTCATACAGGCGTGGGCTTGTCTCGAATTAAGAGGAGAAAACTATGATCAAGCTAAGCGCCTTATAGGTGAGGCACTAACTCGAAACAAACGAGAAGGATCAGGATGGCTCGTTGCTGCAAAAATTGAAGAAAAAATTGGAAATAATGCTCTATCGATGATGCTATTGCGACGAGGTCTTCAATATGCACCCAATCATGCTGAAATGTACTGCGCTCTCGCAAACCAAGAAGTGAGATTAGGTAAAATTAATGAGGTGAGCCCAATTGGAATTTCAATAACGTTTAGAAGCGTGATTAATTATTAATTGACACATGACTCTCATTTTCATACATCGCTAATTTCTCAAATCTAGGCGCGTGCGCTTCTAGAAAAAGGTCTAGAAGTGGACCCTCTCCATGCCCCCCTCTATCATTCTTTAGCCGAATTAGAAGCCCGTGTATTCAATTTAGAAGGACTGGCAAACCTAAACAAACGCGCTGCCACTGTCTTTAACTCCAATGCTCTAACTCCGCCTGAGGCATCTTCATCTCAAGCTTGGAGTAAAAAAATGGCAGGAAAATTATCTAACGGAAACAAAAAGAATGTGGATCTACCCGAAGGTGTGACTGTATTGATGGAAAAAGTTGGCTTGGAACTGGAGCAATCTGAAAAATCTTCTTCAACGTACACAAATATAGATCCCACCAAAATATTGGAAAATATGATGATGTTAGAAGATGGAGTTATTGGAGATATGCTATCCACTTACGAGGAAAAGGAGGAGAATGAAGATACAAATTGTGGGAAGAAAGAAAAAGGTTTCCAATCCGAGGTGCAAAAGAAAAAAACCGAAGAAATCTAATACCTATTGCTATTTAAATTTAGAATGTAAGACATTAAATTTGTCTTTCTTTACATAATCATGTAAATAACATGAAGAAATACAAAGTTTTGGAGGAGAGAAAACTAGTACTTACTACAAATAAAAATATATATACTTTTCCATCTGTATTTTACTCCAAAGAAAGATAAAGGAAAACATCGCATCATATGAAGGAAAATGCCTAACGGAATACATAAGATGGGTTTAATATATTTTGGGTCTTTGGTAAATGTAATTGCGAATGAGTCATCTTGCTGCACAGGACACTTTAACGATATTGTATTAGAATGAAAACAATGTTGAGAACTTATTGAAATCTGCATTATTAATCTTCGTACCGTAATTATAATAAAATATGAACTATATTGTGGATTTAACCTGGTTTGTGTTATTGAATTTCGTAAAAAGTTTGACGAAAGCCATGAGCGGGAGTAAACTTTCGACATGCAAACCTTCATTAATTTGTTTAAGATGTATCACAGTTACAGAGTTAGTTTATGTTTATGTTTATGTTTATGTTTATGTTTATGTTTAATATGTGGACAGGACCGGTGGGAATTAGAAATCATCGAGGAACCCCGGGAAATGAAAGTGAAAATGGCAAAAGAAAACGTAGACGGAAAAAGAAATGAAACTTTTTTTAATTTTTTTAATTGTTATAACATAATTTTAAGATAATCGGTGATCCAGAGATAATACAGAGGGGGTAAGTATGTGGAATTTACCTAGGAGCACTAGAGAAACGTACATTAAATAATAGTCGAAATGCACCCCTATTCTTCGGGATAGGTCAGGTAAATTCCATGCGGAGAAGTGAAGGTGCGGGTTCTGTCTCAGTGCATTGCCGATTTCACCACTATAAATATATCATACACAACAACATATTAAGACACATACAAACTCTTCACAAATGATCCCAAAGATGGTCCCATTTACCTAGGCAAAATAGGCTACTGTGACGACAACACCAAATTTTGCTCTGTTGAAAATGAGTAATTATGCTCACAAATTCCAGTCCCCCATCACGTTCCCATCAACAATCCACTAACTCCAGAAAACGAAAATCAACAATCTAATTTCAATCAGGAACACACATTCATACCCCACCATATAATCTTTCAGCTTTTTAGTAACTGCAAATCATTGAGGTACGTTAGTTAGTTAGTTAGTTAGTTAGTTCTGATATGTTTTTAGTGTGTGCCACGGCATTAGACTGGGCTAGGGCCCGCGGTTTCACTGACAATTTTTTATCTGATATGCGACAGTCGTTCAAGGT
>Ga0209092_10004564_pt1 | contig 11525 bp, 11 predicted proteins | sample FraStrMetagenome_FD_187446 | JGI IMG/M metagenome (GOLD analysis project Ga0209092, IMG submission 187446) | Marine eukaryotic phytoplankton communities from Arctic Ocean - Fram Strait ARC3M Metagenome (SPAdes) (version 2) | ecosystem: Environmental > Aquatic > Marine > Oceanic | place: Fram... | reverse complement strand
GGCTAAAACAATATATAACCGTTAATTATTTTTCAAAAGGTCAAACAGCGAAAAAGTCACTTATTTTGTCCCGTGATTTTCCAAAAGGTCACTTATTTTGTTCCACGACTCAATATAGCCGTTATTTTCAGGGTGACTTATTTTGCTGTCTACGGTATATGTGTGAATTCTTGTCTGTCCGTCAGTTCGCGCAATCAAGCGCCACACGTCATCTACAAACACACGAATGGAAAGTTCATATCAACCCCGGTACATGTAGAGGGAAAAACTTCCGGACCCTGAATAGCTCCCTGAACTACATAGCGTAGTTGCAGTTCATCAATAAATGATTATTACTCTTCGTTGAAAGTTTCCACTCCCCCTCATCATTTCTACTTTCATTCCCCCTAGAACGCTAATAAAGGAAGGCATTGGTTGCTGCGATCAACTGGGATATGTTTATTGACCTTCAATTAAATAAGTTATATCAATTTTTTTGAGTTGCAGTGCTTCGCAATTATTGCTGGACTTTGATCATGCCTAAGACCTCATATAGTCCATCGTTGGATGAATCAAATATAGCATTGGTGACAAAGCGCGCTCGAGGAAATGACAACACTAACAGTGCAAAATACTCTGATGATGATAATGTTTCTGAAACAGACAGAAGGAACATGAAGTTAGATTGGCAGATCGAGCAGAGTATGGAGTTCAGGGGAGGGCTGCCATACAGCTTCCCAAAATCATATATTCTCAAGGATAATATACCTCGCGAGGATGTTTGCGGGGACTATGACGTGATTTGGACAAGATTGAGTATCAGTGAACAGGGAAGCGAGGATGCGCCTTATTTTCGTTATCATAGGACTCAACATGGAACAGTTAAAATTAGTGAATGTATCGATAAAGAAGATAGCTCAGTCAAGATGGCTATAACAGTCACTTTCAAAGATACAAAGAATGTATGGACTGGAACTCCGCTCGGAAAGTACCTTTCAAGTACTTTCGAATTGAAAGAATCGGAAGAGGAGAGCAGTGGCTTTAAAATTGACTCAATTATGAACTTAACCGGAAAATGTAACTCGTCCGGGTCTCAGGGGGTTTCTGGTGGATTGGGAGTCCTAAATCGGACTGAAGCCGGACTTCTATATCGTGATGATTGTTCACAGCAAGAAGCTAACCAACGAATTTACTTGGAGGATATACCTGTTGGAATCACTATGAATGAGAGGTATTACGATGCTTCATCTTCTTGGTTATGCCGTCACAAGAACATCTTACCTGAGGTTGCATTAAAGATCCGGCAATACTTATATGCACCGCCTGTGTTTTTCTTCAAAGACAATTCAGTAGTTATTCGTATGTATTGGAATACACGGGACAGTAAGTACCATGTTTACGCTGGAATGGCGTGCAGGAAACGTTCGTAGGTGATACATTTAATGATAACGGAACGCCACTATGGTGGTAAACTTCTCTAACAAATCCTCCACATTCGCAAAATTATTTAAGATATGGAATTAAATTTTAAAATTCAATTTGTCAATCAACTTGGAATATACATCTAGTAAGAAGGTATGCATTTCGCTCCGAGTGTATTATTTCTTTCTAACTACTTTCATGTCTTTTAGTTCCATATATCTTCGATTGTCGCCCACTGGAACTGAGTTTGCCATCAACCATAGCGAGTGAAGGACTAAATGATGGCATACAATGATACAAAAACCGATTTATTTTCCAACAACGCCGAAATTCAGCAGCGCGTTGGGTTCTGTCACTGCAAGACACATAAAAAATATAATCCATTTTATCCTTATGATGTTTATAATATGCTTGAAATCGTGTTAAGTTCGGAAATATGGAAATGGTACTATTTTGTAGATCAGTCTAGTGATGAAGAATCGATGGAATTATCAATACACAGAGAACTGCAACACAAAGCATAACTTCTTCAGAAATTCCTGATTCATCAGTTATCAAATACTTCTTTCCTTGTTCCAAAAAGCTTTGGAAAGATGGCTCTTCAATAGTCCCATCCTTGGCTTCATTGCTCACTAACGCATTCGCCTTCTTTCGCACATCTGCGTAAAATTCATTTTCGGCAAATCCTTTCATGAAATCTTTAGACGTTTCGCGAACACTATCAAAGACTTTGTTTTCTCCTAAATTATCTATAACCTTTTTGGACTTTTCACGAACATTCTGAAATGCTTTGTTTTCTTCTAGGTTCGAAAACGCTTCTTCAGATTTTCCACGAAACTCGCTCATCATTTCATCTAGCTCAAAATGTTTCATCACTTTGTGTGGCGTAAAGTCTTTAAATAACCGAGCGACATCATCAAAAGAAGGTAGGTCAGCAACTTTTTCCATGGTTTCTTGTGGGGAAGCTTCTTCGTTATCTAGGAACTTTAAGTTGTCTGGCAACATTTCATTCTTGAGCATCGCAAGCTGTAGATCTAAATCCTCTTCTAAAATCTGTTGCTCCAGGGCGACAGTTTCAGCATCTGGACTCACACTCGTGATTGTATCTTGAGTTAGCACGGCTTGAATTCTCTTGGTATTAATGCCTTATTTTTTAAAGAAGTGGTGGATTGAGAAAGGGAATAAAATCAAATTGTTATCATTCGAAGAAAACTTACTTGCTCTCAGCTCTTCCATTTCCTCAACGCTACATTCACCAAAGTTATCAGCGCATTCGATCGCACGAGCTAGTTACCAAAGAAGTTAGTAACAGTTGCCCATTTAGCTTCAACGAAAATACGAGTACTTACCGAAATCCTTATCAATATCAATGGGATTCTTACTTACGTTGCGAATCGTGTTAACTCGAAAGCTTAACGTCGTTGGTGCGAAAGCACCTGCAAAGTCGACGCTCAACATAACAAATGCGATTGTGAACTTCATAATTGTTAATGTCTTATGATCTGTCTTTCTTTCTCTTTTTAAATTTATGCTTTATGAAGAGTAAATGAGTGAAAAATGATCCAAAACTGTTAACAAGAGTGTATCTTTTTGATAGTTTCTGACATCACTTTCTGAATGCAGGTGTCCAGATGGTGCATGGGGTTCTCATTCCGAAATCGAAAGGAGTTCGCATCGTTATTTTGGTGTGGTGGACTGTAGACAGATAGATATACCCGCACTCTCTCTCTCCCCGGTGAGATAGAGCTTTGATGACAGATTCTTGTGATGTATACTTCAATGTATACGATACATCATATCTCATACGCGCACACAATAATCATCCAACATGATGATTAATATGATGATTTGACATTGTGAATTGTATTTTAAAAATATATTTTTGACTGATTTTTTATGCGTTAAAATACTGGATAATAGTTAAGGCTTGAAAATGAGGGAAAATTGACGTACAGCGTCCATATGAGATTTTAAGTGAAATACTATTGAATAAATCATAAGAACAAAGTATCAGGTGCGTCAATGCAAATAGTATGAAAGCGAATTCTTAACCCAAATACGAAGCATAGAATGACAGGAGCAAGCACAAATTACTTGGAAATACATCATTGTTAAATGAAACTAGAAAACTCTGCGAATGCAATTCTGCATATATTAATAAATAGTAAACGCTGTAGCTATTGCTGAACATTTACTCTTGGTTCATATTAACAAATAACGTGAACCGAACTTCGTATTGCAAATATCGTAAAACAAATCATATTCAAATAAATACTGTCTTCGTCTGTGGAAAGGTGATTTCATAACGAGTCAACATGAATTGGTTCCCAAATTATTCCCATGATAAGTCGACTAGGCCTCCGACCCAATAAATAAACTCGCTGTTAGTGCGCTAGATGACTCAGAGAAAAGGGAGGTCGGAAAGACTTTTTGATTTTGCTCAAAACGTTGCAAACTTCACTACTAAAAACATCGCTTACGTAGCACTTATTCTAAAGCTACAATAGAACTTTGGCACACGGTCAGGGGTCATACTTTCATATATCCACTTCAGCCCAAAAGGAAAATAATGCAAAGTTCAAACCTCTTTCCCTAATTAAAAACAACATCATGTGGAAACGTTTAATCCCATGTTCTAATCACAGAAGTACGCTTAGAAGGAGTCACACGGACATCAGGATGGGCTGCAACCAACATACAACCGAACCAAGTGGCGAAACCTGTAGCAAAAACCATGATACCAATAACGGGATAAGCACCCTTGTCACTGAGCCAAAGTTCCTTGAAAGTTCTGTCTTTGGGATGCTTGAATGCTCCAGCGGCGGCTCCAAAAGCGCGACGTTGGGAGTTAGCCACAGCGGTCCTACGTAGGTGATGAAAAAAGTTAGACAAACAAGAGTCAAACTCATTAAACACCTTAAAGTTTCACAGTGTTCTTACAACATGTCGGAAAAGGCGAAAACCAAAGACAGATTCCTTTTCCATCCAATGTGTGACGAGTGCATTTACATTCACCTTCAAGTATTTCAATAATTTCAATATAAGAAAATGAATGGGTAGATTGAACTTACTTTGCAAATCGAACGAACATCTTTAAAATTAGCAGGCGTATTTTCGTGAGCGAAAATTTGTGTACTCGTGGAAGGAGATAATGGTGTGTGGGGTGTTTCTTGTTTCTTTACGTTGAGACACACACGAGACACGAGCACATGTAAGCATGTCCACCAATTACGCATGCACGATAAAGCTATTTTCGATTACACAAAATTCGGGACGTTATATTTTCACGTTTTTTACATGTATGTTTTTGCCTTTTGGCCTTATTACAAGTTAAAAACTTTTTTGAATTCCGAGTTAAAATATGACCTTCTTTCGATAGAATACGCTATTTCATATATGACAAAGAAACTGCGTCAAATCTCACGAGAAAAACACAATAGGCCATCTAATCGACTGATTCCTTGCCAACGATTGGTTTCTTGCTAAGGCAATATTGCATTTTGCTCAAATGAACGAACATGTTCTGCCAAACAGTTCTTAGACTTCCCTCCCATCACATTTTGCTGATATCTAACAAACGCGTTAGAAAAGATGCTTGAAGGAACTCCTTAGACGTACGATACGCCAACATAATCGAAGTCTAACAATAACTCTCTACGTGCAACGGTGAGGGAGTAGTTCAAAAGTACTGACCATATGTCAAAATGGGTTGCATCATATTGTCACTTGAATGGATTTTAACAGGTGGTTCCAGAGATCAACTTTCATGTCTAAATCTGCCTGAAGATCCAAATTAGATTCAGGCGTAGCTTCTTTTATCCGCGATAATCTCTTCAATTCATCCCTAATAAATTGTATCAAAGGATTTAAAGGCTTAGTAGCTTCATCCAAATGTTTGTACACTCTCTTTTGTTGCAGAGCAAATAAGTTCCGGATGAAGTTCCATCCTGTTATATTATCTTCGCGCATTGGCTTTGCATCAACAGAACGATACTTCTGGGAGTCGTGAAAGTGAAGGCGACTGAGAGGAGAACTAATGCCGTTCAAAGCCTGAAATCCTTTCGACGATGGTAACTTATTTTTACAATAAGTTGAGTCTGTATCCTCGCCTACTTCTGAAGTAGGCTGTCGTTTATACTCTCTTTTTGCTTCTCGCTCAATCTCGTCAAATAGTTTTGCTCGCTCCTGAATATCGATAAATTTCGTCCGTGAAGAAATAAAGTTTGAAATAGATTGAAATTTATCCTGTCCAATAGATCCATCGTCGTAAAGCGATTGAAGACATTTAAGATGAACTTTGAGGAATGGAACTTGTTGTATTTTAATTATTGACGTACGCTTGTTCGCCTTATCCGCCAAACACTGGTCATCATCCTCAATTAGGAGTTTGCGTTTCGCCCCTTCCTTGCAAACCTCCTTATCCGACATTATTTCCAATTAAAGATATAAAGCAGATAAGTGATGAACTGTTGGGATTCTTCGTCGGCAAAAGAAAGTGAAGAGATGCGTTATGCGTTGTGCTTTGAGAATCGTATTTCTTGTTTGTTGGATGTGAAAAAAGAACTGTCTACGGTCTACGAATATCAAGAACTTTCATAAGCGAATTACTACTAAATTAGCAGGTGAATTTTGGCAACTAGGAGAAGACAAACGATCGAGTATCTCACAAATTTACGTACAACATCATTCAAATAGTTCTAGAAATGATTAAAATGCCTTACAAACTTCAATGACAAAATGTGAAAATTTAAATATTTATAATATTAAACTTTTTCACTGGTCTAGACATTCACGAAGGATATTACTGAGAAAGAGCCTTCCCGATGATTTTAACCACTGTAACGGGAAGTTTGGGATTCCAACGAGAGGACGCGGTTGAGCTCTTCGATCGCTTCGCAGGCTTCGATTGCTTCCACAAGGCACTCTTCTTCCAAACTTGGCAACATCGAAACGCTATTATCGCTAGACGCAACTTCCTCGACGATCTCCCATGCAAGCTTCGATTGAGTCGAATCTGCGCCATATTGCACAACAGCTTCTTTTGCTTCCTTAAGAACTTTCTTCATTAAAGCACTGTCGGGGGATTTGGTAGAACTGCCAGGCTTGATCTTTACTGCTTGGATTTCTGAAGCCAAGGCCTTGACTTTCTCAATGCTCGCCTTCTGTTCCGAAAGAATTTCCCCCAGTGCTCTGACTTTTTCGTCATATTCCATGCATGCCTTGGAGTTTTCCGTGAGGCATTCCTCTTCTGTAACACCTCCTGTGTATGCAGCACTTCAATTCAAAATGTTATCGTTAATCACCATCATGCTAGCAATACATCATAATAATAACACCATCACATTCAAGATAATCTTCGAGCAAAAATAGCAACGGTAAAAAGAAATCCTTGAACATTCATCAGTACTAAACTCACCTCTGATCTCTGGAATCCATCTCTTCCACAGCTTCCCAAGCCAAGCGTGCTTCTGTACTCGTCGGTCCAAACTCTTTCGACAATCTTAGAGCTTCGGCAATGGCATCACTGGCATCCGGTCGAGCAGCAAACAAGAACGTACTAGGACGTTGATGGGCTACGAAGGATGGAGAGAAGGCAACGGCGGAAGCCAAAAGGGCTGATGCAAGGAAGAACTTCATACTGATGATGTGTATAAAAATGAAACGAAAAAGAGGAATCTAAATATTGTGGGGAGAGTATTAAAAGATATAAGCCGAAGATTTTTTTTTCAAGGAAAAAAAGAAAGGAATCCTTGAAGAAGATATGGGGGAGAGTATATTACGCATGTGTCAAAAACTTGAACAGAACAACAAATCACGGCCAATCAGTCGCGATGTTTTGGTGGTGCATGCTACCTGCTGCGGCAGCCGGTTTTAGATTCGAGATATGATTTTTCGACACGGATCACGGATTTATTCATACGAACTTTCGAACGCAAAAATGATGAATGCAAATACAAACATGTAACCTCCCTATCTACTAATTTAGATTCACAAAATTACGACAGGACAATGGCCTCATACCTCCTATCAGCGACCATTTTTTGGCGATGGATACATGGGATGCGCAACGCGCTAGCATGACGCAAAAATCATTTGTTTACGAGTTCGTACGTGCACGCGTGCTCGCTCTATTTGGATCGCTACCATCCCTCCTCCTCTCCTCTCCTCCTCATCTTTTTTTCGATATATACCTACTATATGAGTCTGTGTATTACATCATCATCATCATCATCATCGTCTTGAGATACAGACACAACACGAACCTCACACATCTCGTAACACACTCGGGTTGTCTCCATTCGCACACTCACATTCAATCGCGTCTGTTCATAAACTCTAAATATCTCTGCATCGGTTCGATATATTTGGATTCCTACCGAAACTTGTACGCAGCATTGGTTTTTCGCTCGTTTGGGAGAAATTGCCATTGACAAATTCAACAACATTCAACATTCAACATTCAACACCTCCATTCACATACTACCAACATGGACGGCATTAATCCCTTTGATCAATTCGCTACGGATCTCAAACAAGCAGTACCGGAAGCACCAGCACCGGCTCCAGTTTCTCAACCTCCTCCACCTACCCAACAGCAACAGCCTGGTCAACCTCCGATGATGTCCATGATGATGGCACCACCACCACCTCAACAACAGCGGCAGCAGCAACAGCCTATGTACGGACAACCACCACCACCAGGAGCAGGAGCAGCACCCATGTATGGAGCTCCACCGGTACAACAGCAGGCATTGGTTCCATCCTATGCTCCACCTGCGCCGTATGGAGGATATGTACAGCAGCAACCCATGTATGGAGCTCCTCCTCCTCCTGCAGCAGCAGCTCCTATGAGTCCTTATGGTGGTAGTGTTCCGTCTATGCCTACGTCACCACCTCCTGCGGCTGCAGCTGCGAATCCGTTTGATATGTCGTCTCCTCCTCCGCCAGCGGTTCCTGCTCCAGTTGCTCCTCCGGTATCGATGGATCCGTTTGGTGTTGCTCCTCCTTCGGTTGTATCGTCTCCTCCACCTGCTGCTCCTGCAATGCCTTCTGCGGATCCGTTTGGTGCTGGACCTCCCGCTCCTGTAGCTGCTGCGGATCCGTTTGGTGCACCTGCTGCTGCTGCCCCAGTTGCCTCGGGAGGAAGTGATCTCGATGCGCTCTTTGGTGGAGCGCTGGTTCCTGCGGCTCCTGTTCCTGTTGCTGCTACTGATCCATTTGGGGTACCTCTTGCTGCTGCTCCCCCTGCTGCTGCTCCTGCTCCTGTTACGTATGAAGATCCATTGGCAGGATTTGGTGATGATTTTGGAATGGGCGCACTAGCTGCCGCACCTGATGGATCTGCGGTTGTGGAACAGCCAAGTGCGTCTGGTGAGCTGCCACCCGGTGGAGAGTATTATGACGCTAAGATTTTTACGCCTACTCTGGGAGTAATGTTCTTTAAACCGCAAGAGCTTTCGGACTCGTTGTTTTTGCAAACTGATAAAGAGATTAAGGATGCGCTCGGGGAACGACCTGTAGTTTCGTTCATTGTAGAAGGAAGTTCTGCAAGATCTGCTGGAGTTGAGCTTGGTCATGTGTTGCTCAAAGTTAGTGGTGTTGACGTCAGGAATCCCAAGGACGCATCGAGACTTATCAAAGAAGGTCCGAGACCGTTGCCTCTGTTGTTCTATGTACCGAACACAACTGTTGTTGTAGCAGAAGGAGAACATATGGTAAAATATGATACGTCACAGACTAGCGCACCGAATAGTCACAAAGATTGGAAGCCGAAGTATGTTGTTATTGGTGGTATAATAGCCCAACCTTGGATGATTAATATGTATCGTAGTAAGAGTGAATACGATATTGCAGTGATTGAAACCCAAGCTAGACGTCCTGTATCCGTTAAGGTCAAGCAATTTTCGTTACAAGGGGCTAGAATTCAAAATGATTGGCAAGGTCCGCAAATGGTCAAATACAAGAACCAGCTGCATCCATGGAAGTTTGTTGTAGTGTTGCCGGTTGTTGGAAATCCTATAAAGATATCTTCGCCAAACCTCTCCGCTCTCAAACCCGTGCACGAGGGTATAAGACGCTATTTGGCTACGCAAGGGGGGCCACCCAGGCATCAGAATCATCATCACGCAGGACCGGTGAGACAGGCACCTCCTCCCCCACCTCAATATGGAGGGTATGGCAATCAACAGTATGGTCAACCTAATCCTCCTGCCGATAGTGATCCGTATGCTGCTCATGGAGGCTACAATGGAACCCAAGGTGGTGGAGGATACAGTAATGATCCTTATGGTGGACATGGCGGTCAAGTAGGCTATGACCAAGGCGGTGGATACGGACCGCCACCTACTGCTACCAGCAGCAACCGCAGAAGTCAGTACTAACTATAATTTTTTGTTCTTCTTTCATTGCATACACCACTTGCGCCTTAGATAATAACTTTTGAATAGGTTTACAGGTCAAATGAACTCTTCACTACTCTGGGCTCTAGAGGCTTCCCGACGTAGGGGAGGATGTTCTGAAGAATTTATTTTTCATGCTCAATAATACATGGTTAAGATTTTTCTGTTTTTCATTATGACTATTGGTTATTTTTCTGCCATGCGCTTCCGCATTTGGATGTATCGCGGAATGTAACAAGATTAGAGATAAGATGAAGGAGAACAACCTTGCGTCTTTCAGGTATCTAAATGTAATGCGGGGCAGTCGGTCTACGTTTTGCGAGATAAGGAATATGATTATGCCCACCTTCTTTGGTGAGTAAACCGATTACCTAGTTGGGTGTCGCCACCAATGTATGAAATAAAAGAAAATATCTGAGTTCGAAGCACGAGAACGCATTCCTTCCTGCGAAGAAATGCGTGATAACTTTCAAGGTTAATTAGTTTTTGTAGGAGATTTTTACTACAAGTTATCCAATTAACGTTTGACTTTGCTAGGGTCCATTAAAATATATTTTAATAGAGAAGCATCATTATTGATAAATTATTTTAGCGCATTAATGTATTTTAAGGAATTAATACGTTTAAAGATCGAACTGAATCTAACTTACTCCCAGGGTGGAAGCATAGGAGTTCACTTGTTTCGGAAATAAATTCAAGCACTTCGCTCCAATTATTTTTGTTTGAGACTTCATTTGACTCGTCTCTCTGTTCTAAAACCTCGTCGTTTCCAAGAGGGGATCCTTTGCTATGTTTCTTCAAGATAGCGCTCCCCTTAGTTCTTGTTATTTTGCATAAAGCACGGATTCGAATTTCAACGTGAAGTCGCCCTTCAGATGCGAACATACGTATAGAAGGGACAATTTGATCTTTGCCACCTCTCTCATTGCACAGGACACTCAGTGTCATGTTTGGATTATTCTTCAAAAATAAATTCGAAAGGATGTATTGCATCTCTTCTTTCATACCCTCCTTTGAAGATCTAACCACAATCGTTTTGAATATACGTCGTGGAAGTAATTTGTCAAATCTACTTCTGCTATTTATATTCCGACATAGTTGATTGACGAGCATTTCGGTCATATCCAAGGTCCTCGTAAATTTTTTGGTTTGTGAGCATCTTGGGTATTTTATACCATTTATGATAATTCCATTCCTCAGAGCTTCTTCAATTGCTTCCTTTTCTGTGAGGAGAGGCTCCCCAACACTATCAAGCACGATGCCACGAAAGAGACATTGGATCTCTTGATCTTCTCTCAATAAACGACACAAGATTTTTTTCGATTCAGATTTCTTTATCAAATAGCAAAGTCTGCTTTTGGCATCTCTTTTTGATAGAGAGGTTACTTCAAGCGAAGGTGCCATCTGGCTTTTTGCCTCACTACTTATTTCGAAAATTGACTGTGGCTCTTCAACTTTAGATCGAAGCATCGCCGTAGTCTTGAACCTTCCCTTCTCGAATAATTTAGGAATGAAACGGAGATAGTGATGATTGTTTACAGGACAATCCGAGAGTAGTGAGTACGAAGTAAAGAGGTTTTTTTATGAGTTAGTGAAGGTGAAATTTAGGAACATTTTTGAGGAAGCTTGCCAGGTTTATGGCGAACCCTCTCATCCGTTCGCTTTATTTGTATTAAGTCTAAATATTTCTCAAACGAGAGCACTGCCTTCTGTCACCCGGTCTCG
>Ga0209092_10004563_pt1 | contig 11529 bp, 6 predicted proteins | sample FraStrMetagenome_FD_187446 | JGI IMG/M metagenome (GOLD analysis project Ga0209092, IMG submission 187446) | Marine eukaryotic phytoplankton communities from Arctic Ocean - Fram Strait ARC3M Metagenome (SPAdes) (version 2) | ecosystem: Environmental > Aquatic > Marine > Oceanic | place: Fram... | reverse complement strand
GTATGCCATCGAAAGGGTGGCAGATCCGCCACCGGCCTTGGCCTGGACGACTTCGGTTCCAGCGTTCTGGATTCGCTCGGTGAGCGCAGAGATTTCCTCAGCGTTGAGCGAGTCGATGCAGCCGGCGGGCTGGACCTGGGAAAGAACGGGGATGATGGTGACTCCGGCGTGGCCTCCGATGACTGGGACGTGGACGTCGTTGGGGTCCTGGGATCCGAGGACGGAGACGAACTCGTTGGCACGGACGATATCTAGAAAACAGCTGAAGAAGCAGAACTGGCGAGAAAGTGCTTACCGAGAGTGGTGACACCGTAGATTCGGGAAGCATCAACGCCGAGCTGCTTGTAGATCTCGGTGGCAATGGGCACGGTAGAGTTGACGGGGTTGCAGATGATACCGACAACAGCGTTGGGGGCGGCCTTGGCGCAGGCAGCGGTGAGCTGAGCGACGATGGTGGCGTTAGTGTTGAAACTGATAATTTTTTTATTGCAGTTGTCAATGATGTTAACTTACAGATCGTCTCGGGTCATGCCTGGCTTTCGTGGGACACCGGCAGGGATGAGAACAACATCAGCGCCCTTGACGGCTTCCTCCATAGTGGCAGAGTCAGCACCGACAAATCCGGTGACTCGGGACTAAGGAGCGATTTATTTCTTGCGTTGATTAATACTCGCTTACTTTGGTGTCGATGTGGGAAAGGTCGGCGGCGACACCGGGAGTGACTGGGTTGACATCAAAGCAAGCAACGTTGGTGACGGAGTTGTTGCACTTGAGGAGAAGGGCAAGAGGCTGTCCGATTCCTCCGGCAGCGCCGAGAACAGCAACGTTCTTGTTGACCTGGGTGGTGGTGGAGAGGGCACGGGCGGTAGCTCGGGACAACATTCTGAAAGGAACAAACATGTTACGCTGTGACTGACTCGGGGAAAGCTAATGGTTGTTATGAATGATCTGAAGGATGATCCTGCTTTGTACAGAGTCGAATAAATAAAGGAGAATTTTTCTTCAGTAAAACAGGAGTAGGATTCATCTACATCTCCCATGGGAAGGAGGCGAGGATGAGCCAGCACGCAAGGACAGCGTTGCACAAGTTGATCTGGGGAAGCTCTCGGGCAACTCGGGGAGTAACCTGGGGAGTTCGAAGGAGACCAGCTCGGGCCTGAAACGAATACTATAAATAAATCTAGAGATTCATGACTTACACCGCCGGAGAGATGTCGCATAGCGGGAACGGCAAGTCGTCGAGCGATCATTCTGATTTCTCTAAAAGAAAAAAAGTCAGGTTCAGATTCTGTCGGATTTAGACGTTTAAGGGCAGTAGAATAATCGCTAGAAAGGAAAATTTGTCTAGGTCCAGCAAAATACGTTTAGGAGCGAAGATTGAACAGATGAAGTTACTGGTACATGTCCTCAAGGTCGGCACCGGTCGGGCCATCGCCAGCATCTTCAAACGAGGTGAAGTTGAGGAAATGCTGCGGCCTGTGAATCTAAAATTCGTTTTACTCTCTGTTTGAAATCAAGGATTTTCGAAAAAATAGCAACAAACTGTTATCAGATGGATTGATATCCCTAGCACGCGCTTACCTCGTGATAAAACTCTTTCGGGTTGGCCAGTTGCAGTTCGTACTTCATGTTAACGTCGTGTCGAGCACCGATAAAGTTGTAATTCCACGAGCCCGCCGAAGGAACCATGAAGAAGCCAAGGAACTTGTCGGACAATAACATTTGCACCTGAATTGCCGCATGAAAATACTGTTCTAGAAAAGGTACTCTACCTTTTCATAATGTGAAGGAAGATATCCCTTTGGATTGGAGCCCTTGTCGTTGTTCTGTCGACCCCACTCGTATCCACCTGGAGTAAGCTTGTACGCAGTAAGCGAACAACTTCCGGGCGTGAACGAGCAAGTGATGACAATCGTCTTTTCGCCGTCCCATTCTGGGTTGTCAGCCATAACTTTCGCGTGCTAGAATTCGAATTTGAATGAAGTCAAAAATCAGCAACAAACCGTTGTGATATCCTGCGCGGACAATTGGGGTGACTCATTGGGCTGCGTGTGAAGCCAGCCAAGAGGTTCCATCTCTTCTAAGAACTCGTGCTTTGGCAGTTGAGATGGCAGGTGCACTTGAGCGTGAGTTCCCCATTGTGGCACAAGCACAATGCATCGGATTTCTTTCACCTAATTATTTGCTTGAAATCAACAAGGACAAGATGAGCCGTACCTGTGGATTATCTGGAGGAGAGATGCCAAACATGTAACCGGCAATTTGCGATCTCAAATCAGAAATGCAGATAAACTTTTTGAGAACATTCTTGGGCAGAATATAAGTGTAGCCCGTCTCCTTGATGTCATCCGATGACACGTAAATGTGATTTGTTCGCAAGTGCAAGTTTGTCGCGGAAATCGCTCGAACTCGCCATTCGGTTTTCGACGAGAACGTCTGTCTTTCGTAGTTTGATGTCGTGGTTGTAATCTTAAAAAGATTCTTAGAACCAGTTCTAGAAGCATGCACTTACCATTTCGTCTCCATGCTTGTTCACTGTCTTTGTTTGCGTTGCAGTAAGTTGCGACTGGTCTTGAGCCTGTTGCTCAATCTCCTGAATCTGTTGACGCTGCTGTGATGGCGCAGAGATCTCCATTCCAAGAATGATGTCACGGATTTCAGACTGAGTGAGCGAAGCCACGTTGACGTTGTTCTTCTTTCCGTAGTCAGCCAGGATCATGTCCTTGAGCGTAACTTCGACCTTGACCCACTGGTCGGGGTCTAAGCTCGGCCAGATGTGATGTGGCTCAGTGAGCGTCGTTTTCTCGGGCTTGAGGAGCACCTTGGTTCGATCATTGTTGACGTGCAGGGCACTAGAATAAAGTTTATGACGAGAAATTAATGTTTAGATCTTACCGGAGAATGAGGACCAAACGGGAGAAGGCAGTGAAAGAAGAGATCTCCTTTAGCCAGTCGTCGTACAAGTTGTACAAGCACATCTGTGGTTCAGTAGCTTTCAAGATCAAGTCACCAAGCTTTTCAACCTTCAAGCAAGCCTGGAACGGAAGCTGAAGTTCTGAGCCCTTGATGACAATATTTGGGAAATCGAGGAGATGCACTTCAAGCGGATCGAGCATACCCTTTCGAGTGACGATGATCTGCTTAGGCTGTTCTTCAACAGGAAGAGATCGAATAAGCGCGGCGACTTCTTCAGCTGTCTTCCATTTCGCCAACTGGCCAAGACGTTTTTGGCCGGCCCAGACGGACGTGTGGATGATCTTTAGGAAGAGCTGTCCAGTTCGGGGATTGAAAATGAAAATCGCACCGTTAATTGGCTTTGTCGTCAAGTTACCCTCGAAGGTCTTGTGAATCGTGACTCGGTAGACGTTCGTGTCGTCGACGAACCAAATGATCTGGTTGGAGAACAGCTCACCGTAGTTTTGCGAAGATAGATAAGGCTCAGTGGGCTCGGAAGAGTAGAGCTGGAGACCCTTTCGAATTCGCTCTCGAAGAACGTACATGGCAGGGTTCGCCTTCATGATCTTGGCCATGGCCTGTTGGACGAGCGGCTTGCAGCCTGGGAACCAATGGCCGTAAGCGGAATGATGGTTGTACGCAAGATCGATGGCAATCAGAAGACCAGTCGGTGAAGGATAGATGGACATGTTGTCGGTGGTGTAATCCAAGAACTTGGCTCTGGCGTAACGCTCAACATCGTGAGAATCGTAGTCGCCCCATCGAAGCTGCACGTCGACCCAGTATTTTTGAGTGGTCGTGTTGTCCATCAAATCGTCAGTATCGGCCAACAGAGACGGTCGGGACACATTCCACTTGTAAGCGGCAAAAAGAAGCACGTCAGCGCAAGAGGAGTTCATCTTGTACGACTTTCGAGGATGGATGGTTTCTTTCTGGACGGTTTCGATCTCAAGCGCGTCCATTTCTTGATCATAAACCTGGCACATGTCCATAACTACAGACTCGTGGATCTTCTGCCACAAATGAGCTCGGAAGATCTGGATAAGGGAAATCTTCAACGTTGGGATCTTGCCGTGCATGAAGATGCCTGTCAAGTCGAGCTGGACCTGGAAACCGACATAGACATTGGCTCGGTTGATGGTTGGAGACCACCAAAGAGTAAATCGACGGTTCGGAATCTGATTCAAACCGGATCTCTGCGCATTGGTGAGCTTCTTGTACTTCATAGATTCTTCGAAACCGGAAGCCTTCTCCCAGAAAAGACCTTCCCAAGTTGGGAAGTAAGTACCTCGGAACAGCGTGTGCTCGAGAATACCTTCAACTCCACCAAGAGCCTGGATCATGTCGGTTCGGTAGTTGTTCAAGTTCCACAGTTTACCGTCGTGGCGCTGATGAGTCCACCAGAAGGGATTGAGCTTGAGAAGCTGGTACTGCTTAAAGTCGGTTCGAATTCGCCATCCCTTGTCGTACGCAAGAGTGTGGCGATCCTTTTGGAAAAGCGTGTTGATTCGAGGAATACCACGATCCCATGAATCCTCAAGATCTTCGAGCGTAAGTCGTCTGTTCTGTGCGTTTGCTTCTTGTCTCTTGAGCGCGTACTCCGCCCAGACTCGCTGAGAGTCGATAAACTCGGACTCCCAAGGAATGATGTAACGGTACAGATTTGGAATTAGCTGGTCCTCTTCGTGGGACAAACCAGATCGGAAATGACTGATACCGATGTCGGTCTGCATCGACCATCGCAAGTCAGACTGCGGAATGAGCACGTGACCCATCGAAAGCATACCGAGACCACCCAACTCCTTTGGCGTGTAAAAGACTACCGGAGGAAATCGAGAAGGCATCTTCGAGTTGAGGCCAATCTTGACTCGAGTTTGGACTTTGGACTCGCATTTGACAAGAAGATCGAGCAGCTCCTGCGTGTTGACAACAGCTTCTCGGAAGTAAGTCATCAGACCGATCAGAGCTGTATTCCATTTGTTGATGATCTTGGTGAAGGTAGTCTGACCAGAAGACATAAGGACCATTCTACATCGGTTGTGGAACTTAGTGATGTGCTCGTCATCGACTCTCAAGAAGCATTGGGCAGTCCTTTCTTTGGTTACTTCATTTTGCAAGTTCCAGACGCCATCCTTGTGAACAAATTCTTCGTAAGTGGTTCGGCATTTTGGTAAAATTCGGCACTCGAATCCGCACATATTGAACAACAAATTGGGGTTGTCCTTTGAGTAGACAGAGGCAAAGGTGTCGTTCCATTGTACAGTTGTCACAGAACGAGGGAGACGATTCTTGATATCCCAGAACACAGCACGTCCGAGATTGACGTCGTGTTTCATCAGACGCATTCGGGCGTCTCGCGGCCAGCATTTTTTGTTGTTGTAACCAACGATGTTCTCGTTATTGGGATCGGGGTGCTCGGTCAGATATCGCTGGATCAGATCACGAGCTTCGTCCGCCGTAAAACGGAAGAAAATATGAAGCTGGTCTACATATCGAGAGTAGAGCCGAATCGGGTGCGCTGCTTCTGTAGCCATGTCTTGGAAGCAAAGGAAGTCGTTCGGCATGCTTGGCGGACCTGCCATTTCGCTGGCTCGGTTGAGGCCGAGCACAAGGAGATCAAGCACGAGGCCGTAGTACTGGACGACGAATGAAGAGAACTGGAGACCGCGGAGAATACCGTAGTGGTTCGTGTGATTCATGTCCTTGTAGGTCAGCTTCACGTTGTTCTTGGATGTAATGTAATCAGCGATGTTGTGGTCGACGATCAGTCGAAGAAGACGGTTCAACAGAAGCATATCGATCTTTTCGTACATCTTGTCAAACTTGGTCTGGATGAGAACGTTGCACTCGCCCTCACCGGTCTCCCATACTTCCTGGAGATTGTTGATTCCCTGGCACCACTTGTAAACAAGAAGTGGTGGCGGCTCGGTGTCAGCTGGTTTGATCCAAGACGGGAAGAGACGACGCTTGTCGGCTTCGTACCAGAGATACTGATCGAGATAGGCGTCAGTAATCTTCTCAAGGGGCTCGACGTCGTTGACAGGGATGACATGAGTGTACAAGTCCATGAACTCGATTCCGACTTCTTTGAACACTCGAGAAGTAAGCAAGTGACGTTTGATTCGAGAAAGAGCTTCATGTGGATTGTCGTACGCCTGTTCAATCAGACCGAGTTCTTCTCTCTGCGACTGGTTGAGACGGTTCTTAACGGAATACGCTTCTTTCAGTCTTTCAAGCGCCAGAATAAGCAGCTTGGTATCGTGCTTGTAGTTGAGCGGCGGGAATGGAATCGGTGCGAATCTTCGCGACTCAAGCCAATGAACAGTTGTTGTGTAAATGGCGACTGACTCTTCTGGAGTGATGTAAGGACCGTCCTTTAGGTAGTTGTGCTGACGCTCCTGCTCTGCTTTCAAGTGGAGTCGAGTGAGTCTACCAAGGTTCTTCTTACAGACAGTCTTGTCGACAGTGGCACCACGTCGGATACGTTCTCGATTGTAATGCGCTGTATTTGTCCACCAATCGGCCTTAGACTTGACATATCGCAGAATCATGTTCTCGACTGGAGTCGGAAGACCGGGCACCTTCCATGGAACGTTCGACTTCCAGCATCGCCAGGCTTCGGACAAATGCTGCAGGATCGTTCGCGCCTTTGTCTGTTTGATACCTTCTGGCATCATATCGAGAATATCGTGCATTACAGAAGCTCGAAGCTCGAGATCGAAGTGAGACTCGACTCGCTGTTTCGTAACTGTCTTTGCAACACCCTTCGTGTGGCGACCTTCGAATTGTCGAGCGAGCAAGTTTCCAAGCCAGCGTTCAAGAAGCGGAGTCACACCACGCATGAAGAAAACCCACGTTCGCCAAGCAGGTCCCCAAATACCACAGCCTGGACCCTTGCCAACTGGGCCAGTGTTAAATCGATAGTAAATAACGTGCTTGAGATCCTTGCACATTCGAATTTGCTTCATAAGCTTGTACTTGTATCGGTACATTCCAGTGAGCTGCCCGAGATGACAGAAGATGTAGTGAAGACCATCGGCGAGCTGGAAAGCGTCAAGGTTTCCAAGTCGATACTGGACATGCGAATCTGTCACGATCTTCATCATTCGAAGGACCTCTCGACAGAGATGGAAAGCGTTACCGAAACGCGACTTCTTTCGCTCTTTTGTCGTCAAAGTTTTCACCGGCTTCAAGTTGAAGTTGTAATCAAGATGCAGATAGTTCAAGTTTTTACGGTGAATCAACAAGTTCAGCATATTGTAACCCTGGCGGCAGACTTGAAGAGCTGCTTCCACCCAGTCAAGCTGCGTCGCTTGGAAGAACTTCGTGGCTTTGAATGATCTGAACAAGTATCTTTTCCTCTGCGGCTTTGGCGGTCGTCTTTTGAGCGCATTGAGCACGTAGTATTTGAGAAGTTTCTGGTAAGACACTCTCACTTTGACCGGCATACCAGCTGGACAATGCTCTTTGTACCAGCCCTTGACGAGCGGAACGTCTTCGGCTCGCTTCGTTCTGTCAGATCGAAGACAATAAGGCCGAGGTGCCCAGAGAAGACCGATTCCATTCGCAGTGTGGTCTGTGTACTGCGGCGTTTCTTCAAGAATAGGTGCGACGCCTGCTGGCAATTCAAAGTCATCAAGGAAGTCCTCGTCAGCGGTGAGCTCTTCTTCGTCGATCTGGAAATTCTTGGCGGCGCGAGATGTGATGGGGTTGATCAGCGGATCGAAATAGAACGCTGGAAGATCTGGATCTTCTGCTTTGATGTACAAAACGCTTGGATTGTGGTACCAGACCAGATGCACATGGTGTGGAAGAGAGTTGTACAGGTACGGAAAAGCGATGCGGTACTCTGTTCGGATAGGCTGTCGGATGATGATCTTGTTGATGTCGTTGAACTCGTTCCAGTCCTCGTCCTGAAGAGGATTCTCCTTCACCAACGGCTCGAACTTCGGGCCGCCGGGAATCGCTTGATTGAGAGCTTTGGAGGTAAAGAACGACTTTAGATCGAAAAGATAGAAGTAATTGTCATCGACCAAATCAGTAAGCAGCTGATTGCCAAGACGGTAGAGAGCGGACTGCTCCTCCAAATGCAAGAACCAGCGCTTGTAGCTTGGCCCGTTTACGCGCGAACTTGACTCGATGAGGGCTATTGTATAGTTTCAGAAAACGAAGCGGCATAAAATAAAATTGAGCTTATTTTGTCTATCGTAAAATAGAAATTTTAGACTAAAATTTGAAAAAGAGAAACTTGAAGCGTCTGAAACCGTTCCTTTGTGATCGTAAAACCAGTCGTAGATGGCCGAGTCTTCTTCCGGGTCGAGTTCCATCTGAATAGCCTCGAGGGGCTCAACATCGAGCACGTTGTCACCATAATCAAGCGGAGGTTCCTCGTCATCAAAGGGCGGGAATCGCATACGCTTGAAATGTCGACGATCTCGCTTTTCTCTTCGCATCATAATCCACATCGTTCCCCATTGCGCAATGTAAATTGGCTCGATGACGTAAGGAATCTCGTTGCAGAAGGTGATCGCGCCAGTAATGTGGTAGATGACATCGACATCTCGGATCTGCTCCCAAGGCATCGGCATGTTTTCCAAAAGCTTCATCAGCGCATGAGGCATGTATTTCAAAGCGCCGAGGTACACTCGCTTGTCGTGACGGTACTTTCGTGACGTCATGTCTTGAAGGGTTAGTTTTAGGAAGAGAAAAGGGAGGATTTGTTTTACCTCCGTGATCTTTGATTATTTTTCGAACATGCTCTGGCGGCATGTCTTCTTTCTGTGCATCGACGAATCCAAACTTTCGCTTTTCAGCATATCTGAAAAAATGATTAAAAAATTATTTATTTAATTAATCTATATATTAATCATAACTATTTTATTTAATTAAAAAATATTAAAACAAAGCTATATTCTTTAAGACTCACCGTTTGGACTGCATCTGATGCCATCTTCTGGCCTTTTCATTTAGCTTCTCCTCGTCCTCTGGAGTGATGACGTGCTGACCCTCGAAGGACGACGCCATTTTTCAGTTCTTCCTTTTTCGACGCCCGATTTCAGTCGACTTGTCCACTCTATAATTTTACATTTTTCTTACTGAACAAATCTCTTCTCATTTGATAAAACCAGTTACTTCGAATTACGTAATTTTCATTAGATTTTTGAAATTATTTCAAATAACTTTCTTTCAAGAATTTTCTTAAAATCTCTAATATGATGAAAAAATTTGATGATGAGTCATAAGTTTCGGTGAGTAATCAAAATTTCACTGACTGACGAATATAGAACCGAAAAGGAGGAAAGAAGTTACGCTAGTGTTGTCTGAGAAATATTGAAGCGGAGCGCTTTGGCCAATCAACAACGCGAGCCGGCCAAAAGCGAGGCCAATCGAGCAGTTGAGCGCGCCGTTTTCGAGCGGGCTTCATTTGCGTCAAGCGCCATTGTGTAATAGTTTGGCAGATCTGATTGGTCAAAAGAGGAAAGAATAATCGAGCAATTTTACTACGACTGTTGTTCAGTAGTTTTTAGAGCACAAATTTAAGAAAAAAGAGAATGTTTCGAGCCGGTCAGGACCCGAAAATGATGACGGAAGAAGAAAGAGAAATCTTCTTTCAAAGAGACGAGTCTTTTAATGTAAGTTGAGAATACTGGAACCACAAAATTCGAGAAAATATTTTGTATATTTAGATAGATTATTGCGAGCAGCTTCTTTTCGCATAAAATAAGATCTAAAAAGCGTAAATATATTTTGAGGAGCGCTTCTCCGACTTTTGGCAATCTGCTCCACTCGTCAAAAAAGTTCGAGAATTCGATGCTCTTGGGAAATACTCATCTTTTCACAACAGGGAAGGGTTTTGACTTTCTATCTGAGAAATGAAAGAGAATTACTTATATAATTGAATCACCATTTTATATTTATCTTTTTAAAAATTTAATATTTTATAAAATCATAATAGATTATATGAAAATTTATTATTCTTTTATTGAATATTTAATTTTTTGATCGATAAAATCAAACAATTGATTAGAAAAATTAAGGGGACACCCGGGTTTGAACCGGGGACCTCTCGATCTGCAGTCGAATGCTCTACCACTGAGCTATATCCCCACGCCGATTCTAACCGGATACTTTCTTTATAAATCGATACTCGAAACCCACTTTACAGCGTGTTCAACTACGGTCCGCTCATGATCATTGCTGTCTACTACATGGCTCATTCAAACAGATTCTCTGTTGTCAGCTCTGGACACTAGACAGCGCAGGCGAGCTTATTTATGTCCTGGAGATCTTCATCTTTGCTAATTTAGTTCTGATTACATTCTGCCTGTTCACGTGATATCTTCAGTAATAAAGCTACAAAAAATTTTACTCACTTGATATAATTACATTTAATTTTAAATTAACCCTTTCGTGGAAAGTGACAGAGTAATTGTCCATTTCCGTTTCGATAAAAATGCGAAGCTAAAAGCGGGAAGCAAAGCGTTAAAATATCACTTATTCTGATTTTTGAAAAATAGAAAACAAATAAACAGGAATCATGAATTTTTAATTTATTATCCTCCTTGAATTATTGACAGCCAAAAATGTAAATGAGAAAATCGCAAAATGGAATTTTCATTAGAAATTTTAAATATATGAAGAGTGACTTGGTATATGATATGATCGTTCCTTCTTAAAATTCCTCCCTCCATTTCGTGATGTGTTGAGACTTCTTGGATGAGAGTTTTGGTGAGACGTCGAAGGTAAAGGAAGAGGTCGATGAGAGCCGAAAGGGTGATCTCGCTTGTCAAACTGATAAGGAACGCTTTGGTAGGGCTGATATTGATGCGGAGGGCGCATGTATGCCATCTGGTGGTTTTGATAAACGACGAGGTCTTGCGGCTTGAAGTTTCCGTCGGGTATATTCACCGTTGTAGGAAGAGTTCGGTTGTACGTCTCCTTTAAAACTGCAATTAAATTTTGAGTACTTTTATGAGCTCTTACGAAATGACTATTTGGCTGTGAATTATTGGCCGTCATGGCGGTCATATAGTCCCTGCGTAATCGAGCTTCATCTCTTCTTTTACTACTTTGCAGCGCTTCGCCTAAAACGAGATTAATCATCATTAGTTTTATTTTTCTGGCACCTTTACAGCACGTATAATCGCAGCATCGGCACATGCCTCTTCCGCAATAATACGCAATTACGAAGACAACAAGGAGGAAAGCAAGCACGCCACCGATGATGATTCCAATCGGGCCCCAGTCGAATGCCAGGTTAACATCTGCGTCTACGCTTACTTCCGCCTAGAAGAAAATAAGTTTCTAGAACGGCACTAGCGTATGTACTATAAATACGAAATCTACAGGTTCTGTCTTAAATTTATATTTTTCCTGATCCCAATATAACTAATATTTTTGAATTTTTCAGACCCGAAAGGGTAATTCTTTATTTCAATCCCAGTTTCACTATGAATTGCATAATATGAAACATTAATCTTCTAGAGCAATCCGAACAGGAAGCATAAAGAAAGAAAGGTGTTCCATTTTTCAAAAATATGGATAAACCGATAAGACATCATCAATTTGCTTATC
>Ga0209092_10004561_pt1 | contig 11531 bp, 9 predicted proteins | sample FraStrMetagenome_FD_187446 | JGI IMG/M metagenome (GOLD analysis project Ga0209092, IMG submission 187446) | Marine eukaryotic phytoplankton communities from Arctic Ocean - Fram Strait ARC3M Metagenome (SPAdes) (version 2) | ecosystem: Environmental > Aquatic > Marine > Oceanic | place: Fram... | reverse complement strand
AATCTAGGAGCTGATAGCTTCATCCTGCTGATTATTACAAAAAAGTGAATGCGCCAGAATTTTGAAATGATTTTAAACCGCGCCGGAAAATTAATAAATCTTGAATCAAGTTCGTCATTCAAAAACACAAAAAATGAAAATGTTCAAAATCAAAAGATAAATCTTGCAAAACAAAATACCCCACTTTTGAATCCGAGCTAATTTTCTATAATGATTTCGTCAGAATGTTTGCATTTAAAACGTTCTTATGAACTAAATTTTGTAAGTCATACGGTTTATATCGCTATTTAGGAATTTGGGTAATTTTAGTTACCCAATTTATGGTATACATACTACAGCTCCAATGACGGAGGAAGGGATGACCTCCCGACAGATCATAGTGATGATAACGGCCGGTTATGCACGCGACGGTGAACCATTCGTACGAATGGAGGGTTGGAAATCCTAGTAGGGCGTGAAGACTGGCCATACACCTAAATGTGATTCCCGTAGTAACACGTTAAAAACTATAACATACAAACAACAACAACATACTACAGCTCCAAATTACGTAGGTTAACTGTAAAACATTCATTCACGACATCTTTTGACACAATCTGAAACCGATAAGAAGAGATCACATTAAGGTACCGCCCAACATTCTTAAGAATTTAGAGATAACAATAACTTTTACATCTACCAATTAAATTATTTGTATATCTTCATATAGTTTATGTTGGCATACAGTGTTTTGAACAATACACATGATGAAGTTCATTACCTTGATCTAACAAATCTAACTGTATTGCACATAAGTGGTGAATACGACCATTACATCCATCTCTATGGCAACACATTGTTTGCCTTATTTTCATGTTTTTGCATGCAGAACCCAAAGCACATCGTTCATTAGCCCATGGTGTTCCTTTTATAGGAGCATCAAAAGCATCTTCAAATTGATTCACAACTTTTCTCCTCGTTACAACAGCGTTTTGTATTCTTTCTTGTCTCTTTCTTTTTGCATTGGATCTTTGCCTCTCAACTCCTTCATTATGTACTCTATTTTCCAGTTTCTCTCCATACAGTCTCCATTTCCGTTTCATGAGTAAATTATGGTAACTCTTCCAAGACAGAGTTTCGTAGCGTCGTTTTTTTGTTTCTTCTGCAGGAAACTTGAATAAATGATTCACACTATTATATAAATTCCTTGCATCTCTTTCAGTCATATTGGATTTGACTAAGGATGATTTATTCACAATTCTCGCACTATTTTCAACACATCTCATAAGTTTTCTCATTTGTGATAATTTTACAGTCCCATTCTTTGTTCTGTGCATGTCCGCTCCCTTGAGCAATTTGTACGGAGGAATACCCTTGCACCTGTTTCCACAGTGCCATGATGTAACAAGGGATGATAGCGTCAACAAAGGAATCATGAAATCGTCTGGGAAAAGTTGGAATTGACCATTTCTTGCTTTATAGAATTGGACTTTATTTACACGTGTTGTTTATTCTTCATTGCAACTGCTATCAAAAAATCTATTTTCAACAAAATTATTGTCAGCTACCTCTTGAGCTCCCTTGTGAATTTCATTTTGGAGAAATTTTCATTTATTATTTAACGACGCGCTGCTGCTCCCTTGTGAATTTCATTTTCTTCTGTTCTTTTTAATAACAAATCTTTAACCTAAATTCAAAAACAAAAGTTCAATTAGATGTAATCATTTTTCAAAAGTAAACAATAGTGCTTACCTCCATTAATATCTCGTTGGTTCTATACTCTGTTCCTCCGATGCTACAATTGTCTAATTCCTCCTTTAAACTGTTAATGATTGTGGTTGTTTGTTCACTAAGCGCCTTTTTTAATTTTTCAATTTCTACCAGAAGCATTGAATGAAACGGTATACCACTTTGCTGTGGTGTATACTCTGTAGCTGTCCATGGGTATGCTATTTTTGCTTCAGTACGAAACTCAAAATTAGAAATTGCATTGCACAAAGGATGATATGCTCGTAGTTTACTTTCTTTTGGTAATTTTTCCTCTAAGAAATCAAAATGAAAACACAGTGCTGCAAATAGGTAGCGGATGAGCTCAAATACATGCGGTTGCATCTCATTTGCATTTAAAAAATAGTCCTCAAGTGTTTTCTTTACTCTGATGCGACCCATCTGTTTGCTCTTGGTAAAGTCACAGTAAACTGGGGATGTTGCAAATTCTTTTTTCAAAGAAGAAATACCTGTAACACATCGTCCACAGAACTGGTCACCGGCCTTGTTATTATAATGAATACACCAGTCTTTGGTAGTACCTAATGTCCATCCTGCCCGCAGGCAGATGGATGCAATAGGTGGTGAAACAGTACACCCGATTGAAACAACTGTAATTGCACCCTTACGACAGGAGTGTGTACTATGAGTATTTTTTTCTACACCCAACTCCCGGAATGCTTCAAAATTATTGTCTATTACTCTGTGAAATATTTTTATGAATCTTTAATGTTACGGGGTGAGAGTAGCAATGAATTTAATATGAATTCTTTCAATAGAAAACATACCTACTGTATTGATTGTTTCCAGGGAATAATGTAGACTTGGATTTAACAATATCCGGATATGAAAATAGATACTTTGCAAAAGCCAAAACTGGGTAGATATGTGCTTCAAATGGGTTAGAATAAACATGTCATAGCGTGTCACTCATTTCACCATTCTGGTCACCCTTTGATTTGCCAAAAAAAATACAAGACAATCATGTCGCCATTCAATGTGACCAAGCCTTAATTTTTCACAATTATTACTTCGTGCCATCAGGTTCCTTTCAAGAACTAAGTACAGATGTGCAAATGCTGCATCCTCATGTCCACTCTCAAATAACTTCTTACACATCAATTTGTGAACTTCAATATTCATGGCTTTTTTGCCCTCTTCAAGACTACTACCTGCATTTTCTCTCTCTTCGGCAACTTTCCTTTTCATACCACGATTGAAATGAGACATATTGCGTCGAAATTCGGCAGACATTTCAAAGCCAGCTAGCTTATGGAGATACGTCAAAGAACTTTGAATATTTCCATAAAGACTCTTTGAAAGTAATTTTCCGTCCCTTGACTTTCTTGATGTAACATAACGTGTAAAAACATTGAAGTCCACTGTCTCTAGAATGACAGGACAATGGTTTTTTCTTACACTTTTTAGACCACTCTTGAATACATATCTCAAATGCTTCCTGCCATGTGTACTTGACCAATCTTTGTCCTTTTCATCAGCATTTATTGCTTTTTGTACAATCCAATCATGAAAGTGCTTCTCTGTATCGCTATCAAACAACCAGATCATTAACTTTACAAGCTCGCTTGAACAAGCAGTTGTTGTTGCAGTTGAAACAAAATTCTTCATAATACTTTCAACCTCCTCTATTGGTTGAGAAAATGGGACAATTGCATTGTTCCTATTCACCTCAGTTTCATGTGCATTGTGCACAAGTAGTTGACAAACTTAAATCGATTGCGGATCCATGTTTTTTACTGTTGATACGTACTGAGAGAATTTTGGGTAACTTTTGTAACCCAAATTCCGAAACTATATTTTAGTTAAAAAAATGTACTAGATTATGGTTTAAGCTACGAGAAAACTATATTTTACAAAGGAAAATGGGTAAATATTATTACCCAAGTCCACGCAAAAGTTGTACTAAATTTACCCAAATTCCAACTAAAGACCTATATGAATGGAAACAGAAACATATGAATTACGCCAAAGCTTTTTACCACATGAATGAAATTGAATTTGGATGGCGTAATCTGTGTCCCATAAAAAGTCCAACACTTGTTCCTTTAAAATATAACGTCTATTCATTCACTTCTGGAATGGAATAAAAATAAAAACCAAACATAGGAGCACACCAGAACTTTTTATTTTAATTACAGTTATTGCCGTGGAGGAAAAGGAATAGAGTGACTGCCTATATTAGCTTAGGACTCTCTTCGCACAAGAAGAGAGATCTGCAATAATCGTATGATCATTGTAGGGGGTCTTATTAGATAAGACCACCTAAACCACTTCAATAGACCGTCATTATTTTCTTGTTAATCGTGATTATGAAGAGTGGCTGTAGTACATGATGGAGAGGACTCTCTTCGCACGAGAAGAGAGACCTGCAATGATCATACGATCACTGCAGGAGATCTTATCTGATAAGACCACCTCGTCAACACCATATGATTCTTGCCACTCTTCGTATTGTTTATTAGATGATCATTTCATTTACTCAGTTTGCATTCTTTCCTTTCGTTTTATTCGTTTTTTATTTGGGTTGAATGGATTGAAATGAAAAATTGTGAAAACGAATGAAACTAAAGGTTCTTTGTTCAGTGCTTTACTGAGATTTAATTAAGGGCAGCATACATCAGCTCATAATCCAGTGCTTGTTCTCCATGAATCATTTTCAATGCATTGATTCAAAACACTGAGAGGTATCTTTGTGGTAGTCCATTGAAATAATGATGAATGATAGGGTAAGCTATTGGCCTAAACTAAAAGTAGAAATTGTTGCTTTCACAAAACAATTTTATAATTTTAGTTATGAGATTTTAAATGTGGGGTTATTCTTTAGAGATAGTGCGAAATTCGGAAAAACTCCTATTAGGTGAGGAAACAAGTATTTAGTGAAGAATAAAAGAAAAAAGTAGCATGTTAGGTCATTTGTGACCTAACTTCTTATGTATAGTCACTGGGGTCGTTGTTGGCTACTGGTGCCAGTATAGAGGGCATTAGTAGGTCTATTAGGTATTTTGGTCACTTGTTGCATATGATTAATCTGTCAAAAAGATTTATTTTGATGAAGGGGCTCTTAAATAACCATTGTACCTGTTGGTTCAAAAACGTTCTAAGCTGAGTTTGGACCTAAGACTAGTATAATCAATTTTAGACAATAATAAAAAATCAAAATAGTTATCAACTCTTTTGTTTAATTTATGTTTTTGTAATGTTTATTTGTTCTTGACTTTGTCTTAGAGTGGACTGGATCTGCTTTTCAAGCTTAGTCATCATCACTGGAATCAGAATCAGAGCTGAACATTTTGTGGTCTGAATTGTCACTAGAGGACTCATCCAACTTCAATTCTTCAAAGTTTTTAAGTTCCTTTTCGCTGCATTTGGACGGCTTCTTGCCTTTTCTTTTCTTCTTGTTGTCCATGAAGTTCATGAATTCTTCATTAAAAATCGTCTGCACTTCACGATTTGAATTAATATGTCCAATGTTATTGGAATACTTCTTCTTCACGGCTTCGGCGTGGCGTTTCATCATACAACACTCGTCTGTATTGTGACAGCAGTTGTTGCCATGTAGGAGACAGTCTCCTTTAAGATTGGAATTGCGATCCCTCTGGAATCCAACTTTCCTGTTCTTTCCTGAAGAGGAGGAGGATGACTCGTTTTTGAAAGAAGATTTCTTTTTGACTTCAGGTTCAGTTAGTTCTAAACGCTTGCAGAAGTTTACTAGCTTTGCTAGAGTATGATCCAACGGATCAAATCTTGTAGGATCATGGCTTTCTACCATGAACTTGGCATTCCGAACTCAAGTAAGTCCAACATCTCGTCGTTGGCTAGTTTACTTTCTTGATCTGCTGTCAGAAAATGGACCAGCATCTTGTTGGTCTCACATACGCGGGACACATACTCTTGCATCTTCATATCCCTAGGTTTTCGTAGGAAACACCTCATGAACATTTTCTGGGTCTATAGCGCCTTGATGGGGAAAACATGCCTAGTCAGGTCCTCAATAACCTCTAGGAAGTTTGCGTTGGTTTTGCTTTCAAACCCTTCAGCGTTCAGGTTAAAAGCCGTTAGAGCATCTCCATCTAGGGGCCTACAGGTGAGCATGTATTCCTTTTCCACTTGAGGAATTCTTCAGGAGTTCCACTAAGTACGGGATGGAAAGCTCGTAGCTGGCAGAATTGGCCACACCAGGATGGGACTTTCTTTTTAGAGTCGTAGTATAATTGCCTTTCGTCAGGTCTTTCTTTGCAGATCTCCATAGATGGACGATGGGAACGATCTGACGACGACCATTAGCAGTTGAGGAGTGAGTACTTACTTTCATCTTATGAAAATGGGGGAATCAATGCACAATTAATATTGAGTAACGTTACTATGTCTTATGCACAGACTATCTAGATTAAGGATAGATAAAACATGTTTTATGATAATTGTGAGTTTAGTTTTACATTTATATTTTAATCACATTTACACATACATCCCATATTGGATGTATATTGAAATCCACTTGGTTTCAACTATGAGAACTTTGCACATCTGTTGGCTTGACAGCTGTTCAAAGAATTCTCATTGCATGTCCAATGGAGACATCATTCACATGATGATATGGAGCTCCACTGGATGCTACTCAATGCTTGTGTGGCAGTTCGTGTTTTTTGGCATTGAACTGGCTTCTTTGTGTTGAAGGAGACTTGATTGCTTTTGTTTTTAGTTTTATTTTTATTGTTTTATGTAGTATACAAGCAGCTACATGCTGCTTTGTATTCTAACTAATTATGCCAATGCTATAATATTGATCTAATTAAATATGTCATAGATATTATTTTGCTTAAGTAAGTTTATCTAAATCTTAGATAAGTTTAGCTGAAGCATATGCTGTATATTGCAGTTTTGATGATGTCTTCAGAAAGAGGAATGACATTCCATCTATATTGTGTAAGCCTGGTGCCTGTCGTAAGAGATAAAAAAATACCACCCGCCATTTGTGTTTGCCTTACAGAGCGCAATAGCACTGGTGGTTCGGTGAGCATTTGTATTTGAAATCTTTGGATTGTTGTGTGTGTGTGTCTATATTCTTTTAAGAGGAACATTTCTTTGTACTAGACAGTGCCCATGAATGGCTCTTTCAGGTCATCAGCCCACGGTATTCTTCCATACATATTGCTGTTAGTAAGCTGCTACTTGTTGCATCAACCATCTCACCTTATCCGAGTATATCAGTAGCAAGTAGTTTTTATATGTATAGTCGGGATGTCAAGGCACGAGGCTTTCGACTTACTCGGGGCTGAAAATACCTGGGTCCGATAAGGAGACCCCGTAGTACATATACTGCGAGTTTGGATTGTTGTGTACCTGTACATATTTGCCAAATTGAAGAGGGGGATCTGTAAAGGATGGAGTAGGCTGGCCCGATAAAATAGAATGTGGACTTAGTGTAGTACTGACTCCGTTTTGAGATGGAACATGCTTAATTAAATGGTAGTTCCCTTTTGAAATAAGAAATGGATACTTCATAATTTAGATCACAATTATTGGAATCAACAAAAATAACAAATATCCACCAACACTGCTGTGTTTTCTTATTCCTAATCCTTTAGCATTGGTTGCATAGTACAACAAAATCTATTGTGCTGCTACTGTACAGCAATGCAGATGAAATGCCAGATTGGCTGTGCATTGAGCCATTCACTACTGTATTGCTTATAAAACTGAAACCAAAGCTGAAAATATGTTGCCATATGTTCACTTTATATTTATCATGTAATATTTTTAAGTAAAACAATTTCATGTTAATTGGTTGTATTTTAAATTTTCAATTTATCATGCAAAAAGTTTTAATTTAAGCAAGATGTGTCTTTTTATAAGCATATTTAAAAGGAAGGCTAAAAATATTAGGCACAGTAATGAGTAACTTAAAATGCATTTTATCAGACTTCATGAATATTGGGACGTTTTGACTCTCTTGGGAGAAAGATTTAGTTATAAAAACATTTATTCTGGACTTGCGCTTTCTCAAAATTTACGCTGCGTAAGCTCTTATGCCATGATTCATTTCTAAACCCGAATTTTGCAATTCAGTTCGATTAAATTGAGAAAAATTTAGAGCCTGCAACATCTCTAAGCATTTTAAATCACTTTGATTCAAAACATGCAATGCATTTGAAATAATAGATTTTGTTCTTGTCGATGATAATTCAGGAAAGAAATCATTTGATGCCACATATGCGCCAATTAGAGTTAAGGGAGATTTTCGAGGAATTCCTGAACGTAGACTTTGTATAAGATGGAGAGACCGCAGTCTATTTAACCCTTTCATCTTATCATAAACGTCATTTTTTGTACAATAACATTCAGCTTGGGAAACCAAGCTTGGTGAAATAGAATGCTTTGAACGGTTTATGAACGATTCAACATGGTTTGAGCGTCTTCGATTGTTTATCTTTTTGTTACATGCCATATACAACGACAATTCCGGACTATCTCTTAGAAACATCTTCACGAAAGTAGAGAAGAAAAGATTGGTCAGAGAGAATTTCATTTTATTCATTTTTGAATACTCTGCGACTTCGTAAATCAAGAACTTACTGGATGATGAAAAACATACGTGCCTTGGCCTTTTGTAAAACAGCCAAAACCCCATCTATTTAAACGCCGAGTAAAACTTGCATACTTTTTGGTTTTGAAGTACCTTGGAAGAACTTCATTGATCAATTTTTTCCTGTTATGAACAGAAAAACCTCTGCCATTTGGTAGCCACGCAATCACTTTCGCATTATTTTCGTCAGCTAAGACTTTCCATAGCTGCGACAAAGAAAAAGGTTAGTTGAATCATTTCAATGAAATAATATGCAATCCAAAAGAAGTAACTTACCGTTCTAGGAAATCTCTCATTTGTTGAAGGGTCAATATTTGTCTTTTCTTCCTGTAGTATGCTTATCGGATTGTCGAACTTTTCTTCTCTGGGACCCCCCCCCGCTGAGCTTAGGTTTGCCAACACCTCTGCTGCGGTCCAATGAGACTCGACAGTACCACTTGATATCATGTTGGTGCCTTTTGAGGCTTCGTTAATCTTTATTTTCGGCATGAAAATAGATTAATTTCTAGATCCTTTGCAATGACTTACGTTTATGAAACAATCAGGCAGACTTTATAAATGTCTGAGACTATACTTTATGCACAATGTTACCATGTCCGAAATTATCAATGATGCAAAACTATGACCAACGAAAATATAGTAAGTAAATATTGGTATACTTAGAAAAGAACTTAGGTATTGAAGGATGGTATAGAAGTCTCTAGCATTTTTCTTATACGGTACTATACCGTATTCAAATTTTATCAATGTCTCTTAACAGTGATTCGACAGAACAAAGAAATAGTGTTGAGGAATTAAACACGCTATATATAGTTTGTGTTTTCTTCAGAAAAAATAAAAAATAAATGATTGGCTTGACATTGTTTAGTCTTCTTGAAAATGAGAGAAATCTTTATTTAATTGAATTGTTCAACTCCAATCTCTAAGTAAGGTGTGATAGTGTTTCTCAGGAATTAAGAAGAATACAAAATTCGTCCCTGTTATTTTTCAAACCATGCTAAAAATAGGCTTTCAAAGCCTACTTATTTTTTGGATCATAAAATACTTAAAAAAACGTACTATAAAATCAGAATTTTATTATAATTTATAATAGCAAAAATGATCGCAATTTTTGTGCATGCTCTAGCAAATTAATATTTCTTTCGTTTTCTATTTACATTGTAATACAAATGCTTTATGATATTCTTTTTTCACCATTGGCGGGCTACATAACCTATGAATGTTGTAACTGCCATGAGGTCATTGCACACGTAAGGGCAAGAAAGACGTATGTAAAAAAATTTAGAAGCCTATTATTTGTAGAATATTATGTTAGGATGTTCATTTGTAATTCCTTTATTTCTTATATAAATCCTAGAAAACATGAACATTTCGGAGAGAAAGACAAATTTCAGAAAGAGTAACCTTTTCACTTATAATTAGTGGTGTGTTTTCACTAACAGGCACTTTTTTATGTTTGAGATTCCTACTACTAATGCATTTGTTAATAAATATATTAATTTTGCTTTCCAAACTTGTCCTTTACGAATGATAAATACAGGTCCAAAAGTTTGAAGTTTCGGACCATTCTCATCTCTAGAGAGACAGAGGAAGAATTGCTCAAGCAATGATATGTGAATGCTCAAAATGGGGATGTAGGAAGAAATTCTACCAATGCTCTCAATGGGAGCTTTAATTGCTCAAATGACTGCTGATCCTTTCCTCTAAAACATCGGCACAAAAAAATGATTCCGTGCTTGTCTGTATGTTCGGGTGTTTTTCAATCATAAAACTAAGCGTTATTTTGAAACTTGACTACCTACGTAGGATAATAAATTAGAATTAATGATGATGATCATCTTCTTCAAAGGTCGCACGTGACTAAATGAAGATAAAATGGAAAACGTGGTAAAAAAAAAATCAAGTTCCTTTTATTTACTATGGCGTTCAAATGAGCATTATCACGTCAGCTGCCATTTGCTTATTAGTGACTCAAACAAATGCTATGGACATTGGCATGCTTTCAATGGAGCTCAGAAAGATCATGACTTTTTTTGCAAGCTCTTAGAGAGAGAGATACATTATAACGTAATAAAACATAATAGCCATTGTTAAGTATAGTTATCGAACGCATAATTGTTACATAAGATACCGTACATGCACATGAATAATTCTGTCAACCATTTCTTAGAGTTCTCGTTCTATTGGTCTAGAAAGGAAAATGGAGGGTCATATGACTCATGAAATTAATCTCAAAAACGAATATGACAAAGCTTTGTTTTTTGAACTTTTTTGTTTTGTATGGTAGAGAAGTTGCTCTGAATTAATCTTTACTCATCAAATATTTTGTTATAAAAAGTATTCCATAAACATTCAATGGCCATACCACTTTTTTCGGAAGTCGGATTACTTAAATCCAATAATTATACCAAAACCTACTAAATCCTACGTAAAATTGAAAATTTCAATCAAATAGCCAATGGCCAAGAATTGAACAACCTATCCAATAACAGAACAAAGTTAATTTCAACAACCTGAACCTTAATCAATCAAACACAACATGGGAAAAGTTACAAAGAAAATGAGGACATCAAAATCGAAAATGAAAAAGAAATCTTCATCTAAAGTCAAAGATTGATCTTCACATCCGAAAAAGAATTCTGGCGCGCCAAAGATGTCGAAATGGAGTCTCATGAGAATCAACAAACCCCTTTCAATGTATCGAATTCGACACAAGTCATTTTCAAACTCATTAGGAAAGTAATGAAAGTAAATCACATCGAATGCGAAGATAAAGCTATTCGAAAAGCCCAAAGAACCCTCAACAAACTCAAAAAGAACGGGTCATCTGAAGAAATTGAAGATGCAAACATGATTCTACAAAATGTCATCAATGGAAAAACAGATACAGCAAAGTGGATGCACCCAAACCAAGTAATTGATACATTAAATTGCATTCTTAAGAGTCAAATAGATGATTCAGAAGATTTGGACATCATCGAAACTACCAGAGAACTCTTGTTTCAAGCTAAAGAATCTCTATGGCTCATCAATCAAGGAATACTTTCTTCTTCCAGTTAATTCAAAATGAAATTTCTTCCAATTAATTAAAGGATAGAAAAAAAGTGTTCAATCATTGAAGACATTTTTTCTGATGATGAGGAACCCGATGACTTCACAAATGAAAAAATAGTGAAAGATA
>Ga0209092_10004560_pt1 | contig 11533 bp, 8 predicted proteins | sample FraStrMetagenome_FD_187446 | JGI IMG/M metagenome (GOLD analysis project Ga0209092, IMG submission 187446) | Marine eukaryotic phytoplankton communities from Arctic Ocean - Fram Strait ARC3M Metagenome (SPAdes) (version 2) | ecosystem: Environmental > Aquatic > Marine > Oceanic | place: Fram... | reverse complement strand
AAACTATTGGTGGTGCAAAAACATTCAGTTCAATTCCTGTAGTGGGAACAATAGCAACTGCAAATGATTCAACTTCAGCAGCTTCAACTGCTTGGGTAAAAAATCAAGGATACATAACTTCTACACCAGGTGGAGATATTACAGGAGTAACTGCAGGAGCAGGTATGAGTGGTGGTGGAACATCAGGTACTGTTACTTTAACCAATGCAGATAGAGGTTCTTCTCAACCAATTTTTAAAACAATTACGGCATCAGGAGGCATAGAAGATATTGTTGCAGAGAGTAATAGTGATACATTAAATTTTGTAGGACAAGGTTCAATAAGTGTAACTACGGATGTAAAAGGTCGTAATGTAAATATAAACAGCAGATTTCAAGAATTATCTATATCAGGTACAACATTAAGTCTTAGTGATGGTAACGAGGTTCAAATCCCAACATCTATAGGCCCTAAAGGAGACCAAGGTATTCAGGGAATTCAGGGAACACAGGGTGACATTGGATTAACAGGAGCTAAAGGAAACGCAGGAACAAACGGAGCTAAGGGAGACCAAGGTGTAAGAGGACTACAGGGTGTTCAAGGTGATATTGGATTGACAGGCGCAAAAGGCGCTCAAGGTGGAGTTGGAGCTAAAGGAGACCAAGGTATACAAGGAATACAGGGCGTCCAAGGAGATATAGGGTTAACTGGAGCAAAAGGGTCAGCAGGGACAAATGGAACAAATGGGGCTAGAGGACTTACAGGTTTAACAGGCGCAGCAGGTACAGATGGCGCAGTTGGAAAACAAGGAATTCAAGGTTTAAAAGGAGACACAGGTTCTCAAGGTGGAACAGGAGCAAAAGGAGACCAAGGTATACAAGGTATCCAAGGTGGTCAAGGTGACATAGGTCTTACAGGAGCTAAGGGTGCTGCAGGAACTAATGGTACAAACGGTGCTAGAGGACTTACAGGTTTAACAGGAGCTAAGGGTGACCAAGGAATTCAAGGTATCCAAGGAGGACAAGGAGATATAGGCCTTACAGGAGCGAAAGGTGCTGCAGGAACTAATGGAACTAATGGGGCTAAGGGAGATCAAGGTATACAAGGTATCAGAGGTCTTACAGGAACAGCAGGAGCGGCAGGAGCGAAAGGTGACACAGGAGCGGCAGGAGCGAAAGGTGCAACAGGAGCAGCAGGTACTAACGGTACAAATGGGGCTAAGGGAGACCAAGGAATACAGGGTATTCGTGGATTAACAGGAACAACAGGAGCAGCAGGAGCGAAAGGAGCAACAGGAACAGCAGGTGCGGCAGGAGCGAAAGGTGACCAAGGAATACAAGGAATACAAGGCCCACAAGGGGATTTAGGAGCTAAGGGTAGCACAGGAAGCGCAGGGGCGAAAGGTGACACAGGAGCAGCAGGAGGACAAGGGATTCAAGGTATTAGAGGTTTAACAGGGTCTGCAGGTACTAACGGTACAAATGGTGCAAAAGGTGCAACAGGCGCAGCAGGAGGACAAGGGATTCAGGGTATTCGAGGCCTTACAGGAGCAGCAGGAACAAACGGAGCTAATGGTGCTAAGGGAGCAACAGGAGCAGCAGGTGCGAAAGGAGACCAAGGTATACAAGGTATTCAAGGAATTCAAGGAGACGTAGGTGCTAAAGGTTCTACAGGAGCAGCAGGAGCAACAGGTGGTCAAGGAATACAAGGTCTTAGAGGAGCAACAGGAACAGCAGGAACTAATGGTACGAATGGTAGTCCAGGCGCAACAGGTAGTCAAGGAGCTAAAGGAGATACAGGTAGTCAAGGAGCAAGAGGTGCAACAGGGAGTCAAGGTATCCAAGGCCTTCCAGGCCCAGATTTTCCTGTAAGTTTTAATGGTGGTAAAGAAACTACTATTAAGTCTATGTCTGTAAATACTGAAAACAGAAATCCTTTTGCAACAGTAGTACTAGCAGATGGAAATTCTTTTATGCTGTCTATATACGCTCCCTTTGATGGAAAATAAAATTTAATAACATGAATGATATAAGAAAAATTTCAGTAGGAGCAGATTACAAGTCTAGTGCTATGCACTATATTTTAGGTCAAGATATTTTAAATGGAAATTATTGTATACATTTGATAAAGCATATAGAAGAAAACAATTCTATAAAAATTTGGATTGAAAACAAAAAAGGAGAAATATTCCTTTGGAAAGAGTTTAATTCTAATATGCCAATATCAATTGAATATAATATAAATTTTGAATGAAATCACCTTTTTATTTTATTGTAAAACCTTACAATGACAAAAGGTATGATAATACAAAAAAGATTGGAAACGTTAACTTTATAACTAGTACATCTAAAGAAGATCATACCTCATCAAATCGATACGCAATAGTTGTCGAAACTCCAATCAACTACACAGGCCCTGTAAAGCCAGGGGACACCCTTTTAGTACATCATAATGTATTTAAGTACTACAATGATATGCAGGGTAGAGAAAAGAGCGGAAAAAGCTTCTTTAAGGATGATTTGTTTTTTATAGACAATGATCAATTTTTTATGTATAAGCAAGATGAAGAATGGCAAGCTCATTCTAAATACTGCATGATTAAACCTATTGAAAAAGGTGGGAATCATTATCTTAAAACTCACGAAAATGAAGAGCCATTAATAGGCTTAGTTAAGTATCCTAACAAATACTTAATTAGCAAGGGTATTAATAAAGGCGATAAAGTTTCATTTCAGCCAAATAGTGAATATGAATTCAAGGTTGATGGAGAAAAGTTATATAGAATGTTTGACACTAATATAACAATAACGTTATAAACATGGATGTAGATAAAATTAAATTAAGAATAATTATTGCAGGAGAAAAAGCCGTAAATCAATTAATTAAAGTAGCTGAGGAACAAATAATAAAGTACGGAGAAGATGATGAATTAGCTGCAGATAAATTAAAGAATGCAGCAGCTACAAAAAAACTTGCAATTTTTGATGCTTTTGAAATACTATCTAGAATTGAATTAGAAAGAAGCATGCTTCAAAAAGATGATGTAAAAAATAAAAGTTCTGAATTTAAGGGCTTTGCTGAAGGTAGGTCAAAGTAATGTACGAACAAACTCTATATAAAGTATTAAAAGATGTTATACCTTCTAAGGTATTAAAATCTAAAAATAAATCTAAGTCTTGGGATTATGGATATAACAAGGAGTTTGATATGGTTGTTATTTCTAAAGATGGCACGATTGATGAAGTATATGAAATACAAAACTTAAAAATTGCTTTACCTCAAAAAAAAGATGTTTATAATTTTGAAGGTAATTATTGGGGTAAATTAGAATATCCTAAAGAGTTAAGTAAAATTAAAAATGTATTTGATTGGGAAAAATATCCTGATACTTTTAAAGAAAAATGGTATGACTATATTGACAAAGAGTTTGAAAGGCGTGAAGAAGGTTTTTGGTTTAATAACAAAAACGTTCCTACTTATATTACTGGCTCTCATTACATGTACTTGTGCTGGACCAAAATTGATGTTGGGCAGCCAAACTTTAGAGAGTCCAATAGATTATTCTATATATTTTGGGAGGCATGCAAAGCGGACGTTCGTTCATACGGAATGTGCTATCTTAAAAACAGGCGTTCAGGCTTTTCGTTTATGTCCTCATCAGAACTCGTGCATACAGCAACCACCTCACGTGACTCACGTTTTGGCATATTGTCAAAAACAGGGTCGGATGCTAAGAAGATGTTCACCGATAAGGTCGTTCCCATATCACTTAACTATCCCTTCTTCTTCAAGCCCATCCAAGATGGAATGGACAGGCCCAAAACCGAACTTGCGTATAGAGTCCCAGCTTCCAAACTTACCAGAAAGAAACTTGATGCAAATGAAAAAGTCAAAGAACTTGAAGGTCTCGATACCACTATTGACTGGAAAAATACAGGGGACAACTCGTATGATGGGGAAAAATTAAAACTACTGTCTCATGATGAAAGTGGGAAGTGGGAAAGACCTGATAATATACTTAATAATTGGAGAGTTACAAAAACATGTCTTAGATTAGGTTCTAGAATTATTGGAAAATGTATGATGGGGAGTACTTCTAATTCTATTGAAAAAGGAGGAGGAAATTTTAAAAAATTATACTTAGATTCTGACGTAAAAAATCGTAACAAAAATGGTCAAACTAAAAGTGGACTATATTCACTTTTCATCCCAATGGAATGGAATTATGAAGGATTTATAGATATATATGGTCATCCTGTTTTTGATACTCCATCTAAAGATTTACTAGGCCCTTTTAATGAAGTTATTGACCAAGGTGTTATTGAGCATTGGAATAATGAAGTTGAAGGACTTAAGTCTGATGCAGATGGTTTGAATGAGTATTATAGACAATTCCCTAGAACAGAGTCTCATGCATTTAGAGATGAAAGCAAACAATCTTTATTTAATTTACAAAAACTATATCAACAAATAGATTATAATGACTCTTTAATAAAAGATCGATTTGTAACTAGAGGTTCTTTCTCTTGGAAAAACGGAATACAAGATACGGAAGTTATTTTTTCCCCAAATGATAGAGGAAGATTTTATGTAACATGGACTCCTAACAAACAACTACAAAATAAGTTTTATTTAAAAAACGGAATAAAATACCCTTCAAATGAACACATGGGTGCTTTTGGCTGTGATAGTTATGATATATCAGGAACTGTTGGGGGAGGAGGTTCTAATGGAGCTTTACATGGAATGACTAAATTTCATATGGATGAAGGCCCAACAAATGAGTTTTTTTTAGAATACATTGCACGACCACAAACAGCAGAAATATTTTTTGAAGATGTATTAATGGCTTGTGTATTTTATGGTATGCCTATTCTTATTGAGAATAACAAACCTAGATTATTGTATCATTTTAAAAACAGAGGTTATAGAGGATATTCTATGAATAGACCTGATAAAGTATATAATAAACTATCTAAAACTGAAAAAGAATTAGGTGGAATGCCGAATAGTTCTGAAGATATAAAACAAGCTCATGCAGCAGCAATAGAATCTTACATTGAAAAACATGTTGGATTTGATATTTCAGAAACTTTTAGAGAGTCAGATTTAATAGGTTCTATGTATTTTATTAGAACTTTAGAAGATTGGGCAAGGTTTGATATAAACAATAGAACAAAGTTTGATGCATCAATTAGTTCAGGTTTAGCCATTATGGCTATACAGAAAAACATGTATCAACCCATTAAAAAGAAATCAAAAATAAAACTTAACTTTGCAAGATACGATAATAAGGGAAGTTATAGCCAAATTATAAAATAAATGGAGGATGTTAAAATCACAATAAACCCAACAGGATTCCCTAGTCAGTTTGTTTCAGACAAGCAAAAGGATTCTTATGAGTTTGGGTTACAAATAGGACAGGCTATTCAATACGAATGGTTTAGAAAAGATGGTGGTCAAAGTAGATTTTATAATCAATGGGCTGACTTTCATAGACTAAGGTTATATGCCAGAGGCGAACAGTCTGTAGCTAAGTATAAAAATGAATTAGCTATTGATGGTGACTTAAGTTACCTCAACTTAGACTGGACACCTATACCTATTATTCCAAAGTTTGTAGACATTGTTGTTAATGGAATGGCTGATAGGTTATTTAAAATAAATGCTTTTGCTCAAGATGGAATGTCTTTAGACAAAAGAAGTGACTATCAAGTTCAACTAGAAAAAGATATGTTGGCAAAACCTGTTATGAAACAGGTTCAACAAGATTTTGGAATAAACACATTTGCTACTTCAGAAGAAGACGTTCCTAACACATCAGAAGAGTTAGCATTACATATGCAACTCAAATACAAACCTTCTATTGAAATAGCTTCAGAAGAAGCAATTAATACTGTATTAGCTGAAAATAGATATGGCGAAATACAAAAACAACTTTATTACGATCAGACAGTTTTAGGTGTTTCTATGTGTAAAAACACATTTAAGCCAGGATCAGGAATTTCTATTGAGTATGTTGACCCTGCTAACATGGTGTACAGCTATACTGAGAATCCTCATTTTCAAGACTGTTTTTATTGGGGTGAAATTAAAACCATGCCAATTACAGAATTAAAAAAAATAGATACTAGCTTAACTAGGCAGGACATGGAAGAAATATCCAAGTATAGTCAAAGTTGGTATGACTACAATAATACTGCTCAATATTATAACAATAGTTTGTTTAGTAAAGATAGTGCTACATTGTTGTTTTTTAATTATAAGACAACTCATACTTTTACTTATAAGAAAAAAGTTAATGCAGCAGGAGCAGAAAAAGTTATAGAAAAAGAAGATACGTTTAATCCAACTCCAGAAATGATGGAGGAAGGAAATTTTGAAAAAGTATCTAAGACCATAGATGTTTGGTATGAAGGTGTAATGGTGATGGGTACTAGTATTCTATTAAAATGGAAGATGGCCGAAAACATGGCTAGACCTCAATCAGCATCTCAAGAAGTTTATCCTGAGTATGTTGCTTGTGCGCCTAGAATGTATAAAGGTGTATTTGAATCACTAACAAGAAGGATGATTACGTTTGCTGATTTAATTCAAATTACTCATTTAAAGTTACAGCAAGTAATTTCTAGGGTTGTACCAGATGGAGTATTTATTGATGCAGATGGATTAAGTGAGGTAGACTTAGGAACAGGGCAAGCTTATAACCCAGAGGATGCACTTAGAATGTTTTTTCAAACAGGTAGTGTTATTGGTAGAAGTTATACTCAAGATGGAGATTATAACCAGGCAAAAGTTCCTATTCAGCAATTAAACAGTAATTCAGGACAAGGAAAAATCCAAAGTTTAGTTGGAACATATAATCATTATTTATCAATGATTAGAGATGTAACTGGTCTTAATGAAGCAAGAGATGGATCAACTCCTGATTCTTATTCGTTAGTTGGATTACAAAAGTTAGCTGCGTTAAGTAGTAATACAGCAACAAGACATATATTAGATTCAGGGCTTCAAATAACACAAAGGTTATGTACTGCATTATCTAGTAGAATTGCAGATGTTTTAGAATACTCTGAACATAGAGAAGAATTTATAAACCAAATTGGTAAATTTAATGTAGGTATACTAGATGAAATAAGTAAGCTATATTTAAGCGATTTTGGAATATTTATAGAAATTGAGCCTGATGAAGAACAGCAAAAAATGCTTGAACAAAATATTCAAATGGCACTTCAAAGAGATTCTATAAACTTAGAAGACGCTATTGATATTAGGGAGATAAGAAACTTAAAGTTAGCTAATCAGGTTTTAAAGTTAAAAAGAAAAGCTAAATCTGATACTGAACAAGAACAGAAGTCTGCTCAAGCTCAACAACAAGCTCAAATAAATCAACAGTCTCAACAAGCCGCTGCTCAAGCTAAAATGCAACAATTCCAAATGGAAAATCAAGCTGCTATACAATTAGAGCAAGCTAAGGCTGAATTTTCAGTTCAAAAAATGAGAGGTGAAGCTTCTATAAAAGCTGAGTTAATGAATCTTGAATTTTCATTACAGATGCAATTAAAAGGAGTAGATGTTGAGGTGGCTAAAATGCAACAAGAAGGTTTACAAAAAAGAGAAAATGAAAGAGAAGGCGCTAAGTCTGAAAGAATATCTCAAGCTAATACAGAACAGTCTAAATTAATAGAACAAAGAAAAAACAATTTACCATCAGTTAGTTTTGAATCCAATGAAGATAGTTTAGATGGGTTTGACCTTGCTGAATTTGAGCCAAGATAAGCTTGAAAATCAATTATAATTATATAGTAACTTTGTAAAAATTAAATCAAATGGAATTTAAAGTAAAAGAAGTAAATCCTGTATCAGAAAAATCTGTTCAGGAAGTAGAAGAAAATCTACTTAAAAAACACGATGAAGAATTAAATGAGGTATCTAATGATGTTGCTGAAACTGCAACTAATTTAGAAGAACCGATAATTGAAGATATCGGCTTGAAAGACGAAGATGTTCTTTCATACATTAAAAATAGATATAATAAAGATATATCATCTATAGATGATTTGTTTGTTGAAAGAGAACAAGCATCAAATTTACCTGAAGATGTATCTAAATATTTAGATTATAAAAAAGAAACAGGGCGTGGTTTTGAGGATTTTGTAAAAGTAAATAAAAATTACAATGAATTAAATGACGATCAAGTATTAGCAGAGTACTATTCTTTAACTGAATCTGATTTAGATAGTGAAGACATTCATTATTTAATGGATGAAAAGTTTTCATATGATGAAGAATTAGATGATGAAAAAGAAATAAAGAAAAAGAACATTGCTAAAAAAAGAGAACTTTCGAAAGCGAAAACATATCTTAATGAGTTTAAAGAAAAATACAGAGTTCCTCTTGAGTCAAGTGGGAGTTCTATTTCTGAAGAACAAAGTAAAGAAGTAGAAGCTTATAAGAGTTATATTAAAAAGTCTAAATCCACTTTAGAAGAAAATGAACGAAAAAATGAATATTTCGTTAAGCAAACAAGTGAAGTTTTTAATTCCGAATTCAAAGGTTTTGAGTTCAATGTAGGAGATAAAAAAGTTACATATGCTTATGGAGATGCTCAGGAAATGAAGTCTAAGCAAAGTGATTTAAATAATCTTCTTAACCAATACGTTGGTGAAGATGGATTAATTAAGGATGCAAAAGGTTGGCATAGTGCATTAAGTGCCGCAATGAATCCTCAAAAGTTTGCTAATTATTTCTATGAACAAGGGAAGTCTGATGCAATTGGAGATGTTTCGAAAAAAAGTAAAAACATTAACATGAGTCAAAGACAAACTCCTCAGAACATAGGTGATACAGGTTTCAAAGCTCGTAATCTTTCAGATACAAATGGAAAAGGACTAAGAATAAGAAGTAAAAAATAAAAATAATTAACACTAAGTGTTATCTAAAAAACAAAGATTATGGCAGTAGATGCAGTACCAGGTTTTGACTTGCAGCCAAGTTCAGAACAAGTCTTATTACAGACAAATTATATTACTAACTTTGATTTCTTAAATCAGTATCTTCCAGATACTTATGAAAAAGAATTCGAACGTTACGGAAACAGAACAGTAGCATCATTCTTAAGAATGGTCGGTGCTGAGATGCCTTCTAACTCAGATTTAATTAAATGGGCAGAGCAAGGAAGATTACACACGAAGTATACAGATGTTACTTCAGCAGCAGCAGCAGGACAAACAACAGCTACTTTGACAATTGGAGATACTTTAGTACCAGGTTCTGGTTCTATTGCTCTTAGAGTTGGTCAAACAATAATGTTATCTGATAGTTCAATTAACTCGGTTAATAGTAACAAAGGTATTATTACAGCAGTAGATGTAGCAGCAGGAACAGTTGATGTAGCTTATTACGAAGCAGCAGGTCAGACAATGGCAGCAGCAGTAGTATGTTCTTTATTTATCTATGGTTCTGAATTTCAGAAAGGTTCTATCGGAATGCAAGGTCAATTAGAAGCTGATGATTCTATTTTCTCTAATTCACCAATTATCATTAAAGACCGTTACGCAGTATCTGGTTCTGATATGGCACAGATTGGGTGGATTGAAGTAACAACTGAAAATGGAGCAACAGGTTTCTTATGGTATATGAAATCAGAGCATGAAACTAGACTTCGTTTTGAAGATTATCTAGAAACAGCTATGGTTGAAGCAGTACCAGCAGAAGGTGGTTCAGGAGCAGCAGCAATTGTTGAAGGTGTAGCAAGTGGTGTAGGTAACAAAGGTTCAGAAGGACTTTTCTATGTAGTTGAAGAAAGAGGAAATGTATGGAGTGGTGGTAACCCAACAACTCTTGCAGATTTTGATGCTATTATTCAAAGACTAGATAAGCAAGGTTCTATTGAAGAGAATGTTCTTTTTGTGAATCGTGAATTCGGATTTGATATTGACGATATGTTAGCCGCTCAAAATGCAGGATATGCAGGTGGTACATCATTTGGTCTTTTTGACAATGACGAAGAAATGGCTTTAAACTTAGGATTCTCAGGATTCCGAAGAGGTTATGACTTTTACAAAACAGACTGGAAATATCTTAACGACCCAACTATGCGTGGTGATATCGTTGGTGGAGCTATTAATGGGGTATTAGTACCTGCAGGTTCTACAACAGTATATGATCAAGTGTTAGGTAAAAACGCTAAGAGACCATTCTTGCACGTTCGTTATAGAGCTTCAGAAACTGAAGACAGACGTTACAAGACTTGGATTACAGGTTCAGCAGGTGGAGCTTCTACTTCTAGCTTAGATGCTATGGAAGTAAACTTCTTATCTGAAAGAGCTTTATGTACTTTAGGTGCTAACAACTTCTTTATCTTTAAATAGATAGAGTAGTTATTTAAATATTAGGGGGGATGTAACCCATTCCCCCTTTTTTATTAAACTTTAATTTAAATCAAATGAAAAAAAAGAAAGAAGCTTTTGTTGACAAGAGCTACAAACTTACCAGAGACAAAGCTCCATTGAGCTACACAATTCCATCAAGGAATACAAAAAGAAGTGCATTATTATATTTTGACGAAGAGACTGGAACAAACAGGTCTATGCGTTATGCTAAAAATCAAAAAAGTATTTTTGAAGATGAGCAAGATGATAATGTTATTTTAGAACCAATTATTTTTGAAGATGGATTTTTAAGAGTAGAAAAACAAAACCAAATTTTACAGAAATTTTTAGCTCATCACCCTGCACTTGATAAAACATTTGTAGAAGTTGATAAAGAAAGAGATGCTAGTGAAGATGTAGAAACGTTAGACTTAGCTTTAGAAGCTCAGATTTTAGCTAGAGAATTAGATGTTGAAATGCTAGAGACTGTTGCTAGAGTTGTAATAGGATTAAGAGTAGACAACTTAACTTCAGCTGAATTAAAGCGTGACGTTAGAATGTTTGCAGGAAGATATCCAAATGACTTTTTAGAATCATTAAATGATCCATTATTAAAACTTCAAAATAAATGTTCTAAGTTTTTTGCAGAAGGACATTTAGTTCTTAAAAACAAAAAAGATGTTTATTATAATATTAAAGGAAATAAAACAAAACTGTTAACAGTTCCTTATGGTGAAGATCCATTATTTATTTTAGCATCATTTTTACAGAGTGATGAAGGGCTAGAAGTATTAAGAATATTGGAGTCTAAGTTAGATTAACAATAACATAATAGTTATTTTCAAAGAAGAGGTTTCAGAAATGATGCCTCTTTTTTTTTTGTATCTTTGTAAAAAGATTAAATAGTATGAGTTTAATAAATACAGTAAGAGCAACGGTTCTTTCTATTGCAAATAAAAATAATTTTGGGTACATAACACCCAATGATTTTAACTTATATGCAAAGCAAGCGCAATTAGATATTTTTGAAGATTATTTTTACCAATATAATTCCCAAATTGTAAAACAAAACGCTAGAGTTTCAGGCGAAGGTTATGCTGATTTAGTAAAAGGAATAGTTGAAGTAATAGATAGTTTTTCATCTACAAAAGGATTAATAAACACAGGTATAAATTTATTT
>Ga0209092_10004559_pt1 | contig 11535 bp, 24 predicted proteins | sample FraStrMetagenome_FD_187446 | JGI IMG/M metagenome (GOLD analysis project Ga0209092, IMG submission 187446) | Marine eukaryotic phytoplankton communities from Arctic Ocean - Fram Strait ARC3M Metagenome (SPAdes) (version 2) | ecosystem: Environmental > Aquatic > Marine > Oceanic | place: Fram... | reverse complement strand
GACCAAAAGTCTACGTAACGCTGTACCGTCTCTGCCCATGTCTCTCTACGGCCTTCCTCTTGCATCCAACGTGCGTAGCGGCTCTTGTGTATAAACTGTTGGTACTGTTCCATTATTTCTTATCCTTAGATTTAGGTTTGTCTTTATTCTTCTTGCCAAAGATAGCGTCGTAGTTATCTTCATACTTCTTCTTGTCTGTGGGGCGTGTAGCTGAACCCTTGCCTCCGTGTGTCTGTCCTGTAGCCATCAGTCATCCTCCTCATTGTCAAACACTACTTCCTTTAACAAGCGGGCTAAGTACCACTGAGCCTTCTGTAAATCTTCTACTGGCTTACCTTTGTAGTCATAGCGCCAGAGGTACTTCATGCAGTTGCCCTTGAGGTAGCCTTTAAATGCAAACTCAGACATAGATTCCTCTATTGCCTCAATACACTCAATGTTTCCTGTGTTGTAGTGGTAAGGCTTGGTGACGACATCTTGTTCCTCGTCATCATCAAAAGGATTCATTTCGGCTTCTGCCATGTCAAGATAAACCTTCATCAAAGTCTCGTCTATTGTGCGTTTAGGAACTTCTACCGGCGGGTGCTGCTTGCGTAGTCTATCCCAGTCTTGGGGTGTTGCGTTGTTAATGCTCATCCGTGTATCTCCCCTGTGTCGTCATAATCCATTTCATGGTGCATTCTCTCTACGTCTCGTAAACATTCTTCGTAAGCGTCTTCAGGCGAACCTAGTTCTAAAGCTGTTGACTTCCAAAACTCTAACTCATCGAACAACTGCTCGTTTTCAGCAATCAACTTTTTAAGATTGTTCATCTTCATATTCCTCTTCTCTTCTTATAAATCGGTTGAACGAGATATTACCACACTTTGATATTTCTTGCACTAAATACCAATCATCGAAAGAAGCGCCTTCAGGTCTTAAACATTTTAACTCACCATAATAAGGCGACTCAGGGTTCATGTCGTATGCGTCACAAGCCATCTTCTAATTCCTCTTCTCTGTATCTGATAAGCCTATCTTCAAAGGCGTTTAGTAAGTCGTCAGCGTCTATTTCAAGTATCTCTAAGATAAGTATCTCATCGTTTTCCCTGACGAACTGTTCCTTGTATTCCTCAAATGTTAGTGACATTTCTTATCTCTCACATACTTAAGTAGTTCTTTACTTGTTTTAACAGTGAAGCAAGGAAAACCTTCTTTCTCACACCACTGACTCATTGTCATCTTACTACCTTTACGTACTTTTGTCAAGGGGTTAGACAACACAAAGACTAACTCCCACTCTGGCATAGAGTCTCTGATAGCCTTGTACTTCTGTGTGTCACCTACCCTGAAGTAGCCCTTAGCTTCTATCAGTATCTTCTTGTCTTCGTTCACAAAGTCAGGCGTGTACTTCCTGTGTGTTGTGTAAGGCAAGTTGTAAGGCTCGTAGATAAACTCTTTGGTTAGTGCGTCTGCTAACGCTGATTCTAACCCTGACCTGTACTTCGTCTTTTTCTTCTTAGTCACTGAGCTTCAACTCCTGTACGTTTGGCTCCTTCACTACCTCGCATAGATACTTAGGCTGATAAGAGTAGTTAAACAAACGCAGCTTAGGGTAACAGTGCTGCTTGTACTGACAGTAAGAACAACCCATAGCCAGTTGCATGTTACCTGACTTACCGTCTGGCTTAGGCTTATGACACACCGCTACAGGCTCAGGCTTTTTTACCATCTCCTTGAGGTACTTAACCCTGTCAGCCACTGTACCGTTGAACTCCATGTCAACCTTAAACTCTGGGTCTGCTAAGTCGTACTTCAGGTAAGTGAGATGACCTACTGTCTTATCAATAGCTAACCAACCAATCTGAGTCTCACCTTCTGAGTAGGCGTAGGCTTTAATCTGGTCTACGTAGCCAAAGGGGTCATCCCTAAGTATCTTACCTTCTTTAAACTTCTTGAACCCAAAGCTGCTTGCGGACTTGACATCTGTAACAACACCATCAATCTTACAGTCCATAGAGCCTCGTATGCCTTCTACCTCACACTGCTTCTGCTCGTCTGTAACTGTGTGTCCTGACATACGGGTAAGGAACAACAACAACTCTTCCACTAAATGACCGTACATGAACTTGACGTAGGTGTGTGGCTCAATCTTCTCTTTCTTGGTTCCGTTTACTACGTTCCAGAGGAATCTATCAGTGCGTCCTATGTTCGACAAGCGTAGCGTTCGTTTATCTTGACGCTTCTCCCTGCCGAACTCTGTGCGCATTAGAGCCTTTACGTTCTCACCAAACTTCTCTATCTCTGCTTCTACGTCAACTGACGGGTCTGCGTCCTTACTCTCCATCATTGCGTAGATATCGGCTACCAGTGTCTCAGTTGTCTTGTTCATCTTCTAGCTCCTTAAAGGCTTTGATAACGTCCGTTGAGAATAACTTCTGTAAATTAACCAAGAACATTCTACTGGCGTTGTTATCACCACCACTAACTGTTTTGAACTTATCCAAACCGTTTACTATCTTCTTCAAGACGGGGGTGCTGAAGACTAACGTACAGTATTCTTCTTCACCGATACAGAGGTTGTGAAACCAGTAGTCAGACTCTGTAGCCTCAATCCCTGAAGGCTTCCCCCATGACTGGTACTCAATGCAGATGTTACCAGTACGTTGCCACATGTCTTTCTCTGACTTAACTTCTATCTTCTTACCAGTAAGCATCTCTGCTATCTTGTCTTCTCTGACCTCACCGTAGGCTAAGTCAATGTCAAACTTCTTTCTATCAGCTTTGTTAGGTTTCATTTAGCTAGCCTTTTTTTGTTTAAATAAGTTGTTAAACCAAGGGAGGAATCGAGGTATCTGGGTATTGGGGGACTTTCCTCTCATAACCTCGTAGACTGCCTCTAAACCCTCTTCCTTATATAACTGATGGTGAGGATGCTTAGGGTTACCCACTCTGTATCTCTTACCATCTACGTACATCCTTGTCTGGTTCTCTCTGCTCCTAGCCGACTCCTTAGTGGGTGTCTGCCCAGTTCTTCCCGACTTTGTATTCCCCTGCGAGGGGGCAGTTGAGTTTGTAGTGAAGTCCGGCAGCTTCAACACAAGCCGTTGCCAAGCGGCCAAACCTTTCTGCGTCTTTCGATTTAACTTCTGTCTGGATTTCATCATGTATGTTTCCTATTATCTTAAAGTTAATTTTATGGAGGTTAGCGTACTCTACCAGTAAACATAGCGCCTTCTTCATTACGATGGCCCCTGCTGACTGTAGTAAGCTGTTTAACGCAGCATGCTCTGACCTGATTGCCACTCGTCTTCCATCCAGTCCAAGAACATAACCTCTTCCAGATGCCACTCCAACCTGTTCTCGTAGTCTTCCAAGAGCTGGCGTATTTCTAAGGAACTTTTCTTTAAGTCTTTTACCGTGTTTTGCAGTTCCGCCAACGATGCTTCCGATTTTTGAATCTCCTGCGCCGTATAGGAAAGCGTAGATGAAAGTCTTTGCTTGGTCTCTAGTCTCAAGGCCCGCAGCCAACTGGTTTGCTGTGTGAATATCTCCTGTGAGTATTTCATTAGTGTAGTCCTCATCCTTCATGTAGTGTGCCAGCATACGTAACTCTAAACCACTGGCGTCCATACCAACCAAGCTATAACCTTCCGGTACTGTCCAGCAAGCTCTACATTCTTGGCCGTAAGGCGAGTAGACTGCTGGTACTTGACCCATGTTAGGGCTTGAGTGTGTCATACGGCCTGTTACAGCGCCGTTAGCGTTTACGTAACCGTGTACTCTGTCGTCTTCTTTGACAGCTTCTATCCAGCTCTGTATCTGTGCTATACGCTTCTGCACTAACAGATACTCCCCAATCAACGCAGCCTCTGGTATATCCTTTACCTTGTTGAGTACTGACTCATCTACTATGGGCTGACCCTTCTCAGTAAATGTCTCAGGCTTCCACCCAAAGTACTGTAGGTATCGGCCTATCTGTTGGCGCGAACCTAAGTTAAACTCTGGGTAATCTAAGCGGCTGAAGTCTGCTACCGCTGTCTCCCACTGGTCACCTAAGAACTTTAAGCCTACGATAGAGTAGGTGCCGTCCTTCTTGACCTTCGGTGATACTTGTTTTATAAAAGTAGGTAAAGGCTTGAACTTCTCATGCACCTTATCCTCTAAGTCAAGCTTTTTCTCTTTTAATTTAGCTAGTAGAGTGAATGCTTTTCTCTGGTCTAGCAGCCATCCGTTCTTGATTTGTTGAGCAATAATGTCCTGTACCTGATGTTCAAGGTCAACGCTCTCACTTCTAAAATCATTAAGTTTCGAGATGAGTTTCTTGTAAACAAGTTCATTAACCCTAACGTCTTGCTGGCAATACTCCACCATATCCTGCGAGAAATTAAGCCAATCATTATAATCCCCTTTAGGGCATCCTAACTGCTCACCCCAGCTATCTAGTGAATGACCACCTTGGCGTGAAGGCTCTGCCAAGCGTGACATAACAAGTGTGTCAGTTATCTTCTTACCATTGAAGTCTACGTTCCAAAGCTTTTTGAGTGCTGGTATATCATAGCCAATTATGTTGTGGCCTATAATTTCCATCTGCTCAGAGTAAAAGTAATCTTTAAAAGTAACCTCACTGGTAAACACTAGCTCTTTAGCTGTGCTTACTTCACGTACTGCAACACACCATATAAGAGTAGGCTCTAGCCCGTTGGTTTCAATGTCAAAGACTATCTTCTTCACTTACGACTCCTTACGTTCCATGATTCGCGAACTCACCGTGTAGTTCCTCTCGTGCTTTACGTACTGCTATCTCAGCTTCAGGTACAGTACGGAAGTGGCCTAGATGTTTCCTCTTTCCATTGAGAGTTACTGACGCGCTCCACATGTTGTGTGTTGCCTTCCATCTTACTCCCTTAACTCCTGAAGTGTTAGTGCTTCGCCTACCTTGGTTGTGGTTGTTCTGTGTAATAGTGGCAGCCCGTAGGTTCTCTATGCGGTTATTTTTCTTGTTAGTATCTATGTGGTCTAAGCAAAAAGGTAGATAACCTTTGTGCATTAAAAATATTATCCGGTGATTAAAATACTTAACCCCCTTAATGCTGGTTTTTAAGTAACCGCGTCCATCATCTATACCTACAACCTGTCCTGCTTCCGCACCTTTGCGGACACTGATTTTGCGAATAAGATTACCAGTCTCATTATCATATCTAAAGAGCTTGTTTACTAAGTCTAAAGTCAATTCTTTCATGTTAGAACTCCACGTTAATCTCAGGCATGGGAGGCGGTACTGCCTCAAGTCTCGCAGTAGTATCGTTGTACAGTAACCAACCAGCAGCTCCTGTCTTACCTGTCCGTCTACACTTGACAAGCTGAACAAAAGTACAGTTTCTAGCGTGGTCGTCCTCAGCTAACTTGTCTCTGCTTAAGAGTATAGTGTTAAAGGCTATCTGATTAATGGATGACGAACCCTTGAGGTCGTACTCTCCTACATCATGTGCGCCCTTGCCTTTCTCTGGCTGTCGCATATGACTAATCAAGATAATACTAACACCTGTATTCTTAGCTATCTTCAAGCATCTGTCCATGAAATCATCAATAGTTACGTTGTCGTTACTACGGACGGCGGCCTGTAGCGGGTCAATCACTACAACAGAACACTCTAAACCTTTAACCAAATAATGTATCTTCCCAAACAACGCCTCTGTTTCAGAAGACCCTTGATGGTCTAGCATATGCAAATTATCTAACTCAGACATCTCTAAGTACTTCTCATGGTATGCCTCATAATCCCTATCGGCAGCAGGTATGTTACTAATATTGATGCCAGCATACGGTGATAGTAAATTCTCTACTGTCTCACCAACATCCGACTCTAAAAAAATACAACCAATACGCTGCTTACTCTCTGTAACAAAACCGTTGATTAGATTGGATACCATTGTTGTCTTACCGATACTAGTCAACGCCCCAATAACTGTTACTTCGCCAGCGACTATACCACCGTTCATCTTCTCATTTAAGTCAGAAAAGCAACTTGGCAGTGGGATAACTTCCTCTGTGCCACGCTTGAGAAACTTCTCCCAAACACCTTCTTCGCCGAAACTAATAATACCGTCAGGCTGGTACGTCTTAGCGTTCCACCACTCTTTAACAAAATCCTGCACCTTACGCTCTTTAAGCATCTCCCCCGCGTCTTTCAAAGGCAACGTAATGTTCTTGGCCTTATTAGGTGTGAAGAGACTAAGAACTTCTGCGGCTGCTGCCTGTCCGGCTTTGTCGTTATCAAAACAGATACAGACATTATCGAAGGTCTCCAGCCATTCAAGGTTGGCTCTAATATCCTTGGAGGCTCCTGCTGCGCCTGACCTGATTGATACTACTGGCCACTTACCATCGAACATCTCACAGACAGCCATTGCATCGACCTCTCCCTCTGTGATAGTGACGTACTTGCCTCCGCTTTTAAATGCCTGTTGTCCGAATAACCCAGCGTTATTAAAATCTCCTGTTGCGTAGAATCCTTTGTTCTCTACTTGTCTGACCTTCGTCCCTGTGGCCTGACCTGTGTCTTTATCGTAGTACGGGTAATGATGCTTGACAATCTTGCCCTCTGGGGAGAACTCTACAGTCACGCCGAACTTAGCTGCGATTACCTGTGAAATCTTCCTATCGGGGATTGACGCTATAGTTCCTGTCATCTCAAATGCTCTTGTTGGCTTCTTAATTACATCAGCAAAGTCTGAGGCAGTTCCGTTGCCTCTCTCGTAGTGACCACACCCACCAGTGAAACAGTGGGCGTGTCCGTCTGAGTACCTTGCAAGGTTGTTGCCTGAACCACACTTAGGGCATGGCTCATGCTTTACAAAGGTAGACTCTTCTCTCATCCTTAAAAGTCCTCTGCGCCTTCCATCTCTGCTACTTCCAGAACCTTAACTTTGTTCAGGTAAGTACCGATACCGTGTACAGGATGCGGAGCACCGTCTGTATAGAGTAGCCTGACTTTAGAGCCTCTAGTCACTCGACCACTAAAGGCTGACCCATCAGGGTTTAGTACTGGTACGTCAAACTTACTGCTAAACTTACGCTGTTTGACACCCTCATACTCTCTCAGCTTGACACCCTTAGCATCTAGCTCATCTGCTGTGGCTTCATCTAAAGACACTACCAGAGAGAATTTACCAGTGCTCTGGCCTTGATACATCTCATGCTCGTTCAGGTTCTCGAATGCTACTGTACCTTCTAATGTTGCTAATGACATAGTTATTACCTTTCAGTTGGTTATTAAATTTACTTTGTTTATCTTCTTTAGTATACCTTAGTTAGTTACTTTAAAGTTTAATCTTAAAGAACATAACATAAGGATATTATAGCATTAATTGTACCCTTTGTCAAATTCAAATTCATCTAGGCTAATTGTGAAGTCAATTTGGGTATCTACGGTAGCGTCGAAGTCACTGTAAGCCTTACTTGAAATCTTACTACAGTCGTAGCAAAGGCCCACCATCGTGTCTGTTTTACCGTAGGTTTTATTTAGTTCTGCGTTAGTCAATATAACGTCACAGGCTTTACATCTACTCATTTTGTCTCTCTCCAAATGCGTTGTCGTGTTTCTGTTTAAATTCGCTGTAAGACATAGCGTGGTATTCCTGTCGTAGCCTATCAGCGGCCATGGCTTGCATCTCTGACACTGTCATACAGTAGAGCTGATATTCGACCAGCTCGTTGACCATCACGTATTCACCGTTGTTTAACCAGTCGCTCTGGTGGTCGTAACCAATCAACTGCTCTTTAATCTTACTCATTCCTCGTAGTCCTCTTCAATTGTGTAAACATTACCCCACGAAATAATAATACAGGGAAGCAGTATTATAACACCCTGAAAGGGCATTGTCTCTATTTCTCCCGTAAAGTTGTTCAACGTGTACACTGGGCGACTATCTACAAATTCAATATCTAAACCAGTGCCTGTTCTGAAACTTACAGAAAAATGCTTACCGAAAACAAGCCAGCTCATGCTTTACCCCCTTGTTTATGTAGTAGACCTGCTCTAATGCCCTTCTCGTAGCTTGTAAGGGCCTCTGGTGCCTCTCCTGACCCTACCCCAAAGCCTCTGAGGTAATCGCCATCAGAAGAGCTTACAGTGCGTTCTTTAACGAATACACCATCAACCATTTTACCTTTGCGGTCTTTTATGTCCTCATAGGCATGGCTGAGACAATCAAACAGGCTCAAGCCATTACGCTCTGCGATGTTAATTAGGACGACCAAACAGTCCCCGATATCATCAATCACCGGTTGTGATAGTAGAATATTAGTCTCTAGCTCTTTTACCTCTTCGACTAGTTTGGTGTGCTGTGCCGCGTCTGTACTGCCCTCGATTAAATTGCGGTCTTTGTGCCACTGTTTAACTTTATCTATTAAATCATCCATCTTTAATTATCCTCTAGCCATTGGTTATCGCCGCGCTCATCTGCCAGCACCTCATCTATTTCCCATTGTTCAAGTCGTGGGCTTTCGTCGTCCCACGTCAAATGTTCGTCGCCGTGTTCTTCCATCTTGTATACCTCTTAATTAATTAATGTTGTAAAACAGTACGCGATACAGTACCCAATTGCAAAGCCTAGCGCAAAGCGTGTCACTGTGCCTAACATAGCGCCACCCGCAACCATGACGACGACAGCCTGTCCGCTTCACTCTCCAGCTTGTTGAACTGTGACCGCTCCCGTGCCTTTGTCTTACCGTAGCGCTCAGGGTTCCTTTCGTGGGCCGGTGTGATATCCCAATCGGTTATCTCATCCCGACCCTTTAAGCGCCTATAGAGTGTGGCGTTACTTATATCAGTTATGAGGGCCACAGCGTAAATGCTATAGCTGGCCCCTGTAATAAGTTGCGGATGTTCTCCGGTGAATATTAGTTCTTTAGTCTGTCGCATTGTTTCAAGCTCCATAGCGGGCAAGCATGGCCCAATTGAGGAACGTAAACATAGCGACGACACCCAACGACAGCGACAGGTATACCACACCATCCGCGATATGCTGCTCTATTCGTTCACGTTTCTGTTTCTTGATTAGTGCGCTGTTTCCCTTGTAATTGTTTAACATTGTGTCACCTCTCTCGCGTCTATGATTGACTCTATGTCGTTCTCTAGGTTGTAGCTGGTAGTAACAAAACCACCGCCGAAGTCTTTACCGCGGTAAACCTTAAAGCCTAGCTTGTTAGCTCGCTGCTTTGCTATGTCGTAGTCTCCCATGCCCAGCTCGCTATCGTTAAGAAACGCGAGGTAGTGCGTGACATAACGCGGGTGGCCGTTGATGTCGTTTTTGACTCGATAGAAAGAATCATTGAACTGAGTTTCTAGGTTTGGGCTGATGTAGCATTTTTGATTGTTCATAATGTGTCACCTTGTTTGGTTTGGTTTATTTAAATTGGTTTAATAGTAGACACTCTAATCGAATGCCTACGATAAAGCAACTTACTCATCATCCAAGCGGGCGCGTTCTTTCATCTCACTGTAAAGCTGATAAATGGCGTCCTCTCCGTGTTCCTCTCCGTAGCAGTGCCCGTCTATCCAATTGCGCGCCCACGCTATAGCGGATAGGTCAGTGGCCGAACTGCACTGGCGGATATTGTGGAAACCACCTTGTAGCTCTATTTCGCCTATTATATGGCGCTTTAATATATTAACGTTAATCTGGTCTGAAGCTCTCATTTTATCACCTTGTTTGGTTGCGGCCATCCGTGGCCTGTGTTTAGTTTATGCTGTCGCGTTATACTCAGCCGACCATGCTTCTGATATTTCATTAACTACACAATCATAAATAATTTCATCTGGCTCTTGTTCATACTCAAACATATAAGCAAAGCTTGCTAGTCTCTTCCATTTGCCTTCCTGCTTAACGCTGGGGGTTAGTAAAAGCATTTCACCCATGTCGCAAGCTTCGACGTTATCCTTTATCTCTTTATAGGTGTGATGGATGCCGTCAAATTCGCCTTCGCCATATACGGCCACAGAGTAGCCACGTTTAACCGCCCATTTGATTAAGTGTAGATGTGCTTTTTGCATGATGTAATACCTTGTGCTGATTAAGTGTTGCGCTCGCTGCGCCCTTGTCTTGATGGGTTCATTATATAGCTTGGCCGCACCATGTCAACAACTATTTCAATATATTTAATAATACCACGTCGCCCAGGGACTACGCCAACCTTGGCGGGTTCCAATGTATAACCTAGATATAAGGAGCGGGCGCGCGCGAATACCATAGACTGACAACCATTGTCAAACATTAGTGTGACCAATCCATCTTGATTAGTCACGAGTATACCTTGCAGTGTGGTTGCTTGTGTGGTACTAGTGTGGTCTGTAGGTATCCTATAGCATACTCACTCCCCCAGTGTACAGGTATAAACGTGACTATCCTTTCGATTCTGGTCACCAATTGAGTTGCTTGTGTGCCTCGAGTGTGCTAGTGATTACCCGTGACCCTTGAGTGACATCCGGTCACCGATTGGGCTTGACAATCCCTGTAGCCTATGATAAACAGGGGGCGGGGGGCCGGTTGGACATCGCGGTATTGTTACGGTACCCTCTGATATACAAAAAAGTGACCATTTAAGAAGACGTGTGTTACCAAAAGTAACAGTATTGTGTGTAAATAGGTGGCCCGTAAGTCATTGATTTATAAGGGAGTTCGCGGGTACACTTAAGTACACTAAAGGGTAGTCTAAATTAACTGAAATACTTCTTGACTTCTAAGCTAAAATATGTTATAATATACCTATGTTATAAATTACTTCATTTAGTTATTAACATTAAGATATTAACAAAAGAACTTAACTAAAGGGTCTTAGGTATACTTAAGTATACTAAGGTAGCCCCATAGGAGTTATATTGACTGAGAAAAAAGTAAAGAAACAAGCCTCTGGTAAGAGGATTGGGCGTCCTCCTAAGTCTGAGGTTGTCAGCCGCAAGCGGGGAACCGTTGGCTCAGTAGGTCGTCCCAAGGGTGATGCTGCTATCATCAATGAGTATAAGACTAGGATGCTTACGTCTCCTAAGTCTAAGAAGGTCTTAGAGTCTATCTTCGATGCTGCTTTAAATGATGACCATAAGAATCAGGCTGCTGCTTGGAAGCTAGTGATGGATAGGGTCTTACCTACCAGCTACTTCGAGAAGGATGCCGCAGGCGGTAACAAGGGTGGTATCAACATATCAATCACTGGTGTCGGTGGTGAGAAGACTGTCATTTCAGGTGGCTCAACAGAGCCTGTAGCAGAAGGGGAGTACACCGAAGATGTTTGATATCAACCAAGACCTAGATTACTTCACCAGAGAAGAGTTTGCCTGTCAGCACACAGGTGACAATGAAATTAAAGATACATTCCTATTGAAGCTAGACCTATTAAGAGCAAGGTGTGGTTTCCCATTTGTTATAACCAGTGGCTATCGTAGCCCCGAACATCCGATTGAATCGAGAAAGGAGAAAGCAGGAACTCATGCCCAAGGCATTGCAGCAGACATTAAGGTTAGTACAGCACAACAGAGGTACACGCTGGTTGAGGAAG
>Ga0209092_10004557_pt1 | contig 11536 bp, 9 predicted proteins | sample FraStrMetagenome_FD_187446 | JGI IMG/M metagenome (GOLD analysis project Ga0209092, IMG submission 187446) | Marine eukaryotic phytoplankton communities from Arctic Ocean - Fram Strait ARC3M Metagenome (SPAdes) (version 2) | ecosystem: Environmental > Aquatic > Marine > Oceanic | place: Fram... | reverse complement strand
GTTACGTCCTACTAGTAGTTTAAAATCTGTGGAACATATCGAGTCCTTTGGGTACGATAGCAACTTTCGATCTAAGTCCAATCCTAGTAAAATTGGCAACGCGGAGGGTACTTCAAGAGTAAGAGCGTTGAAGCGTGCCACGTCAGTTGGTATGTCCAAAGGTAGTACGAGACACGCGCCATATGCGGTGATGGATACAGGTGCTGAGAGGGAAGTTGTTGGCAGAGTCGGATGGAAAATACTACACTTTTCTGACAAATCAGAACTGCTGCATGGAGGATTGAACGGAATGGGGAGTGTGAACTTGTTGATGCCGTGACAGCAGTTGAGAATACAGATGGAAAAGTAGTATTGATCGGAGTTGGGGAGGTTATGATCGGCGCACGACACAATTCGAGTCACTCTGGAATATTTACCATATGAGGAGTAATGGTGTGATTGTGGACGATATTGCTAAAGACGTAGGCAGGAAACAGAGCTCTACTGTTACCGATGATGCTGCTGCTTGCCGTATGCCTACCGACGAAGAACTATTGGCGTTCAAAATCAATTGGATCACGCCATCCATGGAGGAAGTTACACCTCAGTCGATACGACATGCAAAGAGGCTGAATATCAACTTAAGGTACCTGATGATGAAGAAGAGGTACCAGAAGAAGAGTATGCTGTTCATGATAATACCGACCCTAAAGCTGGAAAGGGTGAACGTACAGTTAGAGAGTGGAAGCAACTCTTGGCTTTTCCATCAGATGAGAAAGAATCTTGATATCGACAACCCAATTACAAGTTGAACCCGTTGAATCAGAACATCGGGACATTCCAAGGCAACATAGAAAGAAGCGATTACTGCAGCTGTACCTGAGACGATTAAAGGGAAGAACTGATACGGATACATTTTTTTCTACAGTCAAACCAATCCGTGGATATCTGTGTGTGCAGATTTTCTGCCACGTATTGTCTAACTATTTATTTGTAAGATGTATGCAAAGAGAGTCCCAATCACATGGGGCTTATCAAGATTATATTCGCGAAGTGAGGGCCTCTGAAGTATTAGTTACCGACAATTCGAAGATACAACCTGGTCAAAAATGGGAGAGAACAAGTAGAGCGGTAATGACTAAACAGGGAAAATTCACTGCATATAATCAAAATGAGAGCAAAGTTGAATGACGTATTCAGGATGTAAAACATAAAACGGTATTTTTTTAGAACGTTCATATGCTCCATTGGTGTTTTGGGGTTTATGTTGATTTTCGTAGCCGACTGCTTGAACCATATAGCAAAGAAGCCTCTCGGTTGGAAAACTTCGAGTGAGGTACTAAATGGGGATACAGCTGACAATTCAACATTTAGATTCAAGTTTTGGGAGCCAATTAAATTCTACGCAGCTAACCAGCTATTTCCTAAGTCTCGATGGATTAAGGGGAGATTTTTGGGCATTGCATGGGAGACTGGTGATATCTTCACATTTCGTGTATGGTCTGAGCCAGATGGTAGATGGCAGGATGGGTAGGATGGGCAGGAGTATACTCGGAACGTGAGAACTCAAAAAGACGAAAGCGAGGAGCGAAATTTGTATATGAATTGAGAGATGTTCCCGATGGAAATTTGGAATTGAAGCCAGTAGCTAGTTCTACTAATGTTGTAGAAAATGCCATGTCTTCTGGGGAGAAAATACCGCAACAACAAATTTATGCACAACTTCCTGAAAAAGACTTGAAACAGACGGATTTGGAATCTGAACAAATTCCTAAACAAGACGTGCAAGAGACGGATTTGGAGTCTGGGGGTGCAAAGACGGATTTGGAGTCTAGAGGTGCAACGATTGAATGCGCCAAGGAGATTAATGATCATCTACCTCGACCAGATAAATCTGTAAGCATCGGTGGATCTCTTGTTAAGGAAATTATTGGACACGAATGGAAGATTGGTCAATTGCACTTTAAAGTACAGTGGTCGGATGGAACAACTACCATTGAATCATTGAAAGATATGCGTGAGGATTATCCGAGAATGTCCGCACAATATGTTGATGTATACAGAGCACTCATATTTGAAGCGTGCGATATCAATTGGTATGTCTATATGCAGTGCGAGACATGTACCATATGTGGTGATGGATACAGGTGCTGAGACGGAAGTCATTTGCGGAGTCGGTTGGCATATACTACACTGGAGGTATCTTTAAATTTCGTGTTTGGTCGGAGTCAGACGGCAAATGGCAAGTCTGCATCGACAGTGACCAATGAATCAAGGGGAGTGACAGGATTGAGTTAATATTAGTTTATCGACCAATGAATCAAGGGGAGTGACAGTTTTTCGTAAATCTTGGTTTATGATTCAAAGATCGTGTATGATGCAATATTCATTATGTTACTTCTTACTATAATACGAGAAGCACTTTATGATTGTTGAGTTCGTGCTTACTTTTCTATTCAGTGATTAGGTGCATCTCGGACTTGTACGGCCATTAATCGTTGTACCCTAGTTTAGTTGAAAGTTGTCATAACCGACGCCAAGAACAAGTCACAGGACCGTCCCCGTCGAAGCGTTACCGGACCGAAACAAGGACAGCCCAGAAAAGCATTGACCCTACGGTACAACAAGTACGGTTGGACTCATGGGCGTTGTAACTATCAAGGCTCTGATTGTCGTAACAAGGCACCTGGACACAAGGATGAAGCGAGCATGTCAGATAAAATGGGAGGTAGCACGTTTGCTTGCCCATCCAACTGACGACGTGGCGTCGGTTAGACAACGAATCAACGCCTTGCTGTGGTCTAGAAGTTCTTGGATGAAGTTATGATCCGTCACATTGGCGACCGGGGCAGAACAGGAATCTCATTATCGAACGTATGATTAGCACGATGTAGTAACTCAGTGGACATACGGTCCACGACTTCATCCATGAAATTTGCCGATCCAAACCCCAATTCACCAATGCTCAATGCATTGGTTGCTTGTAATGCATTATATGCCTGCCGGAAATGAATCTTGAAACGGTTCCACGTCTTCTGCTTGGGCTGGAGACGATTCCAAGAACGGATGTAATCGTTATAAATGTTACCACAATTATTCAATATGTGATAGCCCTTAGTAGTGATTGCCTGTGTAGCTGTGTAGGGACAATTTGCAAATTCACCATATATTAATAAATCATCGATCTTACCGAAAACTAGATCGACTGGTGTGGTTGGGTCGTAAGTCATGTTGGTGACTTCGGCTTCGTAGTTGATGAGTTGGGCCGGGAATATTTTTCCGTAAGTAGTACGTAGGTGTTGAATTATTTGCGTAAAGGTTCCGTTAAATTGGCCAGTTGTACGGTTCTTGAAGGCAATAAGATATTTGTTGTCGATCGCTGTGACTAACTGTTGGATAAGGGCCTGTTCGACTCCCCGCACTTCGTGGAATACACATAAAGATTCGGTATGGTTGCGTTCCAGTTCCTCGGCAACAAGACGAGTGGTACCCACAGGAATCGTTAGAATGCCGGGATGGTTTGGGCGATCGTATGGCGTTGTTGAATAGATGGCATATTGTGTCGGTGTCATGATGAGGCCGAGGTTACCGTGTGCTCCTCCACCCAGGTTGGAATGTACAGATTGTGCATTGGCTTGAAGATCGATAATCAGTTGATATAACGACTCGAATGTTGGCTTACCAATGATTGGGCTGAGATCTGGTTTCGGAAAGTATGTTTCTCGGTAGTCAATGGTTGAGATTCTCATCGTTCATTGAGGCGGTTGGTGAAAAATATTTGTAAGCTCTGTCCCTACGATGAAAATATCTTGTTTAGATTGATAAGCGGAGCTTAGAAATTTAATGAGATCTACTCTAGAATGATCGATATCCGAATTCTGAATCTTGAATCTCGATCCGAATGAGTGACGTCGGCATCTATCTGATTGATGATTGATGGACTTTGGCGAGAGCTAAACTAGTTTGCGAGTGCTAAACTAGTGTGCGAGTGCTAAACTAGTTTGCGAGTGATAAACTAACGCAGGGACAGGGAATCTTTCAAAGTTCGGACAATATGCAAAGTTGAACCATCATGCGAAACCATTGATAGAACCCTCGAACCATTCATCTCCATCTCTATTTTCAAACATTATGTGATCCCTGCCTGATGCTGATGCACCGGATCCGGATCAATTCTTCTGACAAACTTGTATGTATTCTTGTTTCCTTTCTCTTGTGAGATAGACGACGACACATTTGAATTGCTCCTCAGAGAGAGAGATTACAAAGAAGAGTTCTTTATCATTTGAATTGTTATCTTGGCACGTTAGACAATCGCTGGCCAATTTTGTTTCCCTATAAAATTGGCAACCATGATGAGCAGTCGCGCTTCTTTCCTATCGTTGGCAGCAGTAGGGTTGGCCTCAGTGTTATATGTATCCCACGTGGCTCGTAGGCGGAAAAAGAACGAACAGGATCCATGCACGAAAACGACTACCGAACGGGAAGGACAGAATAGCAACGTTGACGTTGGTGGGAGTGGGGGAGATGTATCATCTTTTGAAGGAGCTGGTAGACGGTTGCTGGATGGAAATAATATTACTATAGCTTTTTCGTCAACGACTGGAACGTGTAAGCAATTAGCGGAGGATTTATTCGATCGTCTATCCAAAGTTTCTGTGATTAAGAATAGTGCGACGATTCATCTGCAGATTCTTCCAATTAATGAAATTGATTTTTGGGATGAGTTCTTGAATCGAGAAGAAGAAGAAGTTGCCTCCAAACCTGTTTTCATATTTTTTATTCCTACTTGGACGAATGGTGTGGCACCTCCTACGGCATCCAATTTATTTTCAGCTCTTGCCGAAATTGAGACGGATTGGCGAATAGAATCGCGGCCATTGAAAAACTCTGGACTTCATGTGGCTGCATTTGGAATGGGAAGCACGGAGTATGACACATCGACGTTTTGTAAGCCTGTTAAGGATGCTATGAAATCTTTAGTCAAGCTTGGAGCAAATAAATTGAAACGTTGCGGTACTGGAATGGGAGATGACGCAGTTGGCGATTACAAAGTGGATGTTTATAGAGGTTGGCTAGAAAGATGTGTTGCATCTATTGAAACACTTTATGCATGTGAAGAAAAGAAAACTTCTACAACTTGTTGCTCCCAAGAAGAAAAGAAAAGCCATAATGATTGCGCGTGCGTTTCCGACGAAAATCTCGATGAAAATGATAACGAAAAAATTGATCTTGAAGACGACGAAGAAAGTATTTACAATTCTGATGAGGATGTTGAAGAAATCGACGATGAAGATGGTGATGAAAAGATTATTGATTTGGAAGACATTGGGGCTGCAATGAAACAATCAAAGAGTACGTCATCTAAAGAACCGAAAGAAATGGTTACGCCAAAGCAGGCTATTGCATTGAAAAAAGAGGGGTATAAGCTTATTGGCACACACTCTGCAGTGAAGCTCTGTCGATGGACGAAACATCAGTTGAGAGGTCGAGGGGGCTGTTACAAGCACACTTTTTATGGGTAGGTTGAATTCACCTTTGGATGCGCTACAAGATATTTCTTCTAATCTTTTTTGTTCTTCAAGAATCACAAGCTACCAATGCATGGAGGCTACACCATCACTGGCCTGTGCAAACAAATGCGTTTTCTGTTGGCGGCATCACAAAAATCCGGTAGGAAAAGAATGGCGTTGGAAGACTGACGATCCTAAATTTATAGTGGACGAGGCAGTAAATATCCACGTCCGAATGATAAAGGAAACGAAAGGAATCCCTGGCGTGTTACCCGAGAGATGGCGGGAAGCCCATACTGTGCGACACTGTGCTCTTTCCCTTGTTGGAGAGCCCATAATGTACCCCAACATACGAGAATTACTAGGAGAGCTTCACAACCGGCATATATCTACTTTCTTGGTTACTAATGGACAACATCCACAAGCGATTGAAACCCTATGCCCAATTACTCAGTTATATGTCAGCGTTGACGCCCCTACTCCGGAATCACTTGAGGCGATAGATCGCCCACTGTTTAAAGATGCTTGGCAAAGACTTCAAAAATCTTTAGTTGCATTAAAGACGAAAGGACAACGAACTGTTGCACGATTGACTGTGGTTAAAGGGTGGAACTCTGACGAGGTTGTAGGATACGCCAAGTTGATTGCTCTTGGCCATTGCTCACTAGTAGAAGTAAGTGCACAATTGCCTCTTTCCTATTCTGTGTTGTACAGTTTTGTTGATTGATTTCATGTCAATCTTTTTGTTTCAGGTGAAAGGAGTAACTTTCTGCGGTAAAAGTGATGCTAGTAATCTGAATATGACAAATACCCCATGGCATCATGAGGTTGTCGAATTGACAAAAAATTTGCAAAAAGAACTGATGAAAATGAGAGAAGAAGAAAGCGACAGCAAAATACCTGAATATGGATTAGCATGTGAGCACAAACATTCGTGTAGTGTATTGCTAGCTAGAGTGGACCAATTTGCAGTAGACGACCCAAAGACAGGTAGACGAAAATGGAAAACATGGATTGACTATGATAAATTTCAAGAACTCGCTGCTCGTCAAAAAGATGATCCGACATTCACCTTCAATGTTAGTGATTACGTCGAGGATACTCCATCATGGGCGATATTCGGGGCGGAAGAAGAAGGTTTTGATCCGACAGATAAACGTTTCAGAAAGAAGAAGAAACATCCAAAATATACTAAATATGACGTTAGTGGAATCCCTACACATGACCATGATGGAAAACCTCTTACAGAGAAAGAAAGAAATCGGCTGAGAGGTTTAATGGATGCCAAACGAGCTGAAATAGGCGAAGATATTTCGATAATGGAAGAGAAACGAGGAGAGAAGACCATATATGACGCTAGTTTAATGTTCAGAGGGTTGGTCATTGAGAAAGAATAGTAGACAACTTAAACTTCAAAATCTCGACTATATGATAAATGCCACAACTTAAAAAACATAGAGTGAATATTTTTACGTTTTTCTTCCAAATATGGCAACGAAAAGTTTCAGTTAAAAATCAATTGTTACTATGTACTTCGAAGTAAAATATAAATTTACTTCTTCAAAAATGTAGCTCCCTCCTACAACAAATAAAAAATACAACCAAAATAACCTCTTATTTTTTCATTTCGCATTTTAAATTGCATAATAAAGAATTCATCCTCTTTCCATCAGTCGCAGGGTCGAAAGTTGGAAGTCGAACGAGATATCACCAAAAATAATGTACATGTTTGTACTCGTAGATTTCAAGATTTTACGTATGTGAAGCGAAGCTTTTTTGACAAGAGTGTGAGTAAAGCTGGAAAACACAAAACACGCGTTCCCTGTGGATAAAAGAGCGTTCCTTATATAAGAATAATATACACATAACAAATATCTAAAGCATTGATCGTGGATAAAGGATATCACACTATTTTTTTTAAACTGTATGCTTTTATTTTATTAACTTCTGCTGGTGAGAGAGCAGCCTCTCTAGCATACACCGATACCGGTGTTCGTATTTTACAGAGAGCAGCCCTTCACATCCATCTCGCCTCATCTTTTAAATACACACACTTCACAGAATACATCGCACATCGCATGGTACACAAATAATTGTACAAAATCAAAATGTCACAGTGGCTTAAAAGTGTGAATACGTTGCTGGATCAGCTCGATGGTGAGGTAGAAAATCGCATACATCAGCAAGTTAGTTACAATGGAGATTATGATGATGATGCTGATGCTGATGAAGTATTGGCCAATTTATCCATGGATGATATTGACGACGACGATGATGATGATGATGATGATAATGAGAATTTTGAGAAAGTTGGCCTTGAAGGGGAAGATAGCATGGAAGGATACGATATCGATGCAAATGCGATAGCGAGTGTATCTGAATCGACTTCTGTTGCCATGAATAATGATAATAGTAGTAGCAGTCCACAGGAGGCAAATACAACACCTGAAATAGGAGAAGAAATAAGTGAGGTTGGTGTGCAGGATTTGGGGAACGAAGATGCTGACGCTTCGTTTTTTAGTGTACCAGAAGACATGACTCGCCTCCATTTGGAAGAGAAAACGGATCCTGGTTTAGATGCAGTGGAGGAGGATTATTCGGGAGGTGGTGTTCCAATTGAAGAGTCCAAAGGTGAAGGAGGCAAAGACAGTGATTTATTAGCTATGAAATCAGATATGGATGATACTAGTGACTCCAGGAACAACTCGCCAACCTTGGTGGAAGATGCAGTGGTTGCATCAGAAGATTTGGATGATGCTGATCTAGTTGAAACTTCACAAATGTTGTCAGTGCCGGCGATTAAAATAAGAGAGAAAAGCGTCGCAATAGATTTAAATATTGTTGATGATGGAGAAGCTGATAATGCTAAGAGGCGGGAGTTACTGAACGTTATCGCTGAATTACGCATGGAAGCTGAAGGGAAAGCTTCTGAAGCAGCAGCCCTCCAAATTGATCTTGATAGTCTAAATAGAAGGCTAGAATCGGAAATGGCCACGAACAAGAAGAAGTACGCTGCTCTTGAGAAGCAGGTGCGAAAGCTTTCGAGGACAGTCCAAAATAAAAATTCCGAACTTTCTGCTGCACAAGAGGAGATAAATGCGCAACAAAATGAATTATATCAGGCAGCTGAGAGGATCGAAGAGGAAAAGTCTCGTTACAAAGCGGCGATTGCACATTTGTCTGACAGTCATGATTTAGAGATGGAGGGTTTGAAGGAAAGTCATGGAATCGTAGTCAACGAGTTGAGGGAGCAATTGAGTAAAGCGGAAGAAGAGCGAAATGATGAAGTAGGAAACTGGGAACAAGAAAGGGACGGAGAACTTGCCCGAATATCACTTTTGGAGGAAGAGAAATCAATATTAGAATCACAAAATATTTCTTTGGAGAAACAACTCGATTCTGCAGAATCTCGTTTGCAGTCAACGAGTTCATCAGCGACTGCGTCCTCGGAAAGAGAACGGGAAGCTTTCGAAAAATTAGATTCCGCGTTTTCTATTCACGCAAAGCAAATCGCTCAACGGCAGAAACGTGAGGCTGAGCTTGAGCAAGAAGTCAGGGAATTGAGCGAGGCCCTTGTGGCCTTACAAAGAAAGGATAACGAGAATTTCAGCACAAGGGCAGGGCAGCATACCAGTGATGAAAAGGAGGTATCTTTGAAAGTCCTGCGCGATGAAGTCGAAGCAACAAAGGCTGCACTTGAACAAGAAAAAGAACTCAATAATACGCTTCGAAATGAATTGAAATCGCTTTCAGAAGAAAGGTCGAAAGAAGACGCAAAGGCTTTAGCAAAAGAGAGGCAATCTGATCGTGAAGCAGCTGAATTAGCGAAGAAAATATCAGATCTGGAAGCAGCGTTAGAGAGTTCTGAGCTAAAGTACGAATCTGAGCGCAAGAAGCAAATGTCTTTAGCACCAAACTTATCTTCTGACCCTTCCCTGCAAATCCGAATTGATTCCCTATCGGAACAGGTTCTTCGTCAACAAACAAAGATTGAAAGCAGTTCGAGCGAAACAGCAGCATTACGTCAACGTTTGCGTGTTGCCTTGAATAGGGCTGATATGGCGGAAAGGACGATCGCAGAGATGAAATCCAACAGTGAAAACGAAGACGGATTTGTTTCGATTGAAGATGGCTATTCTAATATTAAACCTACAATACGGAGAAGAAAGGTGATGGGTAACACAATAACCTCTGCAATTAAAATCAATACGAGAGGCGATGCAAGACAGGAAAAAATCGTAAAAGCAATTGATACGGTTGACAAATTATCTCTCGAGGCTGGAGTATATATGCGTTACAACCCATTAGCTCGAGCGATATTTATTCTATACTTAGCGATGTTGCACTTATGGACATTTGCCCTATTGGTTTTTCATGTTCATAGCGAAGATGTGCATGGTGATTTTGCTGGTCATGGTGTTGGGACCTTAACAGTCCATGGTGCTCATCAACGAATGCCTTGACTAATGTACTAGATTGTACATGCTTGTTACCATAAGGTCGCAAACGTTTTTCCTCTCAACAACTCACTAGAAGATACGTCTTTGAACAATTAATTGAAGAGAATGAACGAAAATTAAGTTTGTACAGATATCGCGATGAAATAGTCATGATTAAAATACCGTACAAAGTTAGAAGGAAAAATCATTTTGATCTCAGGAACCTTTCTCATGAATTGTGTCTTCGTATTCCTTAACATTATCTTTGATATCCTTCCTAGTTGGTAACACATTGAGCATAGCTTTTTTCCAATCATTGTTATTTTCTCTATATTTTAGCAAGATTTCGAATACATGGTTGATAGTGAGAACATTCGTTGAAAATAGCTTCAGATATTTACCGATAGGTAATCTGGCTGTTGCAATACCAAGATTCTCTGCTTTATTGATTGTCGCCCGCTTTAACCTATTTCGATCAACTATACCTCCAATGACATAAGTTTTGCCATCGTCTAGATGATCTAATTCATATGGTGAATCGCTCGTTAAGTAAATAAGCTCAGACTTGTTGGGATACATTTCTGTTAGAGATTTTTCACTGCTATTGAAGGCTCGTATTTTCCACGAATCTGGAAAACCCTCAACATTCATTAATAATTCATTTGTCTTCCCGTTCAAAGTACAAACTGAATAAAGAACAGTATTTTGGCTCTTTTTATTCGCAGAGTAACAGTAACGAAGTTGACTCGCAAGGCTACCAATTTCTTTGTCGGTCATGGACGATTCAAATGAACAATCAACACAAATCCGAAATCTACCTGCTGCTTCTTTGCACTTATTATCCCATATCTTTTTCGTCTTTTTCTTTGAAGCTGTATCAGGCATTGCGGATCGCAATTCTTGAATTCGAAATTCTTGCTCCAAATCTCTCCCTTCTGCCAACGCTTTCGCATGTTTCGCCTTCTTCTTTTCTAATTTTCTCTTCGCATTAGCTTCTTTCGCTCGCTGTCGTTTCCGAAGTTTTTTCATCTGGCTTTTGGACACCACTGCGGCTGTTTCGGAACAATCCTTCTCCAACACAGCTTTATCACCCTCCTTTGCACCGTCCGCTTCTTCTTTCGCAGCTGGCACGATATCCATTTTTGTTTTCTCTTCTTTTTGTTCGCTCATGATCAATTATTATGGCTTTGTTGCAATATTTTCTAAGCATACGATGCAGTACCGGTGAGTACACTGATTTCACATACCAGATGAGTTTGACTTGATAGGTATCTACTGGTGCATGTACGTTTATTAATGAGAAAATTCACAAAATGGTTGATTATTTTTGTAAATTTCACTAAATGGTTGATTTTTTTTGGACATTTTTATTCTGAGTTTACTTATTGATTTTGCAATAAGTAATTTTCCAAATTCGCTATCCTCATCTCACTTTTTTCCGTCTATAATTGACAAAATTACAAATCTACAAGAGCATGAATGATTGACTATACTTATTGCAGAGACGTGTTAGTCGTGTCATTGTTAAACACTCAAAAATCAATGCGGAAAACAGAAGAAACCTGCTGTCAGCTGTCAAATACCTTGCAAATAATATCAGAACAT
>Ga0209092_10004556_pt1 | contig 11537 bp, 9 predicted proteins | sample FraStrMetagenome_FD_187446 | JGI IMG/M metagenome (GOLD analysis project Ga0209092, IMG submission 187446) | Marine eukaryotic phytoplankton communities from Arctic Ocean - Fram Strait ARC3M Metagenome (SPAdes) (version 2) | ecosystem: Environmental > Aquatic > Marine > Oceanic | place: Fram... | reverse complement strand
TTTGTTATTATGCTTTAAATATTCTCTTGATTTTTCTTATTTCAGAACATTCGTTAGTTTTTGGCTATTCAAACATATAATGACTCTAGTTGTGAATAAAAATTCAGTATTGAATCATACAAGATCGTCGCTCTCTTTTTGAAAGGTAAGTTCATGGACTTTTTGAGAAACACAAAATATTTTTCTTTCTAATGTTTTGAATCGTGGCAATATTCCGTTCATTCAAAAAATCATGTGAGAAACTTATATAGTTTGTTTGCTTGTAATGATGTATTTATAGTGTTTGTGATTAGCGATGCGCCGGGGCAGACTTTATAGTACACAAACACCTCGTTGCGAAAAACATAAAATTTATATTCTCTCAATGAAAACCGAAAGAATTAATAATAATAACACTTAATGATTTTTTTATGCTTGATTCGAAAAAAAATACAAGAAAGGCTTAAGGTCAGAAAGGTATCTTCCATATATTTATATAAGGTATGTATGATGTGGGGATTCTAGACATAGCATTCTACATACGACAGTGGGTCTAATATAGGAAATGAATTCAATGTAATATAAATAAATAATAAATAAGTCAGAATTGAAATCATTACGTCAGTGAAAAAAATTATTTCCTTAATTTTTATCTAGTAAGTACGCACTATATGAGGCTTCCTAGCGAATAAACACGCACAAAAGAGAGCATATACATTAAAAATTTTGCAGAACTTTTGAGAAAGATTCATTACTCTTGCGAACTCCGAATAGAGACAACAATTACAGGTAAGAATGTGACTTTGGCCAAAGAGACGACTGTCTTATATTTGTAGGAAGATATTTCATGATTTATTTTCCTGGCATCGAAATATCTTTACCTTGAAATCTATTTTCGATTGGCTTTTACTCATGTTTCCCACCCATGATCTGGAATGAAAAACAGAAAGATACAAAAATGGCGTGTGTAATGTGTAAAGCAATGTTTCCACCTCCTTGTCCACACGGTGACATCGAAGAAATCGCAACAGACACCTTCCTCCTTCGTAGTCAAATTACAATCAAGGGAATCATGAAATTCAGCAGAAACATGGTAATTGTACGAAGTGACGGAGATCTCACCCTTGTAAACCCAGTTCGATTAAACGAAGCTGGTGAAGAAAAGCTCAAAAAGCTTGGAGAAATCAAGACAATTCTTCGCCTAGGTCACTTTCATGGTAGAGACGATGCTTATTACAAATCTACCTTTGATGCACCCCTTCTAGCTGTCGGTCCCACATCATCATATCCTGAAGTTAAAATTGACAAGATTGTTAAATCAGCTTCGGATTTACCATTTCCTGACTCAGATCTATTTGTTTTTGATTTTAATGATTTTTCTGAAGGTGCTGTTGTGATTCGTAAATCAGAAGGAGGCATTTTGCTCACTTGTGATACTTTCATGTGCCATAAAGACGACGCTCTCTACACGAACTGGCCTATGAGAAAAATGATGGCAAAAAAGGGCTTCACCAGTGCTCCAGTAGTAATTGGTCCAGCTTGGCTGAAGCATCAAAGCAACATCGATAAATGTAAGAGTGAGTTTGAAAGAATGGTCAAAGAGTTAGACTTCAAATCGTTGATTGCAGCTCATGGTAGATTTTTAGCTGAGGATGCAAAAGCAGAGTCTATCAACGGAATGAAGCTTGCATTCCCTTAAATTCTGTTATTTTTGGAGATAAGAGAAAAATGTGGATACAATATATGCTCAAACAGCATATACCAATTACTATTAGGAAAAAACTGTCTAGCAACAAGAAATGAAATAAATAACAGAGAAGTTTTGAGTTTTGATTCATTTTTTGCATCAAATGGCTCTAGTAATATTCGCTATTACACTCTAGTAAAATCTTTATCTCTCCACCATTATCATAATTGTCTCTCTTTTTTCTGTTCCTCTCCTTCAGTCGTAAATATGTCTCATTAAAAGTTGCTAAAAGTACGATCGCTACAAAATATGCCAGCAGGTATAATGGAACGAAAACTTTCATCTTTTCAATAATTTCATCATAAACATGACTATCCTGAAGAAGAGAATTAATCTTTAGTGGATAAAAGGTTATCATCTCGCATTCGGATTCTCATGTGATTGACTGAATTAAAGATAGGACCTCCCTCAAGCATGTGCTTGTAGGTTATTCTAGTTGAATTTGTAATTTATCCAATCATGTAAATAAATATCCTATTACTATTATAATCACAACTTGTTATCAAGCAGTAAATGCTTCGCTTCGGACATACCCGACTTATGACCAAAAAGATATGTTCCAACAACCAAAATATCAGCACCTACAGATATGACAAGTTTGCTTGTAATTTCATTCATACCTCCATCCACCATAGTTTTAATTGTAATTTTTTGTCTAGCTTTTGCTTGATGCAATTCTTGGAGCTTTGAGATTGTTGATTCCTGGAATTTCTGTCCTCCAAATCCAGGTTCAACCGCAAGGATATCGATAATGTCAAAGAGTTTGCTTTCCAATAATATTTCAATGTCTTTGATAGGAGTGCTGGGGTTTATGGATATGCCTGATTCCATTCCATAATCTTGGATTAGTTTTGCTAGTTCAAGAGCTTCATCTGAATTCTTGACAGCTTCAAATTGGAATATGATAGAGTTCGCCCCAGCTTTAGCAAGGGTTTCGACGTACCTAGCAGGTCTTTCCACACATAAATGAATATCCATTATTATCTCTGAGGAGACATCACGCATAGCTTTGACCATCTAGTCGGTGAATACATATTAGATGTTAGAAATTGCTAGATGATAGAAGAATATAGTTAAAATCTATATAACCAATATAATAAGTAAATATGTTACTTTACCTGAGGTCCAAACGTTAACGCATCAGGCGAATCAATAAAGACACCGTCAAATACATCTACATGAATACGATTTAAACCTGTATTGGTACATCTTTTAATTTCACTTGCTATATTTGCCCAGTCGGCAGCCAATACTGAAGGTGAAATAATTGTGTGCTTCTCACTGATTTCTCGACTATTTCCAATGTTTCCACCACGTAATTTTGCTAAGGCATGCGATATTGGCCTCACGGAAGAGCTTAGCTTCGAGTATACCTGACTATAAATTTTATCATAAGTTTGTACAGCACTTGGGTTAGGCTCTACTCGTCTGGAGACACGAACCATAGCTTTGACTGCATTTTCCACCGAGTCATGAACACCCGCCCCGACACTGGCAAGTATCGCACAACCAAGAAGTGGAGAATCAATGTTTTCACACAAAACAACAGGCTTTCCTGTGACGTCTGCATGCATTTGGAGCCACAGGGGAGACCTTGTGGTTCCACCTGCTATTATTATTTCATCGCACTTATGACCAGCTTTTTCAAGACCATCGACACAGGCACGAGTACCAAAACAGACAGCTTCCATCAATGCTCGCCATATATGCCCTCTACTATGTGATAAAGTTAGACCTACTAAAGCCCCTCTTGCTAATGGGTCAGTGACGGGTGTACGAGAGCCTTGAAATGTTTCTAGTGCAATAAGACCTTCACTTCCAGGTTTGATTTGGGTAGCTTCATCATCAAGAGTCTTATAATCTAGATCATCAGCTCCAAACAATGTTTTGGCCCATCGGATGATAGACCCGGTACTGGATTGTCCCCCCTCTGCAAAATTTGTACCAGTTAGTGGAGCCCCGCGATAAGCTCTGGAAATCGTTGAACGTTCATGACTTTAATTATACACCAGAAAAAAAAGAATGCAATAATAAAATGCAACAACAAAACTCACCCCCAAGATCCTTCAGCAGTAGTGGGCTTACTTGTAACCACACAATGCAAATGAGAACTACCAGTAATCAAACAGAGCTGCTGAGGATAGATACAGCCAAGTCCAACCATCCCAACAAAAGCATCAGGTCCACCCTGAGCCACAGGTGTACCTTCATTTAAACTCAAATGTTGTGCTGCATCCTTGGTGAGTGTTCCTACCAGCGATCCCATGGAGAGACAATCCTGGGGAAGCTTTTTGGCTAATTCCGCCATTTTCAACTTTTTATAGAGGGACATAGGTCGACCAGGGTAAGGTTGACTCTTTGATTTAGGTTTGATACACTCATTTCCATCCCAGTGCCACCTCGCAGCAGCATTACAAGCACTGGCTACCATGACTCCTGTTAATTTATAATTAATGTAATCCTGATATTCACAGATCGTTGCGGCTTTTTCCCAAATATGAGGTTCATTCTGTTTGATCCAAAGTGATTTGGGTGTCATCCATTCTGCCGAGAGGGGGCCCTTACCATTACAATTAACCTTTAAGGCTGGATCTCCTCTGCATTTTTGTAGAATTTCACTGGTTTGAGGTGCCGACCGAGCATCCATCCAGAGAAGACTGGGTCGAAGGGGCTCGTACTGGTTATCAAGAGCAACGACAGAGCAGCAGGTGGTATCAATGCAAATAGAACAAACTCTTGATTTGGCATCCGCTTCTATTTTTTCATGTGTGTCTTCTAATTCAGCATCGACGGATTCTAGGGCTCCCCTGACGGCCTCACCCAAATTATTCCACCAATCTTCAGGTCTCTGTTCTGCCCAGCCACTTTGAGGGTGGAAAGTTGTGTATGTCACAGCACATGATTTTCCTACGATTTTTCCGTTGCTAGCGTCGAAGCAACATGCCCGGATGGATTCTGTTCCTCCGTCAACACCAATGACTAGTTTTCTAGGTACCCTTGAAATAGACGTTGTGATCTTGCTTGTACTTGTATTAGCGCTTATGCAGCAAAAGAGATGGATCATGATTCCAACAAGAGATATCCATGATGAAGCGTATGGATGCGGGTGCTTCGACATGAAAATATCTGATGAATAATAATAAGTGATGCCAAATGATTTTTTTATATTTTTAGGATTTTTTGTTGAACCTTCGAAACCTTGTCAAAAATTATGTCTGCTGCTGAAGAAGAACAATTAATTGGGTTATGATACAAAAAAGTCTTTGATCATACTAAGATTATTGGATTGACGCTTTGGATCCAAAATTTACTTCCGGATCATTTTCAATTGAAATCATAAGCAAGTTTGGATGTTTAAAATTTTGTTTATTGCTTGAAATAAGTGAAGAACATAATAAAGTCATCTTGGAAGCATATGTAAAACATACTTCCCAATCAAAGCCACCATGGCTCATTGCATATACTAACACAGAAAGTTTCGAGAAAGATGTGAGTAACAATGTGTCAAATACATGACTTCCACAAATATCGTATTTGTCACAGTTTTCTTTTTTTTCTTTTCCTTTAGATGAAAATTATCAGAGGGACCATGTACATCCTGGGAAAAGTGACCTTTGTGCCAGAGTTCTCAACTGATTCTTCAATGTAAAACCAAGGCCCCACTTCAAAGAAATGCAATTGTGGGAACTAATAAGAAAAAACAATTTGTGAACAATGCATTTTAAATTGCTGATGAGAATCAATTGTTTCCTGAATCAACAAAATCAGCTGTACCCAAAAGACAAAAAAGACAAAACAGCAAGTAGAAAAAAATTACTAAAACTTCCATAACAAACATCCAATTAAAAAAACACAGAAATTGTACTCATTAATTGTCCAGATGAGGAGATGTTCATAAACAGATTTATGCCTTTGCTACCTTTAAATCGTGAGAAACAAAGGATGACCTTTTTCATTATATTGCTAGTTTCCGATCCTTGGAGGAAATCGTGAACGAAAAAAAAAATTCAGGAAGTGAAAAATTTGAAGACTTCTTTTTTCGTTGCTCAAGTGCAACAAGAACAAGAAAAAAACTATAGAATAAAGTCGAAGAGAATTTCCGCAATGCGAAACCAAACCAAAATTACGATGACTTCTTAAACCTAGGAGAAGGGAATCTCAACAATACGGAATATACAAATAAAATTACTCCCATAATCAAAAATCATCCTTTCTTTGCATTCGAATCTCCGGTTTACGCAGAATTTCAAAAAAATCACCAGTGTTATGATGTAATAGGTAATGAAGAGATCTATGATATTAAATTGAATGATGGCGATAGGGAGAAAGGGGCTCTAGAGTACAAGGTCGGTATGAGAATTTAGCAAGAAAGTTATCCAAAATTCTTTTCTATTAAAGAGATAATAACAAATATTCTATTCAGTAATACTGGAGGAAGTTATGAAAGAATCAATAGATGGTGGCAGTGTAATGTAAGAAGTACACAAACATATTTCACTTTAACACATTATTTGTAAGATAAAGACGACCAAGTGTTTTCTTCTGAAGAATGGGATTTTGATCCTTCTTAGTAAATTAAGCCAAGACGCAAAAAGCCTAAAAAAATCTCAGCTCCCATTACCAAAAAACAAAAAAAGAATGTAAGTGATAGAGATGATATTGGCAATGATTCTGTCAGTAAAACAAGGAAAGGAAATTTTCTTCTCCAAAAGAAAGTGAACATAATCAATGTCGTCGTGATTTAGATGGAATTTTTCCAATAAAAATTGGAAAAGATGAGGAGGATTTCAACTTTTTAAAGAATGAGTTCTTTCCCAAAAATCATACAAAGGATACTTCAACTTTAAAATCTCCCGATGATTCTGATGTACCATTGGACGTATTTGCGAAACACAATTGAGAGGAATTGCCAAGCGATTTAGGAAGTCAGATCGTATTATTCACCTTTTTGCAGTTTTCATCTTGATAAAAAATACTAGATAAATTACAGAGAAAGTTTTTCTTTTAAGTTTTTGTTCACATCACATAAAATGTGATCCCAATAATGGTTGTTGTTCCCCCTGTAAAGTCCTAATCATTCCTGTATCATCATTATTATCTCCCATCTTTTTTCTTTTTTCATGCTCTAGTCGCAAATATCTACCATTAAAGGTGGCAAAAAATACAGTCGCTATAGAATGCAACAAAATCATCAGGTATAATGGAACGAAATATTCCGGTCGTTCCACAATTGCATCATCCATTTGTCCATTACCAGCGGCTGCCCCATTTCCATATCCACGAAACCATCCAAAGATGGGTATGAACAATGCACTAGAAATATTGCAAAATAATTGAAGAATCACTAAGATTGTATTTTCACTCAAAGGATAGGCTACATCAACACCTAGTTCCGTGGCTACTGGCTGAAGTGGACCAACCAATGCCGCCACGAGTAACCAATATATATTGATTTGATAATTGTCTTCATCGTCATCTAAACACAGAGCACACTTTGCTAGAACAAATCCACCAGCGACCAATAAAAAAATTGTAATGGGATAATATTCTCGTGTGTGATCTGTCATCTTTCCAATCAACAAACTAGCTGCCATGAGAACAATTTGAAATGTTCCTCCAATAATACCTACGTATAAAGTTGGACCGACTATCAAATAACTCATATAGGTACTGAGAGTATTTATCACAATACCAGACACAGAAAAGGCAAATAGGGCGTGTAAGAATCCTGGTGTGGATAGTAAAGCTTTGGCGGATAAAAAGATTTGGTCATCTCGGATTTGAATTTTTGTGTGATTGGGTGAAATAAAAATAGGCACTGGTTCTAAATTGTGTTTGTTAGTTGTTCCTGATGCCCTGTCAATAGAAGAACGGTGTTGTACAGAGTATGCTGAGGATATGCCATAATCACTTTCTGCTTCAAATTCAATGTCGGACAAAGGAATAGTATGAGCGCTCATGAAACTATCATGCTGTGATTCTGAATGATAATTAAAAGTAGTCCCTGGGGTTGACATAACACTTGCAACGTCATCCAAAGCACGTTTGCCAACACAATGCTTTGGCAAATTGAAATTCATATCCATTATAATATCTTCTACATCTAAATCTCCCTTAATTGCTTTGGCAGTATCACTTGGAGGTGTAGGTGGAGCATCTTCGAAATGCAAAAATGTACCAAACAATAATGAAATCGAAAGAGCAGTCAAAAATTGAAAATATTTCGGTATATCATCTGCAGAATCCACCATGATAGTTCCAAAGACGAAAGCAAATCCTATCCCTAATTGATTACTATTCAATGCAACACCTGTTGCAAGAGTACGTTCATTCTCAGGAAACCAACTAGCTGACAAAAGCGCAGGTGTACATTGATAAAGCGGTTGACTTAATCCAACCATAAAAAAACCACCATATATTCTCCAAGTATTTCCGTTTTGCTTCGCTGGTTTGAATCCCACACCAGGAAATCCACTTTTCAGTAAACTTCCAAGGCACAAAAAGAGACCTCCCAAAACTATTGTTTTACGTAATCCCAGACGTGATAATACGATTGGTTCGCATGATGTTGATGCAGCGTTCGCCAGAAAGAATATGACTACTAATAAGGTTGGATCTATCGTTCCATAAAATTCTGATGTTAATTCAGCAATTGGTGCTACAGAGTAACAGGTCCAATCGGATAAAAGATTTAAAAGCGATATATAAAGAAGCATTAACCATCGCTTGAAATAGATTTGAAATCCTTTGTGAGTTTTATTTTGGTTGTGATCTTTGTGGGCTGCTGTATGTGCTGAGCTGTTATTATTATTGATAGGATTGCCATTTTTGGTAGGGTTGGATCTTCGAAATATATCCATTACACGACGGCCTTTTTGAGAACGATTTATTTATTCTTATCGCGAAAAAAAATCATGAAAGCTGTAAGATTAGAAAGATCGGATAGAAAGACTGAACTGAGAGTGAAGGCTTTAAAGGTTATTTTGAAGCTGTGAATGAAATTTCCATTATTTGTAAGAAGTGCTTATCATGTGAATAGTCTAACAAAAATTAATCCTATGAAACATCAAATTATTGAAGTCTAAGTAAAGCTTTAACTATAATTTAAAACTTCCATCGAAATAATTCTATTTAACGATATTTTCGCATTGGTGTTCGAAATATTCTAAGTATTCCTTACAGATCCGTTGTGTATATTCATATAAAAAATAATAATATACATGTGGCATGTTATACGTATAGGAAATTATATCTTCAGACTCAATTTGTGTGAAAGATGAATCAAATTTTTGGACCAATACAAATGGGCTTTTTTTTTAACTTTTACATCGCATTGAAAACAATATCTTACTCGGAGCAAAATTAATTTTTACCAATCCAAATTTTTCCTTTTTGCATGAAAGGGAGCTGTAGTTATACTTTCGCCTTACAATGATAATGTTATAATGCTCCCAACTTCAAATTTGGGTATGCACGCTCAAAGAATATGCACGTGGCTTCATTTGCACAAGCATTTATGGCATTTTCATTTATCATATCTCTTGAAGTCGTAACGAGCAGACACACGAAATTACGAATGTCAAAAGAGAATTGCGATATGTACTTTGATCGTTGAATAATTTTAGTTTGTTTTTATACAATGTCTTATATGATAGTTAGGATGATTGCTATGACTTAAATGAGAAATAAGTTAAGATGGTTGAAGTTTGTAGCATATTAATGTATATTCGTATCTTTTATTTATGGGCATTTATGAATACTCATATGTTATGTTATATTATTTTTATTTCTATCATCTATCTAGAGGCACGTGGCATTATTGAACTTTGATAGTCCCACAAACGATGTCCTTGGTCTCTTACGTACTCACATGTATGTACTCATTGTAAAAATGTATCTTAAGTCATTTTCGATGAGAAGGGTATTGATTGGGTTCCGATAGAACCAATCAATCGTGAAGGAAAGGTCTAAAATCCGTGCTATGTATTGGACATATTAACAAATCTAACGCAATTTTATATTTTATATTTCTCAATATCATACAAATCACTTCACTTAGTAAGATATACACATCATATCTCTCTACGGATAACATATTGTCAATATGTGACAACCATTTGAGAACTCATTCTTTTTCTAAACCAGATCTACTCTCATAATTCACAAACACTTCCTGTCCCAAACAAAAGATGAAATTCAATCTTCTATTTCCTTTTCTCTTTGGATACCTTGTCCACATTGGTAAGGCTCAAAACCAATTTGGAGAGCTGCCACATATTGCAGATCTCATTGAAGAGGCATATCCTACCTGGTGTATCGATGAAAACGAAAATCGCATCTTTGATGCTGAGACTTGCGAAGATGGTTCTCCTAACGGGAGGTGGTCTCCTTTGTACTTCACCAAGCAATACAGTGGTGCAGACCCTGCTTTGGGAGGATATCCATCGAACATTGATATTAATTATGTTTATGAATTTGCGGCTCCTTACTATGGTCAGGCTTGTGCAGGTTCTCCTCACCACTGTGCTGAAGATTTTGATGGGTCCTCTCAAAATTGCAAAAAGTGTCCAAAAGTTAAAACAAGGAATGATACTGGGCCGTATGGACCTGGTCATGTGCCCCCTCATATTGCTCTTGCTGCCACCACCAAGTAAGTCCCCTCTTTTTTTATATGAGATGATTTTCAATGCTTTCAATATTAATTCATCTTTTGCTATTTTACAAAGAGCCTACCAAGACGGTTTTTGTGGAGATGTTACAGAATGGTTCCTATATGAATTGAATGCTTGCCGTATTCTTCCAAGCGTTCTTTATAAACTCATTCGTGAGTACTATCCTCGTGAAGAAGATGGTTCGGTATATTACCCTCCTCCATTTACTGATGCAGGTGGAGCTTATCCGCTCGAGTTTGTAAATGTCGCCGGAGAAACATGTGAAAAGGAAAAGGAGAAGCATAGTTCAGCAGGTTTCATGGAGTGTTTCGAAGATCATACTGGAGATGTTTCTCAGTATCCCGATTACCTTGATGTTGGACATGGATCTCCACACTACTGTACTCTTGAAGGAACTGCAGCCGATGTCAACCCCGATTGGTGTCCTTATATCTTTTTTGGACCCCATCGTGGAAAGTACAGGCATCCTCACATTGCTTTTTCTGCTCTAGAGACCTACCTCGCTAATCAAGTTATGCCTGACAAGTGCGGCACTACTTGGGATGACTCTAACTACCCACCTGAAGTTGACACCACAGTGGCTTTCCCAGATATGGAAGGAGGCTTTCCAGATGTCAATGATGGTCTCGAAGCACCTGAACAACCAACCATTACAGATGAAGGAGGATTCATTTGGCCTGGACCAGATGGCAATGGAAAGAAGCCTGTAGTGGGAAATTTCGCGACCAATCTTCATATTGTTGAAGGATTTTCTGTTAATCCGAGTGCTCCAGTAGTGTCTGATATCGAATCAAGTGGAGCGGTGAATAATAAGTTGAATGTGATGGTTGGCACAATTCTTTTCGTCGCTGCATCCTACATGATAGTATAAAAAGTCGAAAAATCATTCAACCTCACTATGTAATCTGAGGTGTATCTCAATGGCTTTAATTAAATGGAAAGGTATGCAATTCACATATTTTTCTTAGATGAAGATGAAGAGATATGTACATTGAATTGAGACTGAAAATAGCTTTACCTGTTCGAATTGTGAAAATTAGTATATGATTTTAATGATAAAATTGCACATCAATTTCAATTTATAAATTATTTATTAATATATGATAACCGCAACTAGAAATGTTTTTGTTTCACAACCA
>Ga0209092_10004553_pt1 | contig 11541 bp, 19 predicted proteins | sample FraStrMetagenome_FD_187446 | JGI IMG/M metagenome (GOLD analysis project Ga0209092, IMG submission 187446) | Marine eukaryotic phytoplankton communities from Arctic Ocean - Fram Strait ARC3M Metagenome (SPAdes) (version 2) | ecosystem: Environmental > Aquatic > Marine > Oceanic | place: Fram... | reverse complement strand
ACACCCGATTTGGCATTCATAATTTCTCTATCGCTCATAACTTTTTCTATTTCTTGGGCATTAGAACCAAAATGTCCCATCCCGTTTATTTTTTGTTCTAGCTTATCAAAGTAAGCATTTACACTGCTACCCATTTAGTTGCCCCTTAGTATTAAAATACTTATCTAGTGCTGATAACCTATCATCTGCGTCAACTAACATAATAAGTGCTTCTTCAGCATTCTTATAAAAGTCTCCAGTTGAATGATCTCCAATACCAACTGCTTTATTACCTAATAATTCAAGTGATAATAGTGCTTTTGATTTATCTGCTTGCGCAGATGTTCTTAACATATCTACTAATTTACTCATTTTAATATAGTTTTAATTTCTTTTTTATTTAATCCTCTATTGGATAATATACGACTAATTTGTGTGGTATCCAACAAAATTATGGATTCTTTTGCTTCTCTACTTGAACATTTTAAATAATCCCTTAAATGTTCAATTAATTCTTTGTTTGGTTCCTTTGTCTTTGATTTAATATATTTATTCCATTTATTATTTCTAGGGATAAATTCTTTATAAACATTATAAATCATTGCTTTCTCTTGTGGAGGTAATTCCTGCACATAATTTACTACTTCTAAATAATTAGGATTCATTGACATAAATCTATGAATCATATAACTATTCCAAACTTCCCAATCTTTTTCTGTAAAAGAATCGGATTGGGGTTTGGTAGTATTAATTGCTTTTAACCAATCAAAGATGTTTTCCATTTAGCAAAGTTCATCCTTAAGTTCTTCTCTAAGTTCTAACGGAATACCGTCTTTTAAAATTTTACCATTTGTAGGGTCAAAGAAAACAGGAATTGGCATAATAGCATCGTTTTCTGTACCTGCTACAAATTTAGAAATTTTTCTTAAAATAATCCCAGATTGGAATAAACTTCCACCTTCTGAGTTTTTAATACCTTCTGTATTGTTAAGGTCGATTTGAGGTTGTTGAATTGGTTGTTCCATAATTTTTATTTGTTATTTAGTAAATTTTGAATTAATGACATTATATTTATTTCCTTGTCAATTCGGAAGTTTGCTTTGTATTGATGTTCGTTTATTAAAATAGAGGCTGTACCTTCTTTACCTGGTAAGTATTCAGATGCTCTTTGGTATAAAGATTTAAATAATTCATCAAAATCATTTATATTAGCATCAGCTATAATTTGGCGTATGTCACTAAATTTAGATTTGTTTGATAGTGCCGTAATTACTTTATCTATATAATTAGATGATACCAGTATTGATTGGTCTAGTTGTAACTTATTATCTAACGTAGATAACTGTATAGTATTAATACATTTGCGTAAATCTGGGTAATATTGGTTAACTAAAGGTACTAGATCTTTGATGTCATGTTCAATAGATTCTTGTTGTAGTATCCAATTTAAATGTTTAGCAACATCCTTTTTAGTAGGAGGTACAATTTTAAGTACTTGACATCTAGATTGTAATGGGTCAATAATACGCTCCACAAAATTACAAGTCATAATAAAACGAGTTGTACGTGAAAAAGTTTCGATGATATTACGAAGTGAAGCTTGTGCCTGTATAGTAAGAAAATCAGCTTCATCTAGAATAACTACTTTAATGGGTTCAAATGAAATAGTACTTGCAAATCCCTGTACTTTATCTCTAATAGTCTCAATACCCCTTTCATCTGAAGCATTGATATAAAGATAATCACATTCAAGATTACTAACAATAAGCTTAGCTAATGTAGTTTTTCCTGTTCCTGCGGGACCATAAAAAATAAGATTTAAAATATCATTTTGTTCTAAGTACTTAGATAATGATTTTTTTAAATTTTCATTCCCCACGAACTTATCAAGGGTTGTAGGGCGATATTTTTCATTAAGTAAACTATTTTCTTTAGTACTCACCATAAATGCTGAATTTTTGTTCTTGTACTGGTTCTACTGTAACTGTTTCTGTTGAAATCGCGAATAATTCTCCCCTCAATGGTGCTAGTCTATATTCACCTCTAAATCCGGTTTTAGTCATATATGCTTCTAAGGTATCTGTTAGAGTTTTATGTACAGGACCATCAGGTTCATTTGCTACTAACCTCCATTTATCACCAGGTGGTACTCTTCTAGCAATTAAAATGAATTCTTCTACTATTTTTTGTTGTTTTTCCATGTGTATAATATACGAAAAATTAATGGGGGAGACAAATCTCCCCCGATTAAATTATTTTTAATATTGACCTGGTAATGGGTCAGCTGTTTTTCTTGCTAATTCGGCTGTTTTATCTTGAGTCAAAGTACACTCGGTTAATAATACAGTTCCAGCAACTGATGCAGCATTTTCTAATGCTAACCTTGTTACTTTAGTTGGATCAATAATACCAGCATCTTTAAAATTCTCAATACCACCAATTTTAAGATTAAATGACTCCCATATATCATTATTTTTAACAATATCACGAGATAAAATTTGCGAATCAATTGTTTCAATTCCAGCATTTTTTAAGATTTGTTCAAACGGAGCTCCACAAGCTTCATACACAATTCTTCCGCCTTTAGTACTCAAATCAATACCCTCACGTGCAACTAGTAATGCTTTACCACCACCTGGAACTATTCCTTCTTCAATAGCGGCTTTTGTAGCATGTAGAGCATCATCAACTCTATCTTTCTTTTCTAACATTTCAGTTTCAGTCTGTCCACCTACATGAACAATAGCTACTCCTCCAACAAATTTTGCCAAACGGTTTTGTAATTGTTCCTTTTCAAATGGTGTTGTAGATTTATCAATCTGTGTTGTTAACTCTTCAATACGTTTTTCAATAGCTTCAATTTCCCCTTTACCATCTACAATGGTTGTCTGGTCTTTAGTTATGGTTGCTTTTCTAGCTTCACCAAACCAATCCCAACTAAACTTATCAAGTTTCATTCCTTTATCTTTACTAAATACTACACCACCAGTAGTGACAGCAATATCTTCAAGAACTAATTTACGTCTTTCACCAAAATCCGGAGATTTAACAGCACATACATTAACTGTTCCTCTCATTTTATTTACAATCAGAGTAGCTAATGCTTCATTATCAATATCTTCAGCAATAATTAATAATGACTTACCTTGGGCAGATACTGCTTCTAATATAGGTAACAACTCTTTTACTGTATTTAATCTTTGGTCTAGAATTAAAATTGCGGGATTATCTAATGTAGATGACATTGTATTATTATCTGTTACAAAGTACGGAGATTTATAACCTCTGTCAAACTGCATCCCTTCTACTGTTTCTAAAAATGTTTCTCCAGTTTTAGATTCTTCAATATGAACTACTCCTTCTAGTCCTACTTTATCTATTGCTTGTGCAATCAACTTTCCTACCTCAACATCATTATTAGAAGAAATACTTGCTACTTGTTCTAGTTGTTCATCACCTGAAATGTCTTCAGATACTGGTCCTTTAAGATTTTTAACTACAAACTTAACAGCATTATCTATATCTCTTTTAATCTGTACTGCATTATCACCATTATCTAATGATGAAAGGCCTAAATTAATCATTTCTCTTGCTAGTAATGTAGAGGTGGTTGTACCATCACCTGCCTTATTTGCTGTTTGAACTGCCGCCTGTTTAATAAGTAAAACACCTAATTCCTCACTAGGGTCTTCTAACTGGAATGCTTGTGCTACAGTAACACCATCTTTAGTTGATTGAGGTGGTTCCATTACCCCTCTAAATATAACCACATTTCTACCATTAGGTCCTAAGGTTGACACTACAGCATCTGCTAATTTATCAATCCCTACTTTTAATTTTGTTCTGGCTTCTTTACCAAAGTGTATTTTATTTTCTACCATTTTATGAAATTTGTGTTAAATTTGATTTATCTTCTTCTGTTAATTCAGTACTAGCTACTACTTCGTTTAGATCTACTTCACTTTCGATTACTGCAAGTACTTGGTTTTCAGGTCCCACTAAATATTCTTCCCCATTATAAGGCAATTTTGTAAAACCTTGTGTAGGTAATACTACTTTATCCCCTACCTTCAATTGTGTTGGGATTCTAACCCCTGAGAATGAAAAATTACCAAGTCCTACTGAAATAACTTCACCAAAGGTATTAGTATCTTTTCCCATATCTGGGACAATAATGTTCCCATATGTTTCTTCTTCAGCCTCTATAGGCTTTACAATACATGCATTGTAAATTGCTTTTACTTTCATTTTTTACTTGTTTTTATATATTAATTGTTTATGAATTTTATTATACTCATCAGTATATGATTTAATTTTGTCTGATTCTTTTGTATATTTTGCTAAGAAATCATCGAGGTTATTATAATCATCCTCACCACATTGTAGTTGAGAAATTTTAGTTAGAGCCTGCCCCATACTAGAAACATAGTATAAAGATTTTTCGTATGTTTTAGATTTTCCCTTAGACCTAAAATGGCCTGCATCTGATGTTACAGTTTGTTTAATAGTGTAACTGTACTCATCTTTAGTAATGAAAAAAGGATCTAGTCGAGGATCTCGAATTGTTTGAATCGATTTTCTCTTTTTGGGTGTGTTGATTTCTGCCATATATAACATATTTAATTAGACGTGAATATACGAATAATATTGCGCTAGGACACGCTTTTTTGGTAAAACTTTTATTTTATTTTAATTGTTTTTGCTTTTTTAGATTCCGCAATTGGAATAAATAGATGAAGCAAACCATCTTTCATTTCTGCTTCTAATTTCTCTAGTTCGAATTTAGCTGCTACTTTATAACCTAAGTTAAAAGATCGTTTAGCTAATCCTTTATAGATGTAACCTGTGTAATCTTCTTCTTCTTCGGTTGGTTTATCGTAGATAATTTTTAAAAGATCTCCATCAACTTCAAGTTGAATATCTTTTTTAGTTAGACCAGTGCAGGCAACTTCAAAGTGAAGTCCTTCATCGTCGTAAAAAATATCTAGTGGGTGTGGTTGTTTGTTTTCAAACGTTGTTGGTTGAAAAACGCCGTCTGCCTTGAATAGGTTACGGAATAGTAAGTCGAACGGTGTACGTTCATTGAATAATGTACTCATATCATTTAGTTTTGTGAGGCCGAAGCTCTCGGTTTATTATTTGTGAATATAACTGCATGCCCTAGCTATACAATATTAAATTCGATTATACATATATAACTTTTATTCAGCATCGAAAAAGAATAATTGAAATAGTCTAGATGAACTAACATCCCAACCAAAATATACAGGTGCCGCATGTATTAATCTAGCGTCCCAAATAACTATTCTATTAAAAATATTTCCTACTTCGTCTACTTTAACGTAAGGTGTTGGGTCTACAAACGTATGTTGGTTAAATGCCTCCATTATATTCTCTTCTCCACCTCTTAACTTTGTTTCCTTATGCATGTAAAAACAAGTTCCAGATTCTGTAGGGGCATCAGGTGTTAAATAAACAGCAGCAGCATATTGTTGAGAGTCACAATGGTATACTGGACTAATACCTGCTTTGCTTGATTGGAATCTACCATTCATTTCATAGTCTTCCCACTTAGTAATGGTTTTGTTCATTATCCCCTCTAACTTTTCTTTTACTCCATCAAAGAAAAACTGTTTTCTAGTTCTTATCCCTAAATACCCTGAATCATCGTGGTACCATTGCATTAATGCAAAGTCTCTGACTTTATCTGGGTCATTGTAAAAATCTTCTGCTACCCAAAATCTATTATTAGGGAGTGGGTTAGCACTGAATTCGTTGCTGTTTATGTAACCAAATTCACTGTTTGGTGCCGAGTCAAAATTTTTGTTTTCCATAATTTTATTCTTGTCTGCCTATATAATAGGTACTGTTAATTGTGTTTGATGTAAATATAAACTTAGCCATACCTTTTGAGGATAGTTTAAAAAAAGCTGTATCCATGTCTTTATTGGCGTTTAATATTTCTTTAAATAAATTTGAATCAAAAGGCATAGGTGAATCTAAAAACGATCCATCGATAATCCCATTAATTTTATAAGTAATTTTATTTGAGTAATTACTACCATCCCCAAATACAAATTCACAAGTTGAAATACCATCTTCATCTTGAGTTGCTTTAATATTTAGAAAATCATAATCAGATAAAGCATTTTTAGCTTTAATTAAATTATCTACATCTGTTGGGGATAATTCTAATTCCATTTCCCATGTTTCAGGGTCTTTATACCATTTAGTTTTAGGTATTACTAAGGGGTCTGATAGTGAATAGCTTAAATCAAATCCTTCATCTGCTATATTTAACTTATTAGATAGAGCTCCTTGAGAGTCTAAAGTTAATAATAATTCCCCTGTAGTAATAGATAATAATTTTGATAATTTATGGGTATCAAATATTCCTATTTCCTTATTTTCTAAATCAAAGTCGTTTAATTCTACTTTACAAACTCTACCTGATTCGCCAGCATATACTGTCAATGTGTTGTTATCAATCCTCCATTTTACAGCATTAAATCTTCCATTTAAGTAATATTTAGATATGAAAGATTGTAATAAATTTTTATTTACCATTATTTTTATTTTTAAATTTCAAAAGATTCAAAGGCATTAACATATGGGTTTAAATCTAAACTCCACCCTAAATCACTAAAAAACCCCTCTAATTTTAGTAATAATATAGTATTAAATATTCGTTTTCTATCAGCAAATAGTGCTAAGAATTCTTTAATTTTATCAGGCATATCATAATCTAAAAATGCCAAACCTTCTATTTTATATGGGTTATCTTTTAAATAAATCCATTTTACTTTATCTGTAAATGTAATTAAATTATGGTTTTTGTCTAAACCCCACAATCTTAATAAATCATTATACCTAGCTGCTGCTCTAACTGGGGCAGGTGCTCCTTTTCTTAGCTCACTAAATACTTCTCCTGCCCTAGGGTCTTTAACAATATAACCTTGTAATTTATCAACCCCATCAACTTTAATTGTATGTACTTTTCTTAATTGTTTAACAGATGTTGGGTTCCCTAATTTAGTAAGTGGAATTTCACCCCCTAATATTTGTTTCTTAAATACTTTAACTTGGTTTATAATACTTTCCTTTTCTTCACCCTTTAGTACTTGTTGTAATATATCATTAAAAAATGCTCCTAGGATGGGTGGGAAATTCGCTTTCATAAATTCCAAACCCTTAATATCTAAAGATTCCTTTTCAATACCTTCTTGTTTTGTAATCCACTGTGCATAACGTCTAGTTGATCTAAAGTATGCTGAACGAATAACACATTCAGTTTTCATTTCAAGTCTGTGGTCAGTAACATTAAATGCTTCACGAGCTAATCTATCATAGTCTTCGTTAATTACATCTTGGTACTTTAATGCTACTTTTTCTAGTATTTCATCCTTTTTCTTAGCATCGAATGATTCAAAGTTAGGGTAAAGATGAAGTAATAATGGCTCAGCATTAAAGTAATTAGAGTCTGTATCCACATAGGCACAATAATTTTCGTCCTCTTCATCACAAATCCACCAAGGTACTTCTTCTATATGTTTCATTTATAATCTTTAATTTCTACTAAGTTGGATCCCGTTAATAAATTTATAAGCATTTTAACATCACTTCTTTTATCATTGGTAATGTACACAGAACGAGCCAATTCTACAAATTCTTTGTCAAATCTCTTTTCACGTTCGCAATCTCTAATCCAATTTTCTATATCCCAAAGTTCACCATTGAGTTTAGCTAATTCAAGATAATGGTTTTGGAGTTGGCTGTCATTATTTTCAAATAAATCTACAACTAAAGGGTTTAATACCTCAAATTCCTTTTTAACATTAATTAATTTTTCTTTATCTTCAACCTTAAGTAGTTTTAATTCTAAAATTGAGATTTTGTCTAATAATTCTCCGTTTGAAATTTCTACTAACATATTTAAAATGATTTTTCTACTGGGATTGGTGGTGCTGATTTAGGTGGGTTACCTTCTGAGTCTAGATCAATTCTTTCCACTTTAAGTACTTTATATTGTTTTCCTTTTAAAGTAAATGATCCTCCTTGTTGTAACATTTTTTTAAAGAATCTTTCTTGAAATTCACTCCAAGTTTCACTAATTTCGATTAATTCTTCTTTTGTTGGGATTACACCATCAACTGAAATTGTAGCATTCGACCTAATTGATTGTTTTTTTAATGTCATATTTCTAAATTTATTTTACCTTTTATTACTTTATTCATGTGACGGTTTGCTGCTAAAGCAGATTCCTGTATAATTCTGTGACCTGATAATGTGATAGCTTCACTCAATATTGCTTCATTCATCCCATACCTAAAATTAGGTAATGCTGTAGCACCATATAAACTATTTAGCAGAATTTTCATTGTATATTGCATTAAATGATTATATTCACCCAATTCTGTATTCCCTGATTTGTATGCTTTTTTCATACGGTTTTTATATAAAACACGTTCATCAAACCATTTACTTAAAATAGCAGATAATGTTGAAGTTCTTTGAGTAGAGAAAAATGAACCATTAGCTGAAACCGCATATTTACCTTTTTCAATTGCTTTAATAATTTTACCTACTTCCCAGTAATCCTGCATATTTTTACTACTTTCAAATAATACTTTAGATTTAGGGTCCATTTCCTTTAAATCATTTAAACCTAAACGATTATTCCTATCATCAGCATCAATAATCCTTCCTACATATGTTTCCCTACCTATGTTAATAGTCATGATAATAGAAGGGTATAGTGATGTTAAATCTTCATCAAACATATACTTATACAATCCAGCTTTAGGACAAAATAAATAACCACCAGCATACCCCTCTTTTTTTCTAGGGTGAATTTCTTTATTATTAGGTATAATACCTTGGTCTAATAAATAAGCTGATATGGCTCCATCTTGTGTAACACTGTTTGAATAAACTTCACTGTAATTATGTTTTCCTTTATGTGCTAAATTTTTAGTTAAAGCTATATATTGGAGTTTTTCGTCTAATTTTTGTAAAATTTCAACATCTCTAAAATTATATTCAACAAACTTATTAATATCATCTGTGTATAAATCGTTGAGATTCCCATCATATTCAATTTTATTTATATTAGCATATTTTTCTCCAATAGAATCTAATTTCCAAGATGGTTCATCTTTAAAACTATATTTTTTATGAAGTCTCATATAATCTAAAGACTCAATACCTACTACATCAACCGCCATTCCTTGCTTAAAAAACCATTGACTATATTTTTTGGATTTAACAGGTTCTCTTACTTTACCATAAAGTGGAGACATTTGATCCGCTATATCTTTACCACAAACATTACAAATTCTAAAATATGTATAAGGGTTATCAAAATAATCACTATTATACCCAATTAAAATATCAGGTTGGATTTTTTGAATAATTTCAACCCAATATAACAATAATTCAGACTCTGTTTTAAATGGTATTACTTTTTTATGAGATTCAGTATCTTTAGGTACTTGACCTTTAGGATCTAATATTAAACACCCCCAACTATCTGATTGTTTATGCCAAAATGCTATTGAAGTAATAGGCATGGGGGCTCTTTCAATATACTCTTCGGTTAAAGCTCCACCTATTTCACACTCAATATCATAAAATAATTCTTGGTGACCCGTAGATGGTTTATCATCAGTACCATAAGTTTCAATTAAGTATTTTTGGTGGGGTTTCATATCGTGGAAATGAAGATTTGGAGTGTTATTTTCGGGTCTATTTCTATTATAGTACCACTTAGATGTGGGTTTTAATTTTTCTCCATTTAAACCTCTACAAGTATAACTTTCATTGTCTTCGACATAGGCCTTATTCTCATAAGGGACCATTTTATGTTCTCCATCTGATTCCCATACATGCATTTCCCATACATTAGGTAATCCCTTTCTATATTTATTTCCTACATAACATTTTTTATACATTGTATAACTTTTATTTGGTATAATATACGAAGGCTCCCTACGGGAGCCTAAGTAATTTTAAATTATTTTAAATAATCTTTATCTAATTCTTCCTGTGTAAAGAACTGTTTTAAATCAGGTCGATAATAATTTATCGACTTCATTACTTTACGATCCCGTGTTCTGTAGACTACGAATTTATCTTCAACTTTTTCGTAATGACATGGCTCAGATTGTTCTTCAGCTCTTTGGGCGACAGTCGCCACGGCTTCTTTCTCATTCGAACAAGATTTTGACATATTGCTTCCTTGTACTTCTTGATACGCTGGCCATATCTTATCCTTAAGACCATGTAACATAGTACCGTTCCCAAGGGAAACGTAAGCAATATCACACAGAGCATCCAAAACTTCCACGATGTCTCCGTTTTCGCAAGCGTGTCTATATTCTTCCAATTCTTCAAGTACAAAGTCGTAAACGAATTGCCATTCCTTCTTTTCTGGAATTGTTGCTTCATAATTATTTGGTTTTCCGAACGTACGATTAAATGTTTCTACTTCATCAACAAAGGGTACGTCAGCTTTGCTAAATAATTCTAATTGTTTACCCATTATTGTATTACGTCTAGTATTTTAGTTTTCTTTACTTCTACTACTCTGAAATTAGACATACCTTCATTATGTTTATACATCTTAGCTTCAGCATCAGTTGCAGATACAGCTACTGTTAAGTATAGTTCCATTGTTTTTTGGATTCTACCCTTGTCATTTTCAAATTCGGTTTGTGTTTTTACTTGCCAATACTCCATATTTATTTACTTTCAGCTACTGAAGCTTTTTTATAATCCGTGATTACTCTTTTAATAGCCTGGGCTGCTTTTCTAGCTCGCGCTTGACTTGCTTTTGTAGTTCCATCGTTTTCCGCTGCTAAGATATTGAAGTTCGCTTCAATTGTCTCAAAAATTTCCTGTTTTGTCATAATTGTTTTTATTTATTTGTATTTATTAAATTCATAATTGTTTGTTTTTAAATAATCTTGAATGGGGTCTGAATCTTTAGTTTCCCAAGGATAAATTAACCATTCATTTCCTTCATGTATATCAGCCCACATATTAGGTTGAAAACATGATGTGTGGGGTTTATAGTGTAGTACTGCTGTCCAAACACCCGGAGCGTTTTTTAATGTAACTCCTGAATCACATATATCGTCTACTACTAAGGTATTAGGTAAAATAACATCAGTATAAGGTAAATTTAATTTATGTGATATTAATACGGCTGGAATTAATCCTCCTCTAGCAATACCATGAACTGAATCTATATTGATTTGATCAAATCTAATCTTAGTGCATAAATCATCAACTGCATCTATAATATCCGTCCAACTTAAATATATTTTGTTATCTGCTTTTAACGCCATTTCTCTTATATGTTATGTCCTCCGTTATTAATTTTTAAACTATCGAAAAATTCTTTACGAGCTAAATTTTTATTTTTTCTAAATACACCTGATGCTTTAGTAGTAACCATTGCGGCACCCTGATGTTTTACTCCTCTACAGCTAACACAATTATGTGTTCCAACTATAGTAACAATAACACCTTTATTCCCATCTGTAATTTTATCTACAGCAT
>Ga0209092_10004552_pt1 | contig 11547 bp, 7 predicted proteins | sample FraStrMetagenome_FD_187446 | JGI IMG/M metagenome (GOLD analysis project Ga0209092, IMG submission 187446) | Marine eukaryotic phytoplankton communities from Arctic Ocean - Fram Strait ARC3M Metagenome (SPAdes) (version 2) | ecosystem: Environmental > Aquatic > Marine > Oceanic | place: Fram... | reverse complement strand
CTACACAAAACTACAATCAGTCACCAGTGCAAAACGAACCCAATAATGAAAAGCGCTAACGCATCACAATTTCAATCCCATATAATTTAACTCCACTAACCCTTCTCTCTTTCTCACCATAGCATATATATTTACACGATACCTCATTTATTTTATGTAGCTGCTTGGGATTTGTGCGAAATTCTAGTTTCCTCGCATGCGGTCCGACAATTACAACGTGAAAGATTTTTTTACAGATCTTATAGCCCGTGTAAGTACAGATTCTGTCACAGTGCATTGCTGTTACTACCACACGATAAATATAGCATACCACAACAAAAACCTATAGAAACTCATTTATCATTTGGATGAGATTTTTACGTGTGTATCATACTGTAGTTGAAATAGAAACATCCTCATGGTTTCACTGTTTTTGAGCAACGGTCAAATTTCAATTCAAATGATTCTCCGAAAAAATTGAATAAATAGGTAGGATTCAAATCACAATGAGATACAATTAATTAGAAGGAACGTGCAGGAACATTTAAATCAGCATTGGAATCCTGTTCATGCTGCAGACACTTTAGTTAACTTGTGCCATTGAGTCCTTTTGTATTGCGAATCCTTCAAGTTTTTCACTCAACCTCATTTTAGAATCAAACATCATCTAACATGAGCAATCCAGCAGGATACGACAACGAAGAGGCCATGCTTGCCGCTGATAATCAGATGGAGGAAAGAGCAAAGCGTGCCATGGAGATTTTAAGTATGAAACACAAACAAATACAACAAAATCAACAAGATAGACGGCATCGAAAAATTCAATTGGAACGTGAAATGGTGGGAGCAGGTCTACCAGAAGACAAGAAGGAAATATTGCGATCATCCTTGGAACAAGAAGAGCATGAAATACAAAAAGAATCTAGGAAAAAAATTACTCCCGCTGATTTTGAAAGTTTGGCAGTGATTGGAAGAGGCGCCTTTGGAGAAGTACGATTATGTCGACGTAGGCCAAGTAGCAACAAGAATGATCCTAATAACGGTAGAATTTATGCACTTAAAACGATGAAGAAGCAGATGATGGAAGCTAAGAATCAAGTAGGTCACGTAAAGGCTGAAAGGGATGTGTTGGCATCAGCGGATGATAATAACCGTTGGCTTACTGTGTTACATTACTCCTTTCAAGATGAAATAAATCTCTACATGGTTATGGAATTTATGCCAGGTGGCGATCTCATGAGTTTGCTCATGAGGGAAGATACATTCTCCGAATCAGTCACCAAATTCTTTATGGCAGAAGCTGCTCACGCTATTTCATCTGTGCATGCGTTAGGGTACATTCATAGAGATATCAAACCAGATAATATGCTTCTTGACCAACGCGGTCATTTGAAGCTAACAGATTTGGGTCTCTGCAAAAAAGTAGGTGAAGTATCACCTGAAGATCATCCAGAATTTGTATTGGACAATCTAAGACAAGAAAAGAAAGGAATGCAATCATCTTACAACGATAATCGTACTCGTGATTGGTCTCGTCAATTTGCGTCCGGTAGTGATAACACTGGTTCTTTACATCGTTCTAATATGTCAATTGATGATATGAAATCAAATGGAAGAACAAAACCTCCGAAAAAAACACGTGAAGTGAGTAAACAATTCTGGATGTCTCACAAATTAATTTGCAAAAGCTGATTTTCACTCATGAATGCCATTCTGATTTTTTCACAAACTTAGATGGCATACTCGACTGTTGGAACACCAGACTACATCGCACCAGAAGTTCTTGCTGCTCAAAATGGCGCCTCTGGTTATTCTTATACTTCTGCTGTGGACTGGTGGAGTCTTGGAGTTATTATGTATGAGTGCCTCGTTGGCTATACTCCATTTTATGCCGGTGAGACATTTTATTGTGTGCATGTGCTATTTTACCTTGATTAATGTGAAGCTCATTCATGATCTTACACTGAACGATCATATGCGAGTGAAGAGGATCCAGTGTCTACTTGCCGTAAAATCTTAAGGTGGAGGCAATGCTTGGAAGTAAGTATTTGAAAATGTTTATTCATCATTTTCAACCCGTTTCTTTCGACGAGATCTTCTCTCATTTTTTATTTGTATGTTTCAGATTCCAGAGGAAACCAAACAACTACTGTCTCCGGAATGCATTGATTTTCTTTCCTGTCTCCTTGCAGGACCTGAATCTAGGATAGGTAGTGAAAGTCGCGAGAATGGCGATTATGAAAATGGTTTTGCCCAAATTGTTCGCCACCCTTGGTTCAGTGGATTTGATTTCGATGGGCTTAGTCACGTAAATGGACCTTTGCTACCTCCGGGATCAAATGAATTTCCTAGTCTTCTTGAATTTCTTAAGTGAGTTTCCACATGGACATTTATCTTCTAGAACTCATTAAGAAGTTTTGCCAACACATTATAATTTTGAATCACAATTTGTTTGTACTCGCATTTTTTCTTTCTTTTACTAGAACCTGCCCGAAGAATGATCCACGTTTTAAACCTCTGATTCAGCGTGTAACTCAAAACTTTGATACATTTGAAGATTACGGATCAATTTTTGACAATACTGAGGGTAAGAAAGGTTATTCCAATCATAGTCAAATTTTCATGGCTTGGTTCTGATATGTTCTCATGACATTCTCTTCTCAATTTATTTACTAGGACGAAGGCGGGTAAACGGTACTTCCCTAGATCATTTTTACGATTATACTTATCGCCGTACACGCAAACCGAAGCTGCCAACTTCAGATGCGTTCATTTTACAAAGTTGAAGTTTCCGTAAGAGATGAAAATCATAGAGGTCAAAAAATAAAATAGGATGGAATAGAAATGTTGAAATTTAACATATAAAAAAGTTTTAAATGCAAGTTTACATTAAGACAGTAAAACTTCCTTTGTTACCTAATAACTTGAGTTGTGTAACTCTAATTGAAGAATTGTTTAGTTGTTGAAAATGTGGGTCCTACTTTGCTCTGAAATGGTGAAACTAGCGAAAGAAGCGAAGAAATATTTCTTTGTGATGAGAGAAAAGTTTTAAGGATTTTGGTGACAAGATGCGAATTTGTAAATGTCTCCTAAAAAAACTGAGTCTATTTTCTCGTTCCAGCTAACTAAGCGATAGACATTTTTTATGTTATGTTATGATAAAGGTAACTCAACTTAGTGCATTATGCTTAGACCGTGCATCATGCCCATATTTCTTTGCATAGATTTTTTAGGAAAAAAATCTTCACGCAAATTTAAATGATACGATTGAAATTTGTAAGAGAAGCACACAACTTTGCAATGTAGAGTATAGTCTTTGTAGCGTCAACAGTAGAATTTGAGAATCTTCTAATGTCAGGAAAATTGATATGAAAATTCTTTTCTTCTGTTAAATTAGATGAACGAGGTTACACTTATGGGTCGGGGAAAAAAAGGAGGTTAGCAACAATGCGGATTTACTTCTTATCATGAATTCAATTTAAAAAATTGTTTGTAGGCTAAAATAAACCAATTGTCTATTACTTATGAACTAGGAATTCATTCAGCTGGTGAATATAAAGAATAAATGGCTTCATTTTTATCGTTGAACCAACAACATGAACATAAATTTAAATAAATGTAAAACTAATTTGGTATACCATCAGATTTTTGATTGCACATATATTTCTTCCTAGATGTTTCCCTGTGGGACTTAGATTGTTCCTTTTCATACTGTGAGAGATTATAGTGTCATCATATAAATTTATATAGGATATTTTTACATGTGAGCCATATATTATACGTATAATTCATTCTATTTATTTATGTAGTGTTGTAATAAAAATCTTTTATATTTTCAAAAAGCATATCACATAAGTGAAGAAAATCCTATGTTAATAAACTGCACGAGATTTATCTTGGATTTTATGAGAAATTTATAGATGGGATTTACGATAATTCAGTGTGACTTAAGATTAGATCAAAAGGCGCGATTTTTAAAAAGTTGTTTAGAATCTTTTTTTAAGTGACATTTTATTTACGGATTGATGGAACCTATTTAAGATTATAAATTTCATGTATATATACAGATCGACTATAAGTAGTTACTTAAAAACTTTCGGTTCTCATTTCCTTTGAACTAAAACTGTGACATTACCATCTATTTCTTCCCACTTTAAAATTATTCTGTCAGATATTCAACATGGCAGCTATCAGTATCATCAAGAAAATCGTTGTCGTCCTTCTATTAGTGCAGCAGAGTGTGGAGTCAGCACAGAGAAGGGTCCGAGGAACGCAAAAGAGACAAAGAGATGAGGGAGATGAACTCCTTCTAACATTGAAATTGGATGAAAACGCAGTATATGATAGAAACCTACAAGAAGAGAAAGCTAAGGGACCCTCAACTCCTCTAAAGAAGAAGACCAAATGTACTAAAAAGAGTAGCAAGAAGAAATGGTTCCCCAAGATAGGCAAAAAGAAAAGCCAGAAGGAGGTTGTTGACTGTTGGGTGGATATTGTACCAGATTTCAGGTTTTCAAGTGAATTTGTGGATTGCAATGGCTTCGAAGATGAGTGTTAAGAGAACTAGAAGTTGGAAACGATGACCAGTTCCGGTGAGATGCAGCTTACTATTCAATCTCTCCAGGCACCATGTGCATATTGGAATCATGTGGATGAGTCTCTTAATTGACGTCATATTTGCGTTCTTCTAAAAAAGATAATTTATAAAATTTAGGGTTTTAATGTTTATTTTTTCCTCATTCTTGAAAAAATCTCCTTGATACAATCGAAAGTTGTAACATAGGGAGCTAGTAAATATATTCTAAGTTTGTATTTTATACTTTAGCTTTCTCTGCGACTGTGATGACTGGGGAATGAGAATCAAGCACGGGCTTCGAAGCTCCATTTGCACCATTCTCGTTTTCTACTTGTTGTGCTCTTTTGATGTTCCACGAAAGAAGTTTATTGATGGCCGATGTATATGCTCTTGCACTGGAAACAACTACATCGGTATCACTACCAGTTCCTGAGAATTTTCTTTTTTTCATACCTGATTGTGCATTCATAGATGAAGTGCGTACAGCTCCTTTCTCACTTTCACAAGGCTCAATTGCCACTCTGGTGATAGCTAAAGCTTCGATTCCTTCATTGACAGATTGCATAGAGTAGGTATCAAGATGAACATCCACTCCCATGATTTGATCAATTGCTTTGTAAACAGCATCTACGGGTCCAGTTCCAGTTGCAGCTACATAACGTTCTACGCTGTCAGGACCTTTCATAGTAACGGTGGCAGTGGGTATACCAGACATACTAGTAGCAACTTGAAGGCCAGTTACTTCCCAAAGAGAGTTAACGAAACCAGATTGGTCAGATACCAATGCCTCAAGGTCTTCGTCTTCAATTCCACCCTTTTTCTTTTCTGCAACTTCCTTGAACCGAACAAAAATTGCATTCAATTTGTCGGGTTCAAAATCATAGCCTAATTCTTTCAAACGAGTATTGACTGCGTTTCTTCCAGAGTGCTTTCCTAATACAATTCCAGCACCTGATTGAGAATCCCCTCTGTTCAATCCAATAGATTCAGGAGTCATAATTTCATAAGTGGATTTATTTTTTATCATTCCATCTTGATGGATACCAGATTCATGTTGGAAAGCATTTGCACCTACAATTGCCTTGTGTGGTTGGCAAATCATACCTGTGTATTCTTGAACCATTTTGGAAGTTGATGTAATGTGTCTTAAAGATTATGAAAAACATAAAATAGTAACTTATGTCAATAAATGTAAAGAGGGTAAATGAAATAAAGGCAACGAATTATTGCACATACTAAAAACTTACATTGGATTAATTCCAGTCCAAAGTCCCTTTTCATTTCCTGCTTCTGAAAATTGATCATCACCCTTTAAGGCAAGACCCATCGCAATTTCTTCCAAACTGGCATTACCTGCCCTTTCACCGATACCATTAATGGTACATTCTAACTGTCTCGCTCCGTTCAATGCACCAGCTAAGGAATTAGCAGTTCCAAGACCTAAATCGTTGTGACAATGAGTGGAAAAGACGATGTTCTCGGCACCAGGAGTATTTTCTTTGAGTTTTTTAATTATATCTCCAAATTCCCATGGCATACTCCATCCTGTGGTATCTGGGATGTTAAGAGTTGTTGCGCCAGCTTCAATCACTGCTCCAAGTACCTTATAAAGAAATTCAGGATCTGAACGACCAGCATCCTCTGGTGAAAATTCAATATCATCACAACCCAAGCTCTTCGCGAAAGTTACAGCTTCCACTGCGATTTCAATAACTTCCTCAGGTGTTTTCTTCAGTTTAGCTTCCATGTGTATTTTTGATGTAGCGATAAATGTATGAATTCTGGGAAGCTTAGCTCCTTTCACAGCATCCCATGCCCTTTCAATGTCTTTTTTGTTGGCTCTGCTAAGTCCACAAATAACTGGCACGTATCCATCTTCATACAATTCATTTCCGACTGTATCTGCGATATCTTTTACGGCGTTAAAGTCGTCAGGAGAGGCGATAGGAAATCCTGCTTCTATTACGTCTACTCCAAGCAGGGCCAATTTACGAGCAATTTCAAGCTTTTCAGAAGAGGTCAAGGTGGCTCCAGGAGATTGCTCTCCATCACGTAGAGTAGTATCAAAAATTCGAACGTAGTTTGGGTCTGAAATCTTTCCCGGAGTGTATTCAGGGCGTCCTTTTCTCTCATTCATTTTCCATTCATGCTTTTCATTCAATTTGTTAGTATTAGCAAATGCCACTGATTTTGCAACTGATGACACTTGATTAATTACTCTGGTTTTTACAAAGGAATGAGTAGAAGGTGTGAAGGCTTGACTAAATGGGTTCACCAAAAGACTTCCCAACAAGATGCTGCCGCTAATTCCTATTCCTAACTTCATTATTACTATTTCTCTTCTTTTTTTGGTGGTCCTCCAGTACTATTTTCGATCTGAAGGAATTTATGTTATCACAAAATATGCGTCGAACTTGAATATCTTTTCTTTTTTTATCGCTTTGAGATTGGATTCAGAGAGAAAGTACTCAGAGGAGTCTTTATTTGCACCAATTGGTCGTTTCAATGTCAATGTCAATTATATAGACGAAGGGCAGAGGAGTAGATGCTGTCCACTCTTTTAGCTGTATTGACGTAAAGACCTTATTTATTTACATTCTTACGTCAAACTTCGTGCGTATTCTACAATAATTCACTATTCAATGTAAAAGTAGTTTGAAGAAAAGTATTGCCATTCTTCAACCTTCATTTCTTTTTGCTTAGAAATTAACCATAAGATATATACGTCAGCAGTTTCAGAAGGTGATCGAATTCCACAAACAAAGTCTACACGGGTGAAAATAATGACGTCTGGGATTATTCCTTTTTTTTTGCAGATGGTTCAACAAGTAATAAATTTTCATGACGCTCCCTTCTGCTGCAATCATTTTTTGTTTTGTCAAAAACCTCAAAATTACGATTTTTATCGTTTTTCCTAATTGATAACTTATCCAATCTAAGTAACATTGACCAGCTTTAATTATATTAAAGATAGACATGTTTTAACTAGGTTAAATGTTTCTAATGTTAATGATCCATTCCTCGAGACAAGTCTACGGAAACAATCGATATCTAATCTACTTCAGGTGTTACGATAGGTCCAAATTTGTTCCTTTGTCAGTGTCGGCGGGTTAGACATCCACTCTAGAAAATGGTGTTCACACTCACTAACCAAGAAGCATCTGCACTGGCTCCAGTAAGTTTCCCAAGAAAGTAACAACCTTTTCGAGCAATTGGTAGTTTCATTATAGTTTTGAAATATTATAAGGTGTTATCAAAGCCTAAAACTGTCAGATGGATGCAGAGTACGCACTAAATTGCCAATATGGTTTTCAATACTCGTCATGATAGTCATGGCACCATTATCTAACTTTCAACTTTTTAATATAATTCATGATAGGTCATAGAAATATGCTGTGCAGATGCATCGAAACAATTTACCGTCACCAAGACTGACGGCGCAAGTCCCATGGCAGATGATAGTTTCAAAGCAAGAGCAGCAGTAAGTAAATCTATCCAAAAGCTTCAAATGTTGCAACATTTTCAACTCTCACTAAAAGCTATTCTTTCTTATAATATCCAAAATAATCCCATCTAATGAAATTCAGATTTCCTCCTGTGTCGAATCATCATATAGAGAAGTTCAAACCAATTGCGAGGAGGCCTACGAAGCCTATTTTGATTGCATTGGACCTAAACTCCGGAAACCTTATGTGAAATGCTTGGATCTGAAAAAAGTTTTGCAAAAATGTGCAGTCAAACATAATGTTGGAGAATTGAAGAATTAATTTTGTGATAAATTCATTTCATTGTGGAAAAGATACCTATCATGATATAGAACCACTAGCTATAGCTGTGGTGTATTGGAGGAATAGAGAGTCTACGTTATAAAGATAGACTGTTTTATTGAAATACAATTCGAAGCAGGATGAATTTGCAAGAATTAGGACACAGCTTAATTTTTAAAGAATTCTAATTTACAGATTTGTGCTCAAATATGTATCTTGGGAAAGAAGGGCACATACAGCTATTATGCCCATAATTGGAGCTTGATTTTATCAGATAATAAATTTTATTGTGATACCAGCAGAATATTACTTGCCAATCCGGTAATCCCTTTCATTTTTTTATGATCCAGTGCTTGTATGACACAAACTCATTTTTAGTGATAACTTCATCATACTCTCGATGATCATTCATCTCTCATTTTTTTAAAGTTAGTTTTAGATCATTCAAAGAATTCGATTCATCATCAATTAATATACATTTTAGATTGAAAACCTTTCGATTTGTCTGAAAATTCTTTTTTTCATTTACTCATAAATACGATGTGTTGGAGAAGTAGACAAAGATTCTTTGTGTTCTCAATTTGAGATTGGATTCCTATATTTGGAATAAGATGTGAAGAGGTTGTTGCTATCTTTTATCAAGTTCATTTCCTCTACATGAAAGTTCAATTTGAAACTAAAAATATTAATGAATCTGTCCAACTTCCGTAGAAATCAGTATATAGGATGCCCTTCCTTGATGTTGACATTTGTTAAGAATAAAATACACGGTATCATCTCTTTCGAGATATGAGCATCATCAAGTTCAAGTGTGCTTATTAAATATCATAAAATTGCAGTGATGAGTATTCTATCATCCTTGAGATGCTCTTCCCATTTTATTCTCAGAATTTTCCCTAGAAAGTTATGTTCAAAATGGAAACTGGAAACATCCTCTGCTATCATGAAACAACACATCTCAAGAATATATCTTCGATCTTTGAGCAGCTCTACCTCTACCACATCGAACGATCAAAGTGATTTAGCTCAGTTATTACACCAAATAAGTGCTCATTTACCAACACCTTTTCTTCTAGAGGCGGATTTTGCCAAATGGAATACGCATACTCATCAACGTTTCCAATTCGATTCTGACTTTGATTCTGGGGATGGCAAACCCATCCTTTCCAAGTACAAAGAAGATAATGTTGATTCCAAAAAATTGAGAGTGGAATCGATCTGGAAAGAGAAGGATCCTCAATATGGCACAGATATGATTTATTTACAATGGAGCAACGGAAGAGCGACTTGCTATACTCCATCCTGGATACAACAGCAATTGGCACAAATATCAGCATCATTATCATCAAATTTATTCAATACTCAAAATTCAACTCCTGCTATGCAACCCAAAATTGCTTGGAATCATTTGCAAGAAGCAGATTTACGCAATGATTTATCCTTGAATTTCGAATCTCTCCTTCACAATGATGTTCAATTCATGGAGAAGTCACTCCGAATCTTATATCAATACGGCATTTTGCTAGTGACGAATACCCCGTTTCATGATGGAGGTGCTGCTGTAGCAGCCTTTGCAGCATCTGTGAGTGGTGGGGATAGCAAAGAATCATCTAAGATTTCATTACTAACACAATATAAATCAAATCCCGACAATCCTGAGATTGTTTTATCAAATGGAACAGACGGGCCTATGAGAACATTGTATGGAAATGTTTGGTCAACATCCTCTGAGGGGATGCCAGCTGGAGGAAGTGTCGCTGATTCTGCCTACGGTGAAGAATCATTACCATTGCATACTGATATGACCTACTTGGCCAATCCACCTGGTTTACAAATTTTTCAAATGATTCAACCAGCGATTAAGGGAGGTGAAAGTATTTACGGTGATGGATGGGGTATGGCAGAACGTCTCCGCAAAATTTCTCCGGATGCTTTTCATACTTTATGTTCAGTGGAAAGGAGGTATCATAGCGTAGACAAAGCAACTGGATGGCATTTGCAGGCGATTGGGCCCTTAATCAAAGCGGAAGCTACAGGTGATGGTATTTTTGGTCAAATTCAACAGATTCGTCATAATGATTTGGATCGATTACCGGATTTGCCCAATGAATCTATTTTGCAACAAGGGACAGAGGCAATTGAAGATTTTTATGAAAAATTAAACGAAGCACATTATCGATGGGATCAAATATTAGCGGAAGATGAATTTCGACTGGAAGTGAAATTGCAGCCGGGTGATTTGGTGGCAGTTGTTAATCAGGTAAGACATACTCTTACTCTTCTCGTGAAATAAATTACACTCAATGAAGTGCTTTTGTTCACAGCGATGTTTTCATGGACGAAAAAGTTTCACCGCCACCACAAATGCTCCCCGAGCGGTGGGTGGATGTTATACGAGGTAATTTTGATAGCCATAACCAATTTTACTGGAAAGATCATTGTTTTTCTAATCTTGTTTTTATCTCTCATTTCATTTCATATATAGTCAAGATGAATTGGACTCTCGATTTCGTCGTGCTGGGTATATTTAGTGCATATCTTATCTAGGAATACAAGTACCTCCAACTATTCTGTGAAGATATTTACGCTAGGCACTCAAGAAAGAATCTGAGATTTCATTAATGATAATAATGCTCTAATCATATAATGTTTTAATGCTCTTAGCAATTAAGGGACAAATATGCAATCAAAATTGAAATATTCATTGCTATTAATTACCCTGTCCTAAATGAATGATATACAAATATCAAATAAGAACAATGATTGTTCTCCTGCTTTGATTAACTTTACCCTTAGATCTGCTTTCTATGATTAAATAGTTCAGTCAGCAAGTAAATTGACAAATGGAAGTGGAAGAATTATATTCCAATATTATCGATTGATTTACACAATGTTCACTCTTGCCGAAACAGGAAAAGTAATATAATATACATGGAATCCTTATTTTTTGAGCTTGTAGAGGAATCGTTTCCTTAGCCCATCTCTGTACTCCCCTTATGTATCTTGACTAGATGTTGATTGGACTGTACAGTTTTAGGACAGTTATAATAATTTGAGCAGTACTGAAGAAATGAATCTATACAGTGAGCAATGATATTAAAAAGTTCCGGTAAATCATATATTAAAACCGATTTCGATGTGAGTGAGTGTGTGTGAGTGTGTGTGAGTGTGTGAGAGTGTGTGAGAGTTTGTGAGAGTGTGTGAGAGTTTGTGTGAGAATGTGTG
>Ga0209092_10004551_pt1 | contig 11548 bp, 8 predicted proteins | sample FraStrMetagenome_FD_187446 | JGI IMG/M metagenome (GOLD analysis project Ga0209092, IMG submission 187446) | Marine eukaryotic phytoplankton communities from Arctic Ocean - Fram Strait ARC3M Metagenome (SPAdes) (version 2) | ecosystem: Environmental > Aquatic > Marine > Oceanic | place: Fram... | reverse complement strand
TTGGAGAGTCCAACGTAATAACGAGCGGAAAAATTGGATGATGGGGTCTTGAGATATGCCGTCGGTTGTCTTATTTCGCCATGGAGGGGTGAAAATTCCTTAGCGCGTAGTTTTTTTTCCATTACGGCATCTTGTTTTCCAAAGAGTATTGTACTCTTGGTGAACCTATGCAATTGCTCAATTACGTTACGTTACGTAGATCCTGGTATGCAAAAGAGAGAAAAGAGTACACGAAAGTTTTGTTACCCATCAGCCAGGGTCGGCGTTGTCACACCATCCCGCCCTTTCCTTATTTTCGTTTTCATCATTTCATCTGCTGAAGCACACCAAAACTATCCACAAAATACTGGTTGGGTCGAAGGGCGTCAACTTCATATCACGCCTGAAAATTGAAAGCTCATTGCTGTGTCCAATTTAAAAGCAAGTTGAGGAAGGGAGAAACAAAATGGCCTCAACTTTAGCACAATGGAGTAAAAGTGAGTTAAGACCTAATAAAATCTTATATGCTTCAATTTACGTTGGCATCTAACATCTATTCCTTTCAAAAATAGAATCAATAAGTGTAGTGACTTGCGATGGTAAATTTATAGTTGGGATACTTGCTGGGTATGATCAACTTCAAAATCTCATCCTCAAAGATTCACATGAGCGAGTTTTTAGCATAGATGCACCAGTTGAGTTAGTCCCACTAGGTCTTTATATTATCAGGGGCGACAATGTGGCAATAATTTCAGAAGTAGATGAAGCCAAGGATGCTGAGATCGATCTCTCCACAATAAGAGCAGATCCTATCAAACCTCTACAACAGAACGTATTGACCTAATCAATCCTGTAGGTAGCAATCCGAGTAAGCAAAAAAGATAAAGTGATGAAAGAGGATTTCTCAATGGAAATGAAAAAAAATATGTTACTCCCATGATATGCTGCTCATGTATTTCGGAAATGGAGTCATATATTAAGAACGTTCAGTTCAAAGTGTTTTTTTTCAATTTTGATTTATGTGAACAATTTCTATGTAAATTGAAAATTACAACTAAAATCAAGATTCTGATGTTCATGTACAACCAACATAAAGTCTTTAAAATCAAAGAAATAAGTTCTTTTTAAATTTCAAATAGAAATTTCAAGTTTCTTATCCTTCTATTTCAAGATGAAAATGTACTGGTCATTTGATGACAAAAACTTGTGCATGTTTTTGTATAAAATTTATTATGGTGAAACGATTTGATGTCGAAAGTTCATCATTCACAGTAAGTCGACTTGAATTCACTGAATTTCCTTGGATTGGACAAGTGAAATTTAAAACTTCTGAAATGCAATAACAATGATTGCTAAATTTTTTTCCATTAGATCAAGGACCAATACAATGATTTAGTCAAGATTGGTAAAGGTGAGTCGCTATTAATGGCTACAAAACGCAGAGCTTGAATCAACCGCGATTCTCATTTTTTATAATCATTCTAAAAGGATCTTATGGTACCGTAGTGTCATCTAAAAATACGGTCACAAATGAGAGGATAGCGATCAAAAAGATATCATCAGTCTGCAGCGACGTTTTCGACGCCAAGCACGTTTTGCGTGAAATTCGTCTTATGAAGTACTTCTCTGATCATCAAAATATAGTGTCTATCAAAGATCTTTCTTACTATGCCAAAGAAGACGAATTGTATATTTATATGCAGTTATTGGATTCTGATTTACATCGTGTGATACAATCAAAACAGAACCTTACAGACGAACATAATCGATACTTCATGTATCAAATTTTAAGGGCTCTCCGTTACATGCATAAGCATGGAGTTATTCACAGAGATATGTAAGTGCAAAATCATCATTACGAATGAGGGTGAAAACATTCTTTTCACAAATGCACTTTTTCCCCTGCTGTGAATACTCCAAAGAAAACCTGGAAATATTCTTGTGAATAAGGACTGTGATGTTCGTATATCTGATTTTGGAATGGCGCGTCTCAAACCAAAAATATCTACACACGAAAACAAAAGGGTGAGAAAAAGGAAGTGTATCAAAAATGCATGTAATGAGATAAGAACAAACTTGTCTTATATTTCGTAACGAATTGTCCAGGTTAATGAAATGATTATGACCCAACATATTGTAACCCGATGGTACCGTCCACCAGAATTAATGCTGCATCCAGATGGATTATACTCCACTGCAGTTGATATGTGGAGTGTCGGGTGTGTCTTCGCAGAGCTTTTATTGAGAAAACCTTTTTTCCCTGGGAAAAATTTCATTCATCAATTAAACCTAATTTTGGATGTAATAGGGTGTCCCCTTGAAGAAGAAATATCGCATATTAAAAGCCGACAAGCTCTAAAATTTTTAGAGAAATTCGTTGGAAAACAAAGAAAGTCTTTTTCAACTTATTTTCCATCTGATATGAATCCAGAGGCAATTGATTTAATTGAAAAGCTCATCATATTTGATCCAGCTAAACGCATTTCTGCAAGTGCAGCACTCCTTCACCCATATTTTGCTCCACTTAGATCTCTTGAAGATATTCATCCAGATCCTCCCCAAATACTTCATATGGATTTCAACTTTGAGTTCGAATACGATAATTTCAATGACAATAAGGCAAAGTTGAGCTACTTCAAGAACTTGATACTGAAAGAAGTTCAAAGTAATGAGCATAATCATTCAAGTGACATAAATGACGTTAATATGGTGTCTTCAAAAGAATCAAACCATCTGCAGAGAAAAGCATCAATACAAAATAATGATTCTGAAGATAAAGAGAATCTTGACCCATGCGATGTGCCAATTGCGAAAACAAGTCTTTTTAATTTTCATGGAAATCATATCAAAACGAGAATCAAAGAAAGTCTCTATAGAAATAAATCAAAATCTAAATATTACAAGGGGACTCAATCATTCACAACAACGAAAAGTAGTAATGACGGTGGGCCAAGGAAAATTACACCAGATGAAAAAGAAAGATTACGAAAGAGACGTTCGAAGCCTGGAACTATTCCAAGAAGTCCCAATTTCTCAGTCATGTCATGGCAGCGAAAGATAGAATTTATTGAATAGATATATATCATGATGGAGTGCGGTGCAACGTATGCTGCATCCAGCGATGAGTTCGACTGTTTCTGTCATTCTCATACCAGAAACGAGATGAAGAATAAGCATTAAAGAGATTTTTAAAATGACTCTATTAACATTATTATGGATTTAATTTATGGGGTGATGGTGTGTGTTTGCTGTGCTTTGAGATCAGAATTTGGATAGCTTATTTTGTAATTTGTCCAAGAACTTGTTGTGGGCTCATTTCAACCATCATTTCGAAAAATTTCTCACCAGCTTCAGCCTTAAGCTTTTCACCAGCCTTTCTTCCGATGTCTTTGCAGTCAGCAATTTCTCCCTCAGCTTCGGTTTCATATTTATTAGTTCCATCAGGCATAGCAATTAAACCACGGAAAACTATCTTTCCGTCGATAATTCTGGCTTGTCCGGCAATTGGTGTTTTGCAGTTTCCGTCCAAGGCTTCAAGGAATGAACGTTCACAGTCTACACATGCCTTAGTTTCTGGGTGATTTAAAGCATCAATGTATTTTTTAGCACGTTCATCATCATCTCTGCATTGAATTCCAATAGCTCCTTGTGCAACAGCGGGGAGCATTTCGTTCCAGTCAAGAACAGATGTGGCACATCCGTCCATATTCATTCTCTTAAGTCCAGCAATTGCAAGAAGGGTAGCATCAACAACACCATCATCTAACTTACGAAGACGAGTTTGAACATTTCCACGGAAATTAACGCATTTGAGAGTGGGGTTTTTGGCCATTAATTGAGATTGACGACGGAGGGAGGCTGTTCCGATTACAGAGTTGTCTGGAAGATCATCAATGGTCTTAACAGATCCATCTTTGTAAATGAAGGCATCGTTGGTGTCTTCTCTAGGCAAATTGCAGGGAAGAATAGTTCCGTCTGGAAGCCAAGTTGGAACATCTTTCATTGAGTGTACACAGATATCAACTTCATCTCCAAGAAGAGCAACATCAAGCTCCTTTGTGAAAAGTCCCTTTCCTCCAAGTTCCATAAGTGACTTGTCAAGAATCATATCTCCCTGTGTCTTCATTACGCAAATTTCAAGTGCTCCATCTTCTTTGAATTCAGGGAAAAGTTCTTGCAAACGACGACGGGTTTCGTAAGCTTGTGCAAGAGCAAGTGGAGATCCACGGGTCCCAATCCTGAGAGGGTTTTCAGGGGAGGCTACATCATCAGCCATGAAAAGCTCCTGAATTAACAAAAATATACGGTTTATGAAAACTAACGTCAGAAACAGTTTACAAACATAAAATAATTGAAACAGACAAATCTGCATAATTTGTGCAAAATTGAATCAAATATAGATTTGCCATGTACAGAAATGTCTGGAATGATTTTTGATTGAAAGAAATTTCCCCTGTGTGATATTCAGGAATGTCTTGTTCAACTTAAGATCTCACTCTCCATGTTCATTGTACATTTCGGCATCAATTTCACGTTTGATCTTCAAAGCCAAATCGTGCTATTAGTTCGAATCGGCCTCCTTCGTGAAAACTTACAGTGACACTTCTTGCTCCGGCATTTGTAGGAGCGAAGGCAATTGGAGAGGGAGCAAAAGCTGCTGCGGATCCGATGATAAGAGATGCAATTAGGTATTTCATTTTGTATATTGGATGAGCTTCAACGTTTTATGTCCGAGGGGTTGGAAAAATGTGACAAAAGTGGAGGTGAATATTCGTCTTCCCCGTGTAAATTTTCCTATATAATTCCATCAGTTCAACTTGGATTTTGCGAATGAAATTAGGTATGAAATATATATGTACGTAGTTTCGATATTGTATGTTAACAGCAGTATGTTCATTTTTTGCATTCTTTGAATTCAACGTAGTTCCAATAGTGTTTCTCCCATATAGTATTGAGTAGAAATGTACCTGCGTATTGTTCCTACAAAAATATTCGTGTATCATTAGACCAAATGCTAGTCCACTTTTTCGCCTCTGTATCCATGGATACCACGTAGGTTTTAGTACTTAGGCTACTTTATTTGCTTCTTTATTTCATAAAAAAGCAAATCGTTAGTCGTTGCAAACTTCAACTTCTACTTCTTCTTTCCACGTCTCATATCAGTATGGAATACAGCGTGCCTTCCATAGGTGAAAACCTCTTCATCTTTCTTTTTCAGAAAAAGCAATACGAAGCATATCATCAAAGCAGCAGTATTCCAAGGAATCGAACGAAAATATATGTACATCCAAATAGACAAAATGGATCACAAAAATATGATATTGTAGGCCTAATCTCACACTACTTTACTTCATACAGAACAACTGAAACAACTTAAGCTCACTGTTTATCGCGTTACAGAGCTTATCATGCAAAGTGTGACGTTTCATTCATTATTAATGGAATAAAATGAAAATAATCAATAATTGGCTTGATCGTTCCATTTATATTATGTCCAGGAAACAATTCATAATTATCAGTATTGGATTTTTCTTTGAGTAAAGATTCGATAGCCCTACTAAAGCGATTACATAGTGCAACATTGTAATTGATGCCCGAATTTATTTATTTTCGTTCCATATGATTTCTTGCATCTTTTGCACTTGCTGTCATTCCATCATTAGCGAAACAAATCCTAATTGAAGTCTCAAAGCCTTGAAAGAGGCTTAATTTGAGGCGTCATACATTTTTATTTGTGCTGAAAGATTTTGAAATGATAGTAATGCAAATAATTAAGAAATTGAAGCTCTGTTCTACATATTTTCTTTGAAATCTTATTAGTGTTCTCAACAGATTAAAATTTCAAGGAATAAATGAGAACCGATATGTGCAATAGAAAAATCTTATCTTAAGTTTACGGAAAAATATGGTTTAGCTCCGCCTCCCTGGTTTATTTGAAAGTAAAGAGTCCAAAAAACAGATTCTAATTTGTGCTGTCGTAGGTTCGTTTGTAACCATATATCATGGTATGTAATACTTAGCAGAATATAACCACTTCATGAATTCTTCGAATCTCTCTGGAAAATAATTAAAAAAATCGAATCTTCTACTCTCTCATTTAATTGGAACAAAATAGAAAACCATCGGACCGCAGGCATCATTAAAACTTCCTTTACATAATGGAAATTATCATCAAAAAGCCCGATTCGAAATGAGTTCGCACAGAAGTAATGGATCTAATTTAGAGTACTCGACAGGAAATACGGTAGAATCAGAACCTCCAAAAAAAGAATACAACTTCACTTTTTCACAAAAACTAACAGCTGAAGCCATAGGAACATTTATCATAGTACATTTTGGATGTGCAACTGTCTGTACAGCCACTTATCATTCAGCGCAAGTCGGAATCTGGCAAACAGCAGCAGTATGGACTCTTGCTGTGACATTCGCAATATATACAAGTGCTGGTATTTCTGGAGCTCATCTAAATCCTGCCATCAGTATAGCTATGAAAATATGTAGACCTATTGAACATAGAGAAATGGAATGGTCACACGTTGCAGCATATTGCATAGCTCAGACATTCGGAGCCGTTATCGGAGCTGCCCTAAATTATGGTCTATACTGGGAAAGTATCCTAAAGTTTGAAAACGATAATGGTATTATAAGGGGTTCTCCCAACAGTGTGGCATCTGCAGTGGCATTCGGTGAATATTGGAGTGTTTCGTCTTGGATACATGCTTTTTTTGCTGAAGCTGTCGGAACTTTCATGTTGTCTTTTTTGATATTCTCCTTTACAAATCGAAAAAATGACGCAGTGCCGAACAATTTTGCTCCTGCTCTCATTGGAGGAACCGTGGGTTGTTTATTGTCTATTATTGCACCTCTTACTCAAGGCGGATTCAACCCTGCTCGTGATTTTGGCCCGAGAATAGTAACATTATGTGCTGGATGGAAGAGTGTAGCAATGCAAGGATGGTATGTTTATGTTTTTGGACCTATTGTTGGGGCTGTTTTGGGGGGTTTGTTCTCAGAGAAGGTATTATGGAGAACCTAAGGCAAAAAACATATTTTGACATGTTGATAATGTATATATGTTCTTTTGGTAAATATGCCTCTTATACACAAGGAGAATTGGGACAGTTATTATAAAGAAAATCAAAAGTTTGTTCAACAATAATTCAATGTTAGGCTTTCTCTCATGCAAGTGCCACAGCGGGAGCTTTTTCTGAGAAAATAATTGATTGATTTGTATTTGTTGTTGTATCGTTGTTTGATTTTAAGTATAGTCAGAAGAAATTGATATGTTATGCTCACAATATCATTGGGTGACGCAATTATTCCGATGTAGATAAATATGAAAGTGCAAGTATGGCTTGACGTAAAATTTCTTTGCAGATCATTTACTATAAACTCCGCAGAAGGGTCTTTATTTCCTGAAATGCATGAAGACAAAAAGATAGTTTTTGCACCTTATGTGCACATCACTTTGACAAAAAATGAAACTAAAAAATGATTTTCTCGAAGAGACATTTTTTGCGCTAACACAGTACAATATGATATAGTACCGTACCATACTACAGATCTCGCTTAGGATGATTATATTCTCCTCATCGAAACAATTATGTGTTGTCCTTCGCAAGAGTATGGTTTTTACGTATGTACAACGATACGATGAGCACCACTCACAATTTCTTTCAATCAAAGCCAATCAGAAAGATCACCTCTTAATTCTCAACAAATTGATTTTTCTTTCTTCACAGCAGTCAACACCGTCTAAATTAAGCAAATACTCTGCAGTTCTTATTTTCCTTTCTAATCAATAGATATTGGTGAATAAGAATGACGGCCGAAACGGAGAATATAGAACACGATGATATAATCCAATCTGATGATGTCACGGAGAAAAACGTCGCATCAGCTCCACAAGCTGTGAGCCTTTGTAAAGCTTTTCGAGCTCAACATGTCCACGGTACCTTATTCACAGGTGGTAAAATCATAACAACAAAAAGTAGTACTGGAATACAATCATTACGAAGCAACAATGATGAAATTGAAATGAATATGGAAGAAGAAAATGTTGAAACATTGCAAAATAATGAGACTAAGGAAAATGTTACACTTTTGGCTTTATCAGAGGGTGATATATCTTTTATTGATACTGCTACTGGAATTCAAAGCCATACTATTCGAACAGGGTCAAAATCACTTGCTAATGCAGACACTGATATTACAACATATGATAACGATGAGGAACAAATCATGGAAGATTATAACGAAGATGAAATGTTAGATATGGATTCTGTCATCAACTTTGCGTTATCTCCCAATGACGAAGTACTCGTGACAAGTTCTCGAAATAATCTTCTTCGTATTTATAATTTAACCCTCACCAAAGAAACGGCATCCCAAGGTCCAGGACCATCTAACATTGTTCAGACCATCAGTCGTGCTCATGAATCTCCAATCAAAGCGATGGAGTTTCATCCATCAAATGCCTTTTTAGTAACAGGTGCAGTGGATGGAGTTGTGAAGGTATGGGATATCAGATCTGCGTTTATCAAACGAGATGGTAAAGTTTCGAGTTCTTGCTTTGTGACACACTGTTATAGGATTGGTGCAGGAATTGTTGGTGGAATAAGTGCTTTGTCATGGGCTCCAATGCATATGAATTATGATGATTCAGATCCGAACGCTTCTCCCATCTCAATCGGTTTGGCTATGGGTTTTGAAAGTGGAAGGGTGGATGTAGTAGATTTAATGAATTCTATTTCTTCCTCTTCGTCTAAAAAACAAAAAGCAATAACTAACAGCGAAAATGGACAAGACTTGACAACTACTCAATCAGGTGGGATTGTTGTAGTAGGTGGTATGGAAGCTCATGTTAGTGCTGTGACAGATATGACATGGGCTGGCGGTAAAAGCAATGATGATTTCTTTGTCACAGTTGGAAGAGATGAAGTTGTAAATATATGGAGTATTCAAGTCTTACAAACCAATGATAATACAGAAATAAAGAAAAAGAAAAGAAGAAAAGTTGAAACCATTATTCCCCAATTAGATTCGGTAACGTACAAAAGAATTTTCACTCATCCAATTTATGAGCAAATAGAATCAATCAAAGTTCTTTACTCGTCTATTCAGTCCTTTCACCTGGTATCAGCTGGAAGTAAAGGAATTATCCGAATTTGGGACGTGTTATGTTCCAATGATAAATGTGAACTCACTAAGACAAGCATTCAAAGTATGAAATGTATTCATACTCAAGCACAAGATGAGTTACCCTTTGGAGAAGAACGTGGTGGATATTCTCGTCTTCTTTTACATCCATTCTCAATTGACGCTACTTCAGAGGATAACTTTGAAAAGGAAATGATTGCAGTAGATGCGCATCATAATCTCACATACTTTTCCTGCAAGTCCTTATCATCAAAATCTGGTGGCGAAAAGAAGTCGAGTCACGAGTACAGTCTTCTACCTGGTAGAACAATTGTTGGATTTAATGACGAAATCATTGATTTGAAAGTTCTTTCTCAACAGAACAAAATTGCAGTAGTGACGAATAGTCCTCAATTACGTTTGTTTGACTTTTCCCAAAATAGTTTCTCCTGCTATAGCACTTTGAATGGCCACTCAGATACTATATTATGCATGGATGTGAGTGCAGACGGGACTTGGATTGCGAGTGCTGGCAAAGACAGATCCATGATTATTTGGGATGCAAAAGAAAAAAGGTAGGTAAACTTCCAAACCAAAATTGCCAAAGTAATATTTATCATGGAAAATTTCTCAATTATCTCTTTTTATTTCAGACAAGTGGCTTTTGCAAGTGGACACACTGAAGCCATTGGAGCTGTGGCATTATCACGAAAACGGACTCGATATGCACTCTCAGGTGAAGCTATGGGTGCATTTGCTGTGACAGCAAGTAAAGATCGTACTTTAAAAAAATGGACCCTTCCCTCTTCGGATATATTGAAAAAGGTGGATGATGCTAGTCCAATCGAATTGAATGTCGTCACAAGTGTTCGAGCTCATGAAAAGGTAAAAAAAATCTTCTTTTGTTGTTGTTTGGTTTGTCTTGGATATCGAATAAAATCTTACGTCATTTCGTTTGGATAGGATATCAATATTGTAACAATCTCTCCCAATGATTCCCTAATTGCAACGGGATCTCAAGATAAGACAGTAAAACTATGGTCATCCACAGATTTATCACTTCAACGAACATTGGCAGGGCATAAAAGAGGAATCTGGGATTGTCAATTTTCACCCATTGATAGAATTTTGGCAACTGCGAGTGGAGATCGCACGTTAAAGTTATGGTCTTTATCTGATGGAAAGTGTGTTAGAACCTTTCAAGGTCATAGTGAGAGTGTTTTGAGAGTACGATTCCTAAGTGGTGGTTTACAGGTAGGATGCAATTATTCTTTGTAGTTTTAGAATTAATCCACGATATTTTTTAACTCAGACTTTTCTTTTTCTTCGGATACAAAGTTGGTCTCTTCGGGTGGTGATGGTCTTATAAAGCTGTGGACGATTCGAACCAATGAATGCGAAACTACATTAGATGGTCACTCTGAAAAAGTATGGGCACTAGATACTAAGGCGGATGATACTCTCAGTATTGTAAGTGGAGGGGCAGATTCTCGACTTATCGTATGGACAGATATTACAAAAGAGCGGGAAGATGAAAAAAGAAAGGCAGAAGAAGAAAATGTACTCATGGAACAAAAGCTGAGTAATCACTTAAGGTTCAAGGAGTACGAACAAGCTTTAGAATTAGCATTAAAACTTGATAAACCACATATGGCATTGAAGGTAAGATTGGTTCCGCATCTAGTTTATGATAATCGCTTTGTTTTGCTAATACTGTTCATCCCAATCAATTCTTTATCAGGTCTTGACGTCATTGGTTGAAAATGCTCTTGAGAAACAAAGTGAAAATGGGAATGTAGTTGATACTAATAATGGTCCTCTTCAAGTTCTATGCCGTCATGTAAAAGGCTGGTCAATGTCACGAATTTATCAAATGTTACGATATTGTAGAGATTGGAATACCCGAGCTAGGAATTCATATATCGGTATGATTACAATTCGAGCAATTTTTAGTTCAATCCCTGTAGCCAAGTTGGCATCCAATGGTGATCACGGTAATATTCCAGAATTATTGGCAGGCATTGCACCCTATGCGGAGAGACATTTGGACAGGCTTGATAAATTATATGGAAGTTCTTACATGGTGGATTTTGTGTTACATATGATGGGTAAAGGATTGGATGATGATGAAGAGGAGGAAGATGATGAAGTGAATAAGTGGTTAACAACAAGTAAATATGTATTGCCACCCGATAAAAAAGCGGAGCAGAAGATTCAACTAAAGGGTGTTGTAAAAAAAGGGAAATTAATGGAAGAAAGTGATGATGAAGTGGTGACTATTGGTGACAGTGACACGGAATCTGAAGGAAGTTTCATCGGCGAAGATATGGATGTAGGTGGTGAAAAAGTCCCTAACCGAGATGATGCAAGTGTTAGCAGTTCGAACTCTGTGTCTACCTCAAGTGCGTCGCAATAATTTCATGTATTTTTT
>Ga0209092_10004550_pt1 | contig 11552 bp, 7 predicted proteins | sample FraStrMetagenome_FD_187446 | JGI IMG/M metagenome (GOLD analysis project Ga0209092, IMG submission 187446) | Marine eukaryotic phytoplankton communities from Arctic Ocean - Fram Strait ARC3M Metagenome (SPAdes) (version 2) | ecosystem: Environmental > Aquatic > Marine > Oceanic | place: Fram... | reverse complement strand
GTTTTTTTTGTTTTTTTTTTTTTATTGAATTTACGTATGTAAATTTGAATTAGAACGAGCCCATAATGTTGCACGTGCTCAAAGTCAATGTTTAATTTAAACAACGTGTCATATCAACCATTCCGGAATTGACGTGTTTTGAAAATATAAAGTCCGCATAAAGAAGCTATACTATAGACTTTAAATTATGAACGGAGGTTTATTCACCGTTAAAAACCGTCCGTTAGAGAATTAATTAACATAATTAGTCAATTCCTTGAACTAAGGTCATATCTTTTCTTGAATGAAACATCATGTGTTACAATTACACTTTCTGTTATCTATATAATATAAGAAACAAAAAGATGTCAGAATGTGTTTTTGAAAGATATTCTACAGGCTTTTTAAAGTAGCCTTTTTATTTTAGTATCTGAGATCACCTGGTATAGTACTATTTCTTGCTTGGCAGAACTCTAAAATCATGTTTATTTCGAAAGCCTTAAACAGCCTGACATTAGAAAGAGGTCCGTTGGCATATTGGATTGTACTGTAGTACAGGTAGAAAGTAGACTTCTTAATTGACCTTCAGTTTTTGGAAAGATCCTTTCAAGAAAAACGTAATGACGAGCTTTTATTCCGTACATGTCTTACAGTGCAGTCAATCTCAGAATTTCGATCGATAAGAGTTACATCAAGATCACATAGAAAAACCATGTGGCTCAGTAGCAGGCAGTTGTCTTTTCTGCGCTTCGGACTGGTGTCGCTGACTGCAACTGTAATGACACTATGTTACTATTTTTTCAGCCAATTTGTTCACCATCCCAGACATTTTACTACCGGTGGAAATAATTCAAGTAATGAAAGCCATGGAAGTAATGAGAGCCACGAAAGCCATGAAGGCAATAGCAGCCATTCAGAACATGGCAAAAAAGGAGGTCCTTTTGAAGGCATCTACTTACAAAGAGATGGACTTTTGCTCTATGGCCTAACCATTCCGCTATTAATTTTGGGTTTGGTGAGCCTCTTTTGGAACCCAAGTACGAGTGCAAAAAATCTTCCCACAAGACCAAGTGCTTTTGTTGATCGATTTAGTAAAGGCGAGGCCAACGTGAAAAAGTGGACCATTATTTGCTTTGTGATTCCTCTGTTTGTGGTTTTCTTCAGCGGATCTCTACAGCATTTTACAGGAGGAAGGTCAACTGAAAAAAGCCAGTCACACTTTGACTTGTTGACTTCTATCCTCATGTCCTTCATGAGTGTCACTGGATATGGAGCTATCTGGGCTTTGGCAGTTTTTCTTATTCCAGTGACTAAGCATTCCCCAATTCTTGACTGGCTTCACGTAACTCCAGTGCAAGCTCTGGCCTTTCACCGTATCGCGGGTTGGATCAGTCTGTGGATGTCCATCTTTCATGGCTTCCTTCACTTGAAGCATCTCATGTATGTCCTTAACTCTGCGCATCCTAACCCTCGCCCGTGGTATGAGGAATTATGGATTTTAGTTGTACCTCCCTCTTGGGAATGTATTGGAACGCAGAATCCATTTGCATTCATGAAGGGTATTAAGCAAGTCGATTTGGACGATCAGCGACAGTGCTGGTTAGCTCTAGTCAACGCTACTGGAACTATCTCGACCCTCGCATTTGCACTCTTAGCGATCACTAGCTTACCAAGATTCCGTCGATCTTCGTATGATCTTTTCTACGCCATCCATATCCCCTGTGCTTGGATCATGCTTTTCATGGCGATTTGGCATTATCCTTCATGCGCCTTGGTCCTGGTCCCTAATATTATTTACTACTTATCATTTAACGTTCCTGTCTACGTGACCCAAAAGATTCAGTATTGGATGGACCCAAAATCAAGTTCGTTAGTTGAGGCTAATTTGATCAAGGATGGTATCGTCGAATTAGTTTTTGCAACTTCTGCAAGTGATCACCAGCGCCACGAGAGTCTTTTTGCAAGGTTGTCACATCCTGGCATATCAGACAAGTCTCATCCTTTTTCCGTTTATGCAGCTCAAGCTTTGACGGGCGAGGAAAAGTTTCCAGTTCCAACAACCTCTATTCTCATGAAACCAACTGGACCATTCACGAAAGATTTGGTATGCTCGCTATTCCCTCAGCACAGTAGCTCGCTTTTCCTCAGGGAAGAAGGAGTGGAGTTATCAGATCCATTGAACCGCCCTCGAAATGCTATACCTCCGCAAAGTATGATACAATTGGAATCCTTTTATGCAAGTTCATTTGATTGGATTGATTCTGCCATGTTGTCTCATGACAGAATTTTGCTAGTAGCAGGTGGAGTGGGTATTGTTCCGTTCCTCTCATTTTTACCTTCATTACAAGAACGTATTTCCATTGATGCTACAACGATGTCGAACAAAGATGTACTATCTGGGCCTCAAAGTATTGAATTGCATTGGTATTGCAGGAGCGAGGGCTTAGGTTCATACATCTGGCACAAATATCTTCAACACCATATTGAAAACAGTTGGGAATCTAACCCAAATTGTCAAGGAAGATTGAAGATTCACTTGCACCTAACATCCTGTGCATCCTCAGAAATAGAGGAAAAGGAACTTCTTGATAGCGTTCCTGCCTTTGGGCTTGTAGAAAAATTGACATACGTCACAGATGAGCAAAGCAGTTCTATACGCCCTATCAAGGATGCCATTTTCATGCAATCCTGGTTTTTCAGTGTACTTTTACCTGGATTTATCATGACTGCAGGATGCTTTTTGCATTGGTGGTGGTACAAATACTTCATCATTGCTGACGAATTTAGAATGGACAATCTTGTTATGAGATCTCATGCTATCGTTTTTACCTTCATTGTTGCTGTATTGGTTTCTGTTGCGGTTGCATTTGCGCTACGCTACCGCAGAAACTATTCCAGGGTGCAGGATCAAGATGCGGATATCGAGATCCCAACTGTTGTATATCCTGAAGTAAACGAGTCAACTGCCTTCGTTCATGTATCGAAAGGCAGACCATCTGTAGACTCCGTTGTATGTGATGTTCTCAAAGCTCGCCGTCCAGGTATCTATATGTGTGGTCCTCACTCTCTCATGGATATGATTGAAAATTCAATTTCAAACGAAAGGAAGGCATGTGCATTTTATCGCGAGGATTCAGAAATGTAATACATTTTATTCACCAAAAAACAACCCAAGATCTCGCACACCAAGCTACTTCGATGCGATTCCTGCATATCTACATGTTATCTTCGATTGCCATCAAGATCTTCATATTTCTTTTCCATCTGAACTAATACTAAAATAAAAACTGCGATTGAAAATGCGTTAATAAAGTAGAGTGAAATTTAATGAATACATCTATTATATATTTTTGAAAGTTTTGTACAAAGCCATTAGTAAATTAACTTTGTTGAAACCTTTGGTAACGAACAAATTCTTTTTTTTCATGAAATTAAGTATTTAACCTTCATCGGAAGATATGCTTACTATGGAAAGGCACCTGAAACAAGTTGAATACATTTTTGCAATATCCTTTATCACTTGATCTGAATTGAACCTAGTCTCATTTAGCAAGAATTGAAATTATATGAAATATAAAAAATTAATGTATATTTCCTATTCTCTAAGATTGTACAATTTATGAAAGATTTGATTAAAAAACGGGGAGAGAGTATGTTTTCCTGGTGTAAGGTAAGATACTTGCTGTGTAATAACACCAAACTCATATCCAATGTAAACTATAGTGCATATGTAAAATTCCTCAATATACTTTTCAAAGTAAAACGCCTAGCACAATACACAACCAAATATGGTGCTTCTTCTCCATGTAACGAACTAATAACACTGAATACAACAGGAGCATGACACTTCTGGTGCCAATCCTAAACAATCAGCTGTAATGGATATGGAAGGAAAATCGCAGAGTGTCTCACTAATTTCACCTGTTATCATATTCTGATGAAGGCTTAATTGGACAAGATTATTGAGGTTATCAAAACTGGATGGTATCGTGCCCGTCAGTTTGTTAGTAGAAAGGCGCAACGTTGTCAGAACCCGTAAACTTGACAGACTCGAAGGTATTGTTCCAATAAGCATATTTGTTGCTATATTAATTACTGCAAGACTCCTACAATTTTTCATTTCGTCAGGAAGAGTTCCTGATAAAGTATTTCCACTGATGCGAAGAAATTGAAGTTTTGTCAACGCTCCTATTGATGATGGTATACCACCACTTATTCTATTAAAGCTACATTTTAATTCAATTAGACGGCGTAGAGACCCAATTTCTTGCGGTATCTTTCCAACCAAATTATTTTGATTGAGATCAATTTTTATTACCTTCGATGAAGAAACACACTCTACTCCATAAAAGTCACATTCATGCTTATCTGTTCCGTAACCGTCATTATTTCTCCACTCCTCTCCTGACATACTATAATAAAATACCATCATTGCATACCTTTGCACTAAGTTAGGGCTTTCATGTGAAAGATTCATTCCGTCTTGGTATAATATCCATATGAGTGCTCTGTTCTGTGGCGATCCTGTGTCCATCATCACACCACCTGACACAGACAAAAGTATTCCAGTAATATTCATGGTTCTAGGGTTGAAGGAAGGGGCCATAGATGGTACATGAGAAGGCGAAGTTGTCAATGTTAAATTATTTGGCTTTGCTTCAGAAGAAGAATGTAACAATCCTCCTGTAAGGCCGGCTGTCAACGCAATGATTAGTGCTATTATAAGGATCCATGGGTTTACTTTTGTAGCAAAGTTGTCATCGCAAATACGCAAACCATATATTTTAATATAGCATCGTCTAGATGGAACAATTTCTCCATCAATTATAGGAATAACCGTGGTTTGAGATGGATCGATTATTATGGTACTTGGAATTCCATCTGTTGTACTCTCCTCTTGTGGAATGGGCTGTATATTTATTTCATGTACAGATTCAAATTCTGGATAAATCCATTCTACTAGAGGTGTCAAAGGTTCCATATTCCAGTTTTCTCTTGATATGCCACTATTATCATCATTATCAATGTCTGAGACAGGAAAATTATTTGATTGGTTGCTATCTTCAGCTACTACATTGTCTGATCGAGATGTTTCACTTATTGAATTATCTGGCGACGGCGAGTTTTTTATTTGCATTTCATATGAATTAGACTCTTGGAAAACGAAAAAAATGTTGGTTGCCTGTGGTTCGATACAGGAAAGTGATTTTACTGGTTGATGTCGTCAGGGAGGAGATTTCCTGATAGATATATTTCAGGTATTGAATCATCTGCTGGCGCAGGCGAGTTTTTATTTGCATTTTATTTAAATTAGACTCTTTAAAAAGACAACTAAATTAGTATTGCTCATCTGTTTCTTATTGAAAACATATAGAGCGTAAGGTAAAGATAACATGTGTACCTATTTTTTTAATTCGAAGCATGTTCGAGATTTCGAGGTATTCTCTTAAAAAATGGAGGAAAAACAAATATTATTTCCTTATCATTAACAACTGTATATACAAAAGAGTGCAAGAAGACAAAAGGCTACTATTTTAGGTAAAACATTCTTCTATCTTGACATAAAAAATAGACCCATCATTTGAAGAAACAGTTCTCCAAAACATCTGGTTGTACTCGAAGTAAATTATAACACGAATTCAATACTTCCAATTCCGATAAGGACAGTCCCTTCGACATTTCAATGGGCGAAGCTGCTGCCAACATAAAGGGATACAAACAAGTCTTGCTGTCCCTCTCCATTATAACATTTGGAGCAGCTAAAAATAAATGTTGAATCCCATATTCCCAAGTTGTAGCATTATATTGTAAAGCCATCATAAGAGGATATCTTCCATTATCATTTCCATCTTCACGATTGGTTAAAGCAGCTGCTTCTGGATAGGCTTCCAACGTTTGTTTCCAGATAGAACAGAGATTTTTTTTAGATCCTACCAATGGAGTTTTACACAATATATGTAAAGGATAATTTTGTGTTTTTTCTGAATCAAAATTACGACAAAGATGGGATAGTTTCGATAAAACTGCGCTCAAAAAAGTGATGGGGCATGGTCTTAAATAGAGGATTGCGTGGAGTAATAATGGATAAGTCTCCCCAACAGAATCCTTTTTGTCCATTTCATTCCTATTGATATTATAATCTTGAGGAAACACCGATTGATGAAACGAATCAGAATGAGATATTTGGTAAGTCTTCATTAACACAAAATTCATTTTTTTCCAAAACCTCCCAATGACACTATCCTCACTCCATCTAATCATCATACCTCCTTTTCTACTACAATCCTGCAATATCATCATACCTTGTACATTTTGACGGAAGGAGCTCCAAAGTAAATTAGCTGGAATATATCCGTATCGATCCTTTACTAACAATAACGAAGGATGAATATCAACCAATAGCTCAATGATAGAAAACATCGCATTGCAAGAACAAGCCGTATGCAAGGGAGAATGATACCGAGTATAACTCAAAATCGAAAGATTTTGGATTGGATATTGGAGTAGTATTGCAATTTTGTGAGTAGAGGTTTTTTGACAACGTTGACATGCATAATGAAGAGGAGTCATTCCGGTTTTATCTTGTTGGAGCAAAGCCCGAGGCCATCCTTGAATAATTGTGTGGATGATAGATTTGGGAGCGCTCCCTATGGAGCAAATGAGATGAAGTGGTGTCATTTTGGTGTGAGGATGTTGATAATGGCAGAATTGTTCCACATTTTCAGGAGAGATACTGTCAAAGTATGGATGATCCCATTGAAACTTCTCCACTAATGTCCATAATAAAGGAGGATCATTATTATTAGTAGTATTATTTGATACCTTCTTCATATTTCTTTCGTTTTGTCGAATTTGGGCGTTTATCTTTTGGATTGACAATGGAAGACATGAACATGATCCAAAGGTTGTTGTTGACTTTGACCTTGTACAAGATGATTTCTGTTCAGATTGCTTTGATTTTTGTTTAGCAGCATTTGCAGCTTCTATTGCTATTCTTGATTTCGTTAGAAAATGTTGTGAATGGGAGGCTGCTTCTTTTCCAATCAGTCGAAGAATATGCTTTCGTCGAATCATTTGAGCCTTTTCCTGGAAGGAGTGGTCATTTTCATTATGATAGTAATGATGGTGATTGGATATGGACGAATCCATTATGACTTTGAATTGTGTGCTATTATTTCACATGGGTTATACAGATTTGATGGATTAACGAATTCGTTGCAATTGTTTCTACCGAAGTCATCAACATAATTTGTTTGAATCGTCGGAGCGCTTTTGTAACCCTAACTCCCAACCCTAAGTCTAAGCCTACTAACTAATTAAATTCATTCTCCTATTTTCGATTTTATGTGTATGTTGCATTTATATCAACATAACCCATTCACCTCAGCCGTAGATTGATTGAATAAAAAATTAGTAAAAATCTCATTTCCGACGTATTCTCGAGAACGTACGTAAGATTCGTATTGGTGATATTTCTGGTTCTGAGACTGATAAGTAAGAGGGTAAGTGATTTCATCTAAGTAAATTGATTATCTTCCTAAGTAACTTTAATACTGGCAATAATCTCAAGTTGCTCGTTCCCTCAGCATCAATAAGTGTTCATCCGTAAGGTGCGTTGCTCATGGCCATGCTGAGTTGAGTTGGGGGTAATGTTGATAGACCGCAACCGTGGGATGATAATCTCAGACCGTTTGCTAATGCGGCAATTCATTCCTTTCGCAAAGAAAGACTGGACCGTCCAGGCAGCTAAATTCAATTCTCCATGATGCGAATTAATATCACGTGTCTGCGAGTGTTATCCCCCTCGGTCTTCAGACTCTCTTGACTCTTTTTAACTTCTCTAATCCTTTACCCTCACCATTCTTTCCTCCTTTCTTCTTTTGTACAACCTTCTGATTCCAACTTGATAAAATTTCATAACGAACCATACACACCAATAAACAAACAAATACAGACTTCAAAGTGGCGATAACTCCATTTCCTCCTACTCCATTAATCCTCCAGTAACATCAAAACAACATAAAGTAGAAGCACAATGCCCCGTTTAGCTAAGGAATACAACGAGTGCGATCAGCACGAGAAAGCTTACCAAAGCCAAGACGCCGTTTTCGTCGCCCGTAAACGTGCTATTGGAAACATTAAGCAAAAGTCCATGAGGTATGTGCGATCCGTCGGTCTTGGAATCAAAACCCCAGACACCGCTATTGAGGGAAACTACGTTGATAAGAAGTGCCCCTTCACCGGAAATGTCAGCATTCGTGGAAGGATTTTGAAGGGTTTGGTTAAGAGTACTAAAATGAAGCACACCATTATTGTAAGGAGGGACTACCTTCACTACATCAAAAAGTACCGTCGTTTCGAGAAGCGTCATAAGAATGTTGCTGCTCACTGCTCACCTGCCTTCACTGTCAAGGATGGTGATATCGTTACTATTGGAGAGTGCCGTCCTCTTGCCAAGACCGTTCGATACAATGTTGTTGCTCACGAGCCTGCTATCCATGCTAACACCGGAAAGAAGTCTTTCCGTGTTTTCTAAGCAAATAACAAAAAAAAATTAAACTTGTCATGTTACTTTTGTCAATCTATAGTGAATACTTGTTATTTTTGTGTTCCTTGTTCGAGAATTCAACGGTTTCACATGCACCACTGGAGTCCGTTCTTTTTGATCAATTTGTATGTGTCCAATTTAGGGTGAGACGATCACTTCAGATTGAAAGAAGAAAAAGCAGTGGAAAAATTCACGTGAAATATGGATGATACACTATTTGGAAGTTCACGAAAGATAAGGAAAAGCATAAGGAAATTGAATGAATTGATTCGCTGGGACTTCGTAGCATATACTTTACTACTTATCAATTAGGACAAATCCATCAATACCAAGAAGGGAAAGAATAATCGATTCACTCCTTACTGAGCCCCCTAGACTAGATTTTTGCGAGGGATTCTTTCATGGACAATAGTAAATAATAATCTGGTAAACGAAACTTATCATAATTTTGAATCGTCTTTTTTATGGTCGCCATCTTATCGATATATATCAGCCATCATTTCAAAAACAATTATTTCCAAACTTTGTTACGAGTATCACAAAATTAATGCTTGAGTAACAAATAAATACAGAGGTTGAATTTAGCACACAAATACAAAAATTAGTTCTTAAACATCAGGGTAGCATCGTTTTCTACACTGAAATGAAACAAAAGGAACAATAGAAGATAGGAAAAGGTTGCATTGGAAAATTTAGAGTTTCACTTCTTCATTTTCTTTCTATAGTATTTCTTGATCTCCTTCAATAAACATTTGCCTTTAATTTCATGACAAAGATCTAACATTTCTGTTTCAAACTCGTTATAGCTAAGGGTTGGTTCCCTTTTCTTTCCCATACTAGATGGCTCAATGAGGTTTGCATTACCGATGTTACTCATTCTGGGACCTCCAGAAGAAGTAAACTCGTCACTTCCATCAGATGCATTAAGATCCAGATTTCCTATCATGGATTTAAACTCGTTATCAAACAAAGGGTCTTCAGGACTACGATGCGGTTGTGTTGTAGAAGTACTGTCACTTTTTACGCTATTTCTTGAAGTCGAATTTTTCTTCTGATCTGCATAATAAGCCCTCAATGCCCCACAATGTGGATTCATTGAACACGGGGGCTTGACTTTTTTTTGCCAACGATTGAATCGCCCTTGTTCATGTCGAATGATGTCACTCGATCCTAGAACAGAAATCTTTTGCAAATGACCGCAAAGATAGTGGCAAGCATGCCACTTTGTTCTACATTTGCTACAATCAACTATCCACCTAAAATCGGGTCCATCTAGTTTTGTGAGATACTTGTTCTTACGATTGCCCAAACGCAATGAAAGGATACCATCACAACCTTTTTGTAGGCACTTTGATGGATGGGGTGGACATTTCCATTTCTGTGTCTGCGACACGGCTGATACCATTCTTGGAAGAGAACTACTAGTACAACTAGAAGCATCATCAAGTGAACCTTTTTTACCAGACTCAGCAGCCCTCTTAGCTTTCTTGAGGTCTTGCACTCCACGTTCGAATCGCACGTGTTCGAGTTTTTTCATGAATGGGGGCTTAAAGCTTGACATGTCTTCCGTTGATAAGTCGACAAGATCCAAAGTTTCAGTTGCACCCAGTTTTGCAAGGGCCTCGGCTAACGAGGTGCTCTTGATGCGGTTTCTTTCTAACCACGCCTCAAGCGTTTCTTTCTCAACTGGAATAGCATCAAATGCTTCTTTCTCGTTAGGAATAAGACTCATAGCTCGTTACGATATTTTTTTCAAAAGAGAAAATGCTGTGAGATGATCTTATTTAATATCACAAATTTTGAAAGTGTGCACTTGATAATTTTGCTGTGACTGCTTAATAATAAGAAATATAGCAGTTCAAATAAGTAACGCAGTCATTGTAGTTAATTGAAGGACTTAGAACGTTTGTCACTCGGTACTGAGGCCAGTTTGTTTCTTTGTTGTCACGAATATAATTAAAAGTCATTTAATATTTCGGATATAGAATTCGCAGAATGATGAAGACAGGTGTCATTCGTCTATATTTTTGAAAGAAATCAATAGGCCTCCTTTCATTCAGCTGCAACAGATTCAAAATACGGACATCTGGATATGATTCCTTCGTGACCAGACAATTTTTTCATAATTACCGTACGTGACTTTGTACCTATTTTATGAATTAAGGCAAGCCGTATCAAGTCTGCCGCAGTGCAGTGTAGGAACACTCGCATAAAAAATATAGCAGAACAAACAAACCTATTTAATTTAACACTTAGCCAGCCAGATCAAGAGCACTGCTATAACGTACATGACACAATAAGGCATCTGCCAAAATGTGCATCTTTTACGATAATGTCAAAAATAATCTCGAAATTATTGACAGTACAGCCAGCAGGTATATTAGATATAAAATAAACGCATCTTTTCGATCTCTAACTGCTAAAATGTTGGAGGACGAAATAAACGCAACAAAGTTACGTTTGACTCCGACCTAATTAAACATTGTCCTGAGAAAACATCGGCTAAGCAATACAAATTACTTACACTAAGCAACGTGAATGTACCTAAGCGCAAGAAATTATATAAGGTAAATGGTGATAATCGTCAAACATTATTTAAGCCAAACTCGGAGTATATGGTCAATAGGTTTAGGAGGACGAATGAAGAGAAAGATATGGTCTCTAAATGTGTAAGTACGAATCAAAATACGAAGGACATGCATCCTAAATCCGTGCAAACTATGCGGTCCACGTATAAAGATATCTTAACAGGGCATGTGTTCTAAGTACGGTCTAAATACGTGACACCGATGCGGTTCACGTATAGAAACGATTTAATAGAACATACTTTCTGAATACGTTCTAAATATATGAAACCATGCGGTACATATATGTAAACGTGTTTAAATAGCCTATAACGAATAAAAGATGAGAATCGAAGAATTCTCATTCTTTTGAAATAACCAATATAACAACTATAGTTATTCTTCATTGTTATTATCTTATTGTTTCCCGGAGTTGATTGCTTTGGGTACATACCACAACA
>Ga0209092_10004547_pt1 | contig 11555 bp, 9 predicted proteins | sample FraStrMetagenome_FD_187446 | JGI IMG/M metagenome (GOLD analysis project Ga0209092, IMG submission 187446) | Marine eukaryotic phytoplankton communities from Arctic Ocean - Fram Strait ARC3M Metagenome (SPAdes) (version 2) | ecosystem: Environmental > Aquatic > Marine > Oceanic | place: Fram... | reverse complement strand
ATATCGCTCCACGTCACTCCTTTATTCTGTGGCTTAGAATCATCCTTGTTTTCTTTCTCTCCATCATGACGTTGATGTATGTCATTTAGCTCCCCACTATGACCTTCCGTATTTTTCTTACTAACATGTATTCTGACGTTTGCTATACCAAATAATTGGCGCTTGGTTCATGTATATTAATATCCCAGAATGTGATCTTCTAGTCTTCATATTCCCCGTATGATTTACATCCACGTACGCAAGCACATGTACTGGATTCCCTAACGGTTCAGGCATCCTTATTGGGAACTCTTCTCGTGCATCATGATAAAAATCCAGCCACTCTTCCCTATTGAAATCATTAAAGTTTGCATAATCTATAAACAGAGACTTACCGTTGAATACAATCCTGCCCTTACTATGCTTCAGGCGCAAGCTCAAGTATTTGAATATCTTATAGACGGCAACAAGGTGCCCTTCTCTCGGCTCAGCTAAATGTTGGGATAAGCAGCTAACTTCTGTTAGGATGTCAATCCTTCCCAGCTCTATCGCCCATCTTAAAATCCTAATAAGCTGTTCGAAAACTGGTGTAACATCTATCTCTGGTCTATAGCATGCCGGGTATGGACATAAACCTGTGCCGAACTGCTTGAGTGTGAGATCCTTCTTAATGAGCTCATCCTTAACCTGTTGTACAGCATTGATCAAATAATCGTAGGAGCTGAGACTCCAGGCCACAGAACCATCATCGGTTTGTACCTTTTCTATATTCCCACCCAGATATCTATCTGGCGGGCCTACATTATCTTTTAATCTGTACTCTCGGCCAAGTTTCGCCATGTCTTCTTCAGGGTGCTCTGCGATATGTAGGACATCGTCAACATAGATGAGCATTAATTTATAATATGGCTCTCCATCCTTCTTCGTTGCTCGTTTAATTTCCAAATATACGAGTGAGAAAAGTGGCCAAAAAGTAGTTCAATTCAAGTTCGTTTTCCTCCCCGCCACTTCAGATACACGCCGTTGTGAGTGTTGTAGATGAATGTTGGCGAGTTGTAGTTACTTTGGGCCTTGCGCCTTTTTGGTGACGGTGATAAGTCGGACGTGTTGATTTTTACTAGTTATTTGTTAGTGAAAAGATTGGCGATAAAATTGCACTTATCGGTGGCGGGTTGCCGTGTATTGAAATGCGGGGGTGGCATATGAAAAAACTGTTTCCGAACTTTCGGCCACCCCTAGCGGAGGGGTGGTATCGCTCTAGTTAGAGGAACAAATCGATGCATTAGAGGTTCCAGAATCCCTGCGAGCAACATGTCGAATTGCTTACGTTGGGAATGAGGTGCAGGACTTGGACTTCTGAAAAGTGATAATTAGTTCGAGACTTTACATGTCAAGCAATATTTGAAGATTCGAGTAGAGTTTCCATTACAACTGAATTAGCCGAATGACTAACACAAGTACCGAACCTCGGTGACATAAAGAATTGTACGAACGTAGCGAGACGAAAATTAGCGTAATACCTATTCATAACAACTAAATATTTTTTTTTGGTTACCGATCGCGGTGATCTATTGATTCGCGGCTTTTGGGAGGGAGCGACTGATACCATTATTGACGTTCGCGTGACGAATCTTGACAGCAAATCTTATAAGAATTTGCCACCCAAGAAGGCTCTAGAACGACAGGAGAAAGAGAAGAAAAAGAAATATTGCAAGCCCTACGTCGCCATTTCACACCAAGCCAAAAATGCCACATCGGGTTCTGGAGGAACCGGAAGAAAACAAATGTCTGCGAAACGCGGGATAAAATTATTCGGGGAAAGAGCAGTGGCTGCTATCTACAAAAAGTATAAACAATTAAATGATCTAGAGGTTTTCGAAGGAGTAGACTTCGATACTTTAAAGCTTGAATTGCAGAAAAAGCCTTGAATGTAATAAACACGATTAATGAGAAGCGTACAGGAAAAATAAAAGGAAGGTCTGTAGCGGACGGTAGAAAGCAACGTGGGTACGTATCGAAGGAATAATCATCATCTCCAACGCTATCCCTTGAAGCCCTAGTGGTCACTACCCTAATAGACGCAGTAGAGGACAGGGACGTTGCTATATTTGACGTACCGGGTGCTTTCTTGCAAGCCTGTTTTCCAGATGACAAATTTGTAGTTGTGATAATCGAGGGAAAATTCGTCGACATAATGTGCGAGGTTAACACAGAACTAAAGAAATTTGTTCGATATGAAAATGGAAAGAAGGTCCTAATCTTGCAATTACTCAAGGCACTTTACGGGTGTATGGAATCTGCACTTCTACGGTACAATCTGTACATATCAACTTTACACGGCTTGGGATTTAAGCTGAACCCATACGATAAGTGTACCGCGAATAGAGATGTAGAGGGGTCACAGCAGACGTTATGCTTTTACATTGATGACAAAAAATATCCCACAAAAACAGAAGGGTGAACGAGGAAGTCATCAAGAAGATTGAGGAACACTTCGGAAAACTTGATACCTCATACGGAAAAGAATACAGTTTCCTAGGGATGATGATCAGATTTCTCGGCGTAGGGAAGTTCGAGATTGACATGACGGAGATGGAGTCTATCACGGCATTTGGAGAAGACTACAACTCGTGGAAGAAGGTGGCTGCACCTGTGGCGAAATACCTACACAGCATTAACCCATATTCTAGAAAACTTGATGAAGAAAAGAAATAAATATTTGACTCTGTGGTGTTGAAGAATCTTTGGATTGCCAAGCGCGAACGACCAGATATCGATCCTGCAATGTCATTCCTATGCACAAGAGTGTCAGAACCAATGATGGAAGACTGGAGAAAACTAAGAAGAGTGCTCCAATATATGTATCAAACTATACATGAGAAACAAGTGATCGGTGCAAAAAGCCTACATGAACTTTTTGCCTGGATCGACGCAGCGTACGCAGTGCATAACGATATGAGAAGCCACACCGGCGGAGCAATGTCCTTCGGATACGGGATTGTACACTACCTCTCAACAAAACAGAAACTTAACACAAAGAGCTCAACAGAGGCCGAGGTAATGGGATTGAGTGACTATCTACCATTTAACATTTGGTTACGTATGTTCCTTGAAGAGCAAGGGTACTTTCTCACAAAGAATATCGTATATCAAGACAATCAAAGTGCGATAAAGATGGAAAGAAACGGACGCAACTCTTGCACTGGAAACTCTCGCCACGTCCACATTCGCTTCTTCTTTACCAAAGATAGGTTGGACAAGAAAGAGTTTCCATCGAGTATCGCCCAACGGAACAGATGCTAGGGGATTTTTATACGAATCCACTACAAGGGAAGCTATTCAGAGCATTCAGGAGGGTCATCATGGGATGGGACCACATTGACATACTAAAATCCTTTCTTCCTGCATCTAAGGAGAGCGTGTTGGGAAAGTAGATACAGATAAAAAGGATGCCAAGACAACCAAACGATCATACGCAGATGTCGTACGTGGAGGTGAGGCCCAAGGCCTTAATATAATAAAGCCTACGAAATAAATAGATGCAAAATAGATAGAATGAGCAAATGCTCATTCTTGTAAACTAATTAACAAAGCAATTGCAGTTTACACTATCTTTTTACATTCTCTGACAGCCGCCCGGATAAAGTCCAACCCCGGCCTAGTTTGTAATCTATCACTTGGAACTCTGCTCGGGTCTTCAAATGTTGCTTGACATTTAAATTTTCTAACTACATGTAATTATCACTCTTCAGAAGTTCAAGTCCTGCACCTCCTTCCCAACGAAATCTTAAATCTTATTTACTGTTTTCATCTCTCAGGTACCGGTACTCATATTTTGAAAGAATCAAATCTCTCGCTAGATTCGCACTTTTGAAATGGAGCGATTTTATTGGTTCGTAATGTTTGATATAGGGATAGCCTAAGTACACGTAGCGTGTACCTTCTCACATTCAATGACACATGCATGCATGACAACGACACGGACACGACCCAGGTAGCGTCAGTCGTCAGCTACGTGCTACGTTGAGATTGTTGACATTGTGAAAATTGAAAGTCAAACTCCCCACCAGCGAGATCGTTTGACTTATATTGAAATACCGGGGTATGGTATGAAATGTGCGTTGACGTTGACGTTGACGTACGAGTGGATCCATATCATTCTCATTTTGGTAAAAACACAACAAATTTGATCGCTCTTAACACAGTTACCCGAACACGAACGCTGTTAACATCCAAAATATTACTTACATAAAACGTAAATCCCTCGTTAGTTGAGCATTCTCTTGTACATGTCACTGTTCGACTGGCATACATTTGCCCAAACCTCTGCATCAGATTTGAATGGAAGCCGGGTACTGAATTTGTTTTGTTAGAAGGAATGTCTGCGTACGCTTCATTGCTCTTTTCTAATATTGGAGGGCCGAAAGATGTTGGAAATAATCATGGGAGAAGTCCTCGTAGTGACGAAGTGACGGACAAGGGACGGAGAGATGGTGGTAGTAAATCTCTAGATGATAATGTTGGAAAAGGATTGCTCAATCGTGAAGGAGGCAACTGTGAAGCTATAGGATCACCTGTAATAATTTCAAGAGATGAATACGAGCTTGCTGCAATGATTAATTCGGCAGATGTGGATACTCGGCAGTGGCTCATTCGAATGGGTGCGTCGAAACCGTGTAAGAATCCAGATGCTTATGCTGTTCGGTTTAAATTGACTATTTCAAGTAGCGGGAGGCAGTATACGTGTGTGCGATCTTTATTGAAATTCGTAGAACTTCGAGATAGGCTTATGAAGGAGCTGAGGATGAAAAGTAGTGAAATTCAAATCCCCGAGCTTCCGACTATGCCGAACATCACTATACCTTCCCCACATGAAGGTTTGTCCTACATCTTTGACGAGAGTAGAAATGAATGTACAATTCCAGTTTCTGCGCGTTTGTCTTCGGCAAGTGGAGGTTGGGGCTTTGCAGTCATGCAGAAAATGGTCGGTGGTAGAATAGCCGTTATGAATGAATGGCTTTCCCAGATTTGTGTTGTCATGCCAAGAAGCCCTTCGCTTCTTACATTTCTTTGGGAATCGACGTCTTCAGATCACCTTGAAACAATTATTGAAGAAACTGTTGAGGAGTAAGAATCAAATAAGATTAATTTTGAAGAAACTATCGATGATTAAGAATCCAATGGGATCTATGTAACCTACTATTGTAACTATGAAATAGAAAATGTCCTAAACGTTTCTCAAGTTCCTTTTTTGGTTTCTGAAGTACCTATACATCCATTTCCGTTGACGCACGATAATTCTAGGAATTCTGGGGTAGTGAGAACGAGGTAATTTTGCGTCAGAATGATTTTTGTTCATGTAGATCTAATGTTTTAGCTAGCTGATAGAGTTCACGGTAGGCATTTAAAGATCTTATAATTGACTTAATAATTTCATATGTCAATCAATTTTCGTGATAACCCCCCACCCTCTTTCAGTCGGTCAGGTCAAACATGTCCATCAAAAGAGAAGAAAGGACTATTAATACATGTAACATGTATTCATAGTTTAAAGTATTTAAAAAATATTGAATCTTAGTAGTTATGTATTACGCTAATTTTCATTTCGCTACATTCGTATGATTCGATTGTAAGAGGTTATTTACAGCCAATTACTCTTTTTATTTATTTAGAAGTAAAATTCGCATCGTCTCAGAAGGCTTTTGCGCCATTCGATTGAACTCGAACATTTTTAAGTCAACCTCTGTGATGTTACAAAAGTATTCCTCTCTCTCTCTCTGAAGAACAAGTATATGAATAAACCCTTTCGCGTTCTAATTAATCATCTTACTGACATTGTAAGATGTCCAACTCTACACAGGAAAAACGCAAACGCCGAAGAGGCAAGCAGGGAGATTCGAAAGTTTTAATTTCTATGGAGGAAGGAGATCCATGGTGGGAAGTTGCCAGTAGTACACAAGGTCGGAATGATGTCATCACTGATAAAAATAATAACAACAATAATGAATCCGCTGAAACCTCCACTGTAGTCAAATATAGAAAGAGAGCAGATGAATTGTTTCAGTTGGAACTTACAGCTTTTCGCAATCGTGATGGCACTAACAAATTAAGGGACGATCGCTGGATGGATGAGACTATGAGGAAAGGAACACTTCAAGATCGTATTGCAGCCATGGCTGTTTCGTGTAGTCAGAATCCCGTCCATAAACTAAATGTGCTTGATCAGTTGTTGAGTTTAGCTTCGAAAGAAAAACGTATAGCAACAATGTCGAGTGAGGCTCTACAGAACTTGTTTGTGGATGTCTATCTGCCTCCCGAGCGTAAGTTAATTCTTTTGAGCCGCCGTCCATTGAATGATTATGAAAATAACAGCAGCAAAAAGACGCTAAGTCCTCGAGTGCTGATGTTATGGCGATTTGAAGAGTTAGTGAAGGAACGATATTCTCGATTTTTGTCTCTTTTAGCGGCATGGCTGCATGATGCCGCTGGAAGCATTGATGTACACAAACTGAATGCAATTCGAACAACAGTAGAGCTACTGTCTGTGCGCCCTGAAGCCGAAGCTCAATTGCTATCAATGGCTGTTAATAAGCTAGGTGATCCTATGAAGAAAGCAGCGGCAGCAGCTGGTCATCAGCTGAGAATTTTGCTTGAAAGTCATCCTGCTATGACACCCGTGGTGGCTCGAGAGGTTCAGCAGTTAGCTCATCGACCCCATTTATCACCAAAGGCTTTGTATAATTGCGTGATTTTTTTGAATCAACTAAAATTGACGTTAAGTCAGGATGCAAATTCCCTTCCCACTTCTTTGATTAAAACTTATTTTCGACTTTTCGAAGTTGCTATCGACCGTGGTGATAAACACTCTTCATCAAAAAAATTAAAGCATACGCCCGAGGCAGGTAAAATGAGAGGTCGTCTGTTGAGCGCATTGTTGACGGGTGTCAACCGTGCTCATCCCTTTCTACCAAAATCTGATGAGGGGATGATTGAGCACGTTGACGCACTTTACCGGATAAGTCATAATTCACCACCTGCTGCTGCGACACAGGCGCTAATGCTTTTGTTTCAACTAGCAATAGGAAATGGCAATTCATCAGAAGATGGTGAAGCAAGCAATCAAGTACACGTGTCGAGAAAAAATAGATTTTATCGCGTGTTGTACTCGAAACTAGGTGATCCGGCAATATTTGTGGGCAGACAAACAACTATGTTTTTTAATCTACTGTACAAGGCAATGAAATCCGACAATAATGCCGCAAGAATACTAGCATTTGCAAAGAACCTTCTTCTCAATGCGTCTCATACTTCTCCAGGGGTTTTGTGTGCATCACTTTTTCTTGTATCAGAGATTATGCGGGTACATCCTAGCCTAAAGGAGAGCGAACTCCAAAATGTGTTTACTGATTTCGACGTAACGAAACGCGATCCTGATGCTGCACTTGGTCCACATAAAACAGGAAGCCTCTGGGAGGCATCTTTGCTGTCTTATCATTTTCATCCAAGTGTTTCAAGGTTTTGTGGTTCTCTCGGGGATATAAAGTACAATGGAGACCCATGCAAAGACTTTAGTCTCGCACCATTTCTCGATCGATTTGCCTATCGCAATCCAAAATCGAGAGATAGGGAGCCTAAGATGAAGCTGGGTCAAGGTATCGCAAAACGCAAGGACCTGGCTGTCGATGATAGAATGGCAATTCCCGTTAATGATCCCAAATTTTTGGACGCGTCAAATATATCTGAAATGGATGTATTTTTTCACAAGTACTTTACAAGGAGGTCAAAATTGGACGCTTGGAAGGGTATTGAACGTGTGGCAAATTCCACAAATGGGGATAAACCAGTCAATGTAGGTCATTTTCTCCTTTTGTTTAATATTTTATGATATTCAATACACGTTCGATTTTTTTCAGTATGGCTCTGATTCGGATCCTGAAGAGGCCGAGTTTGCCTACCAATTAGCCGAAAAACTTATGGACGACGCAGCTGGAGGAAAGTCACATTATGATGATGAAGATCCAGATACGAATGGTTGGGATGATCTCAAAGATGATAGTAATAGCTATGACAATGTTGGAGGCAGTTCGGAAAACGTGGATTTTTCAGCTATGGACGGCTTTGCGGAAGGAGACGACGATAATTTTATGGAAGAAGATGGAGACTCCGATGTCAGTTCGGACGATAATGGAGAAATAGATCTAATTGGTTCTTTTGAGGATGATACTGACGACGAATTGGAAAGCGAAGAAGAAATGAGATCGAAATTAACATCTTCAAAGAAAAAGAACAACACTAAAGACAATCCTTCTGCTTTTGAAGACGCATCTAAATATGAAGAAATGATAAATCAAAGCTGGTCTGGACATACTGAAAGTAAATCAGCGACTAGCGGAATCGTTCAGGAAGAAGTTCGTTACAATCAAAAGATGAAGAAGAAGAAGCGAAAAAAGAGTCATAAGTAAATGCTCAGACTATACACCTGAGTTTTTATTTCGGTATTGACATTTGAAGGTTGTAATTGCTTTCGTGATGGGGACGTTATGGGCAGGCTCACTTAATGCAAGTATGCTGAAAGGTAACTTTATTCTTTGCAACTCTAAAAAAATAGATTATTCCTATTTTTAGTCCTAGTCGCTATTCATTTCGTGTAATCTATGAAGAGAACCCTTGCAGTCCAAAGCTTGAAGTTGCAGCGAGATATAGTGCCGACTATCCCCTTGTAATTGGGAAAATAATACAGTGAATATCCATATAGGATTTTATCCAAGCATATTCTTAATCTACATTTGCTGCAACTTCAATTTCAACAAAACAAATAGAAATCACAAAAATGAGTGATTAAAATTCTAAGTTTGCTTTATTCAATGAATCCTTCCTCTGAAAAATATAAACATAAGCGTGTTCAAGGGGTGGAGAGTGAGATAAAGCTACCTTTTCATCATTAAATATTACCCACTTTTCATCTTTCTTGAGGTGGCAAACATAATGGCCGCTTCCAGTATTCTTCCCGATATGACTTATCATTCCTCTCAGAATATATTTTCCATCGCCATCATCAAGATGTATGGTATTTCTGGTAGTTTCATTGGCATTCGACGGAGTCGTTGCAGAAGACAACGCTGCCATTGCGCCATCGAGATCATCCTGTACGAAAGAGTACGGTCAACAAAGAAAGTCATAAACAATGTAATCAGTGACATGAACGTACCATGTGTGAAAACAGCCAATCTGCAGCCCGATCTGGTGCATTGTTTGTAGTTTTTAGCGCAGCTTTCACTTGATCCATTGTAAAACAACCCAAACTTTCCACTAGAGACATAACTACTGAGTCATCAATATCATCATTACTAGATTTTTCGCTCGTTGGTAAAGGATCGTTGAAATCAGGATCTTGAGAGTGTTCGAAGATCCAAGTCATTGCAGCTTCAACGTCAGATCCTCCAACTTTATTCAAGGCTCGCATGCATCCATTCATACTAAAGCCCATGTCCATAAGCTGCGCCAAAGAACCTTCATCGATAGCTGGGCCGGTATCTTCCGATAAAGTGGGCTTCTCCTCTTGATCATCATTTAAAACAACTTCGTCATGTTGTGGACCACAACTTTTGAGTGAGGAAATATCTATCTCCTCTTTTACTTTCAATTTTATTTCTAACTTTTTTGGTATCCAATCATCACCGACAGTATAACGTTGAGCCTGCACGGCGAGGTATCTTGGGAAATTTTTGAGGCGTGTTGTGACTGTGGTAGGATGTACTGCATTCTGCAGATGAGGCCAACGGAAGTTGTCGATTGAACTGACCTTTAACCACTCTGTCAAACAATCTTCAAAAGTAATATTTGGAATCTCTTCTTCTTTCTTTGTTTCTGCTTCAATTTCAGCCTTTTGCCTTTTCACGTCTGGCATTTCAGCATCTAGTTCTGAAATCTTAACAGGTATTGGCAATTTAAAAGTCCGCTCTATCGCGCTATCTCTGTACTTTACGTGTCGGTCAGAGCTACATGCTATTCTATCAACTGTTTGAAATGAAAACAAACTTGAAGAAAGTGGGATATCTTCTGATCTATCGGCTTTGTTTACTATACGTGTTCCTGCTTCTTTCTCAGCACGATCTAAAGACTCCAAAAAATATTCAAAGTATTCTTGAGCATCTTGTTGCTGTCCAGTTTTGAATTCGGCGTGCTTGCCTCCGACGCAGTGCTTGAACATTTTAGGCTCGAGATTCAGTTCAAAATCTGTTGACTCCCGAATAAAAGCACCGCTGGTTAACGCACACGCCAACTTCGAAGTCTGGCAGAGAAAGTCAGACGGCGTGTCCTTTGAATTGGATTTGAGAATAGACTGAGTAAAAATATCACCATTCGCTTCAACGCCATATCTGGAAGATAGTTCAGGTATCGCTCCACTAAAGAGTACTTGCACAACACTGTTGATATAACACGAGTTTCCCAGATTTTTAAGACCCTGTAGACCGGGTCCAGATGTCGGGATTAGAGCGCGAGATTCCTCTGTTATGGCATCGAACGCATATGACGAGTTGAGTTCCACCTCCATTTCCGCCAATGACTTATCCGTCTTCTTCATCGCAGCGACAAGGATGCCTCGTTTATCCAGTAGATCTGCTAAGTTGGGAATTTTCACAGGGCCATCTTCATCTTTCGCATATGAGTAGCAATCTGCAGTATTAACATCGGCTGTTATGGTCCCTAATTTAACTACGAGTGGATACTTGTCACCAGTTTCATGAAAATGATCCAATGCCCCATTCGAACCACCAGAACCATCCCAGAACTTCCTTCCTCCTCCTATAAATCCATCACTCAAATTCAACCACAAGTTCTCAGTATCACCGCTCTTCTCACATTTCCAAGACGACGGGTCAGGATTAATTACTACACCATTATCCACAAACTCCAACTGTTCGCAGTACTTACTGACAGGTTTCGGTTCCTCATCCAACTTCCACTCCTTCACATCCTGCTGCATCACCAAACCAGTATGCGACACAATACCATCGGCACTACTCGAAACCTGCATCGGAAAATCCTTCTTACTCTCATCATTGTACGGCAACTCCACTAGTATTTCACCCTTGGGAGACATGGCCACAATGGAATAATCGGACAAAGTGACGTACTTTTCTTCTTCACTTTGAAACCCACCGTCGACACCAACGCCTAATTTGGTAACTTTTTCTTCTTCTTTAGATTCTCCTTTAAATTCTGCACTATTCACCTTCAACTCCTTTCGCTTCACAATACGTACATACAAGGCGTCCTCACAAAGATTTGAAACTAAGCCCTTTTTCACAGCCTCGATATGAAATCCAATAAAGTCTACGAGACTCACGAGTATCCCGTCGGCTGTCGTGTAAGGACTGTGGAACGAATAGGCGCATTCGGTATTCAGTACGATATCCTGTGGGGTGGGAATCTGGCATTTGGTTGCGAGTTTGGTGATGATGGTCTCCATAATTTCGTTTTCTGTTTGGGTGTGTTTGGACTTTGGAATTATGATTCGATCCTGTCTTGTGTGTGTGTGTGTGTGTTTTTTTTTTAATAAGTTGTTAGGTACC
>Ga0209092_10004546_pt1 | contig 11557 bp, 19 predicted proteins | sample FraStrMetagenome_FD_187446 | JGI IMG/M metagenome (GOLD analysis project Ga0209092, IMG submission 187446) | Marine eukaryotic phytoplankton communities from Arctic Ocean - Fram Strait ARC3M Metagenome (SPAdes) (version 2) | ecosystem: Environmental > Aquatic > Marine > Oceanic | place: Fram... | reverse complement strand
GAACTACCTTTAACTTTTTTGCTTAGTGTAGGCGGACGTCCGTCTTTGTCTACCTTATTACCAAATTTAGCAGCCTGCTTGGTAACTTCATCAGGGCCAACATCATGTGTTTGATTCTGTTTGGTAATGCGTCCAACGCCTTCTGTTATATCTTTTATTCTCATGTTACCAAATCTTTACTATATGAAAATCTGCAGGCTTCTGCAATTTTATTTCGTTCTTTTTGCCATCTAGATCGTAAAAAAGAAAGTATTTGGGAGAAGCTTTTGCAATTTTCTTTGCATGATAAAACTGTTGTTTAGTTTTTTCAGTACGAGCACCGTCTTTATGTACCGTTACTTCACTAGGAACAGTTATGATTAGTTCATATTCTTCTCTAGTAACTCTTTTCCACCAATCCTTAATCTTACTCATTTCTTTTTACGTCCTCGGAACCCTTTAGGCATATTAGTGCCTGTCATCTTAGGTAATCCAAACCACAATTCAAACCATTCTTTGTCGCCTGGCTTAATATTATCGTCACGCATTTTACGTGCATTTGAATTTGCAGCGTCACTTATGTTTTCTAGAGTATACTCTGTGTAACCTTGAAACTCATTAACGCCTGCAAGTTTCTTAATGCGTTCTAGCTCATCCATTATTTTGCAAAGCTAGAGAAATATCTTCGCGGGTGATAGTATAACGCTTGCCACCACGTGACTTAATTTCTCTACCTACCATCATTTTTAATAGTTTAGATAGTTTTTCAACATCCTGTTCTTTGTCTAAGTAGTCCATAATTAAATTCTTAATGTAAGGAACTAATGACGTCTTGTCTACTACAACATCTGATTCTTCAACCGGTTGTTCGTCTTTAACACCCATGCCATTGCGTACTGCATCGTACATAGTTTTAGCAAGTTTTTTATCCGGAACGCCTTGTGCAAATGATTCTAAGTCGCCAGCGGCTGCTGCGGCTCTCATTTTACTTGCACTCATACCTTCAGCACCGTCGGCATCTGGATCACGTTCGCCTGCGCTTACTACTTTAATTGAATTAAACTTAAATGGTACTTTGCCTGTCTTATCAGGTTGACCATTGTATGTATCGAATAACTTTTGGAAGCCATCTACTCTATCACTGCCTGCAATAAACACAACATCAGTATACCCTAAACCTTGTAGTTGTTCTAATGCTTGAATAGGAGTGCGTACTGCTTGATGTCCGACGTTAATACCCGGAAAGAATTGCTTTGCTAACTTCATTTTAGTAGCAAAGTCTAAAGGATCTGTTTTAGGCTTTTGTGTTTGAGAGAGAAAAAGATAATGATCACCGTCTTGTGCTTCAATAGCAGCAACTAACTTTGCATGGCCAATGGTAGGAGGATTTAATCTTCCAAATGCCATAGCAGCAGTTTTTCCTGGTGCTTCATATAACTCTCGAAGTAACATTAGTACTGTCCATCTTTGATCATTTTCATTTCTTCGCCGTACATTTTTTGTACTAATAGACCTTTGTCTTCTGGTTTAAAGATGTTTTTTGCACTACCGAGATCAAACTTTTTACAGTAAGTTTCCATACCCTTATCGCAACAATCGCCTAAGCAATCGTTAGCATCGCAAGATTTACCTGCATCATGACGATCTTTCATATTCATAACTGCCGGAAATAACGACTTACGATAAAACATAGGATCGTTGCGCATAAAGATAGCAACATCGTCGACTACATCAAATGGCAAACGGTCATTTGTTGGCGCTGCAAATTCATCTATTCTCATATTACTTCTCTTGGTTTTTTTCGTACATATGATTTACAAAGTCTTGTATTGCATCGCCATCTAGGAATTCTAAAAGATCACGCATTACTTGTTCAACGCCGACTTTTTCAATCATTGCAAATACATCTTTAGTGTAGTATCCACCTGCTTCGTCAACTGCTACTGGATCGTCATACAATGCTGACAGGCGATCGCCCATTTCTCTAATTTCTTGTGCTACTGATTTTACCATTTTCTACAACTCCAATATCTTGCTTTTGTGCGTGGTCCTGGATTATCGCAATTGTGTCTTGCTCTAAAACTCTTACGCCTTTTAGGATTATTCTTCTTAATGCTCATTGCTTTACCTTTGACACTTGAGCCGCCATGTCCAAAGTTTACTTTCTTTACGTTACCTGTTTTAGGATCTTTTACATATACTTTAAACTTTTTAACATCACCTTGCATAGGCTTGCCTAGTTTAACTTTGCGACCTTGATACTCTGCTTCGTCCATGATGTCATCATCATTGTAATGCATAACACCGTACTGTTCAAAAAACTCGTCATCGTCGTCGTATGTTTCTTCAGTAATGTCATCGTGACCGTTGCCGATTTCGATATCAAAGTCTTCATAACCTTGTTCAAACATATAGTTTGCTAGTTTCTCAGCATACTCGTTTGCTTCGTCTTCGTTAAGTTCTCTTTGTAGTGGTATCTGGAATACAGTTCCGCCTTGTGCAGTTTCAAACATTGTTTGTTCTGCAAAGATGCTTTCATCTAGTTTAGTAGCACCTTCTTGTTTTTCCATTACGATTCTTACAAAGTTTTCCATTTTTGTTCCTTAATGATTCAACAACATACTATTAACTGTGCCATCATCCCAGTCGGTGATAGAAGCTCTGACCCATACATAATTGCCAGTAAAGTTAGTTGCAATTACTTTAGTTGTAGTTAAATGTGCTTCGGTGAAGACTGTGAACCAGTCTGTGTCAACTGGATTAACTGCAAGTGTGCCTTGTATAGCCACTATGCCTGTAAATCCTGATATGCTGTATTGTACTGTGTGGATACCATCACTACGTCCGTAGTAACCGTCGCCCTTAAACTTCTCACCGGTTACAGTCTCAGTCGTACCGCCCCCTGGGTGAGTATTTGATGATAAAATTATTTCACTATTCGCTGCCATACTAATATTTATCAATATCGCCGCGGTATACTAATTTCTCTACACTTCTAATACTAGAACCTGCCAATAATGTTACAAGATTTAATACTTTTTCATCTCGTAAATATATATATAGACCGTTTAAATAACCGTAATTTTCTAAACTTTCTAATGCAATTTTACCTATTTTACATTTATCACTGTTTGCACGTAACCAATTACCAAAATCTTGATTAATTCGTGTGCTATTAAACCAAACCTTTATCGGTAATTCAGGAACTTTATCAACTATTTGTATTTTAGTTTTAGATTTTAAAATGTCAATATGTGCAGGGTTTGGCTCCCAAAATTCTGTTGTGTTTGTTCTTAATTTACTACCTAACTTTAATAAAAAATCTTTGTTATTACTAAACAGCGTAATGGTTGAATACGGATCTATCCTTAATTTATATTCGGAAGATTCCTTAAAAGCAGTGTAAGTGGTCATTGCATCGAAATAATCGTTTACATCAACAGAAACATCTGTTCGCCATGCCTTTTTATACAAAGGAAGATTATTTCGATACTGTTCAGTTAGTGTATCTAATTGACTTCTTGCAAAGCTTAGTTTTTCTTTCTTTTGTAGTTCGCCTCGAAAGATTACATTAAGTTGATTTCGGAATACCAATTTATAGAGGTATTCCGAATAAAACAATTTATTTGATTCAAATAGTTTCAACTGTTTGCTCTTTAACACAGTTTAATATCAGTGTGTCATTATTAAAGTCAACAATAACTTTGCCACCGTCTTTTAAATCACCAAATAGTATTTGACGAGATAAAGGACGTTTAATTTCTTTATCAATAACACGCTGTAATGGTCTTGCACCATTTTTAGGATCAAACCCAGTATCTACAAGATAATCAAGTGCTTCGTCTGTAACAGTAATAGTGATATCTTTATCGGCAACCATACTCTTAAGCTCAACAAGAAACTTGCCAACAATTTTCATCATTACTTCTTTACCAAGTTTGGCAAACGTAATAACGCCGTCAAGTCTATTTCTAAACTCAGGTGCAAAGAACTTTTTAAACGCTTCATCTTCGTAACCAGCGTTCTCTTCCGATCCAAAACCGATTGAATTCTTTTCAGATTGTGCAGCGCCTAAGTTAGTTGTAAGAATAAGAGTAATATTTCTTGCATCTGCTTCTTTGCCATTAGAACCTGTAATTTTGCCATTGTCCATAACTTGCAATAAGATTTGCGAAACGTCTGGATGTGCTTTTTCAATCTCATCTAGTAACAATACACAGTTAGGATGTTCTTGCAACTTTTCAATGAGCTGACCTGCACTGTCTTCATGACCGACGTAACCTGGCGGCGATCCAATTAGTTTAGCAACACTATGTTTTTCCATGTATTCTGACATGTCAAACCGTACAAGTTTAACGCCTAGATTACTAGCAAGTGCTTTTGCAGTTTCAGTTTTACCTGTGCCTGTTGGGCCCATAAACACAAATGCACCTACTGGTTTATCTTCAGCTTTAAGTCCTGCTTGACTAACAAGAATCTTATCTACAATTGATTCAATTGCAGTATCCTGACCGTAAACAACCTTTTTAAGATTATCTTCTAGATTTTTTAGATTATCTGTTTCTTTTTCTGCAACATGTTCTGCAGGTAAGTTTAACATTTTACTTAATTCAAATTGGATGCTTTCTTCAGTAACAGTTTTTACTTCTGATTCGTCATTGTTTACTTTAAATCTAGCACAGGCAACATCTATTAAGTCAATTGCTTTATCAGGAAGCTTCTTATCACTTTGATACTTAACACTTAGCTTAACAGCAGCATCAATTGCTTCTGTAGTAATAACTGTGCCATGATAATCTTCGTAGTATTTCTTAAGACCTTGTAAAATATCTTTAGTTGTTTCTTTGCTAGGCTCGTCAATAGTAACACGTTGGAATCGACGCATCAACGCACGATCCTTTTCAAAGTACTTGCGATATTCTTCCCAAGTAGTTGATGCAACAACTTTTAAGTCACCTTTAGTAAGTGCAGGTTTTAACATATTTGCTAAATCGTTTGAACTATTGCCGCCACCTGCACCTGCACCATTCATCATATGTGCTTCGTCGACAAACATAATAGTCTTACCTTGCTTTGTAAGTGCTTGTAGAACTAGTTTAAAGCGTTCTTCAAAGTCTCCGCGATACTTACTACCAGCAAGCATGGCTCCAATGTCTAAGTTGTACACTTTGTACTCTTTAAGGAAGCTAGGAACATCATTATTTTCAATTTTAAATGCAAGACCTTCTGCAATAGCAGTTTTACCAACACCTGGATCACCTACCATAAGCACATTATTTTTATTTCGACGTCCTAGTGCAAGTGCAAGACTTTCAAGTTCTTCTGAACGGCCAATAATAGGATCTACTTTGCCTTTTTTAACTTGATCATTTAAGTTAGTAGTAAATGCTCGCAATGCTTTGCGGGCTTCACCGCTCATTTCTTCTTCTTCGTTCTCTTCGTCGAGTTCACTATTAATAAATTCAGCAAACTTAGATTTCTCTACGCCGCCTTTTTCAAGATAATAAACTGCAATACTTTTCTTTTCAGTTAACATACTTACAAGAATGTCAGTTAGTTCAATATGACTACGTCCTGCAAACAAAACTTGAGTGAAGGCACGATTTAGTACACGCTCAACAGTGGCAGTTTTCTTAGGTTTAAATTTAGTTTCTTCTGTCTTAATTTCATCGCACTGTGTTTTAAGGTGATGTTCTGTGTTAGATTTAATATAATCAACATCAGCACCAAACATGTTCATAATATTTGTGAAGTTTTCTTCACAGAACATTGCATATAGCAAATGCTCAAGTGTCACATATTCGTGTTGCAACTTTTGTGCATCTTTAATTGACTTATCGAAAACAAGTTGTAATTCTTTGCTTGGTTCTACCATTAGTATTTGGTTCCTCTATTGTATTTCGTTTTTTATATGTTGTATCTTATTTAATGTATTAACATCGGTTATTAACGGTATTTCTACGTCAATAGCAACATACATATTACCTCGTTGATGTGTTTGCATGTTAGGCAATCCGTATCCTGGTATGCTAAATTTTGCGCCTGGTTTTGTGCCTTGTGGTATTTTCAATTCTAGTTGTTTTTTGTCTAACGTTGTAATTATTATAACACAACCTAACAATAAGTCAAACACATTTATAACTTTTTTTATAGATAAATTATCTTGATCACGCTGCCAGTATTTGTCTTTAGGTACCTGTATACGCACAAGTAGATTTCCTCGTGGATATCGAGGGTGTCCTTCGTCACCAAGACCTTGGTATTGAATTGTATCACCGTGTTTTGCGCCCTTGGGTATATCAACAGTAACAGTTTCAGTACGTCCTGTTTGAAGTTTATACTGTACTATTAAATTCTTGCCGGTTAATACATCTTTTAAGTCAACAACTGCTCTCACATGTATATCTTGATTTCTTGGAGTTTGCTGCTGCTGTCCAAAGCCGTGCTGGAAATGATGTTCGAACTGTGTTCCTGCAAACGGATTGTTACCATATTGTGCATTTGCTTGTCGCATTGCTTCTTCAAAGCCGCTGCGATTTTGTTGATTAAACCCAAAGCCGCCTTGCCCTGCAGTTTGTTGATGATCGTACATACCCCGCTTGTGCGGATCTTTTAGTGTGCTATATGCTTCATTAATTTCTTTGAATTTATTTTCGTCACCGCCCCTGTCAGGATGATGTTGCATACTTGCTTTCTTGTATGCTTGTTTAAGTTCTTTATCGGAGGCGCTTTTAGAAACACCTAGTGTAGAGTAATAGTCCATGCTACTATTTACCGCATGGACTATTACATATTAACAGTAATGATTACTTGCCTTTTCCCTTGTATGCTTGCGCACCAAAGAACGCTGCAACAATACCAGCAACAGCAACAAAATATGTTGGTGCCATGCTACCTAGTGTTTTTTGTGCTTCGTCTAGTCCTGCTAAACTTGCACCTACAACTGCAAATGGATATAGTAGTAATCCAAATAGTGCAAACCAAGTCATGTTACGCTGCGCATCACGCATAGCATCTGCATCTTCAAGTTCTTTACGTTTGAATTCTAAATGCATTTGCATTTCTTGTTTACTAATATGTCCATCACCATTCATGTCTGCACTGCTAATAGCACTTCTGTCAATTGTCATAGGTCTGTCGTATGATATTTCAGGCTGTGCAGGTGCAGGTGCAGCTACAGGTTCTGCAACTGGTTCACTTATTGTTGGTTCTACTTGTTGACTTTTTAACTCGCTTGGTTTTTTACGTGGCATTATTTTTCCCCTTTAGTAAGTGTGTCGATCTTATGCCCATTCTGTATTATTTTGTGTTCATTTTGCATTGGTGTTGCATCAAAAATAATTTTTTCTATTTTTAATGAAGGTATTCTTTCGTTAGGAACATAGCGCCAAATATAATCACCGTCAAATTCGCCACCTTTTTTGTTTATTCCAAAAACTGTTTCAGTATTACCTATTTTTACAATAAGAGCTCTTTCACCATCTAGTATAACTTTGTCACCTTCTTTAAAAGCAGGGTTCATTTTAAATGCCATACCTTTTGCAATTTTTGTAGCATAGTCTTTAAACATTAATGTTATAACTAATGCAAATAGTGCTGCTATAAATGGTGTTGCTATTGTTGCTAGTTCAAGCCCCACGCCACCTGCGCCCATTATTTCACTTTCCATCTTTATTCTCCAACTCGATTATACGAGCTTCTAACTCGTCTATCTTTTTAGTAACATATGGATACTTCTTACGCCAGGCATCTGTAGGTTGTTCGAACCATGTAAGTCCCCAACGTTCTACTAAAAAATCTAAGAATAAATCAAACTTTGCATAACACCAAAGTCCTGCCCTTGTGTTCTTAAAATATGCTAAAAAGGCCGCGCCGAGCAATGCACCTATTATACTGGTGTATATCCATAGTGTATCGCCGAGAAGTTTATCTATTAAATCCATTAGTGGTCCTTCCACTAATATTTATCGTTTAATCGAAGGGATTTAAGTCTAGGCCTTTAGATTCTCTTACTGCTGCGTTTAATGCTCTGTCAGACTCGGCATTATCGAGTGCTTCTTCTGATGCTTTGTAATAATTGTCATATGCTAAGATAATAGATTGCTGCTGTTGAACTAATGCTCTGATATCACTAAAGTTTTGTCCAAGGTTTTCGTAACCTTCTGCTGTTATTGCAAATACTGCTAATGGTTTGCCGCCTGCTGTCCACTTAGCAACTTCTTCTTCCATATTAGCTTCGGTGATTATAATCCATTCAATCTTGCGCATAGAAACTTGATCTACTTTAGGTAAGATTAGCTCAGGTTTGTTGATTGGCCTACTAGTTACTTCAATCCGCTGCGGTGTCGTTGAGCATGCCGCGAGACTTGTAACTATCAAAAAGCCAAGGACACTCATTATTAAAGGCCTTTTCATTCTTTGCATTTTTCTCTTTCTCCGTTAGTGGTGAACCAGATAATAATTCAAAACATCGACCAGCGTTTGACGTACCGCCATTGATTAATCTTTCAATTGAATCAGGTCTTTGAGACGCTAATATTTCTAAGTCGTGTTTTGCAAGTTTATCTGATAATATATTATTTTGTTGTCTTGTGGCAGCAAATTCAGCATTTACTCTAGTAATTTCTTCGTTTGCTTTTTTAAAATCTGCTGCCATTACAGCTATAGTATCTTCGTTAGTAGCAACTGCCACGTTTAGTTTTGCATTGTTTTCAGTTAATACAGCAATAGTCTTTTGAGTATCAGTATAGTACCAATAGCCTAGACCTCCCATAGTCATTATAACAATTAAAAGTATTCCTGACAGTTTCATAATTTTAGTCTCCGAACATTAATGCAAGACTCTGTGGACCCATAATTCCATCTGCTGTTAGTCCATTTTCTTCTTGCCATGCCTTTATGTGTGCTTCGGTGCCTCTGCCAAAGATTCCATCTGCACCAATTTCTAATTCTTCTTGTACTGCTCTAACTGTTGGTCCTCTTGACCCTACACGAATAGTTTCGTATACCATTTTACTTGGTGACCAATGTCCACCTAATACTTCCATTGCGTGTTTGTAATGCTTCTCACGGTCTTCTAAACCAATGTAGCCACCATTAATACGCTTTGTAGCGCCTTTAACGTCTCGTGCATCACAATACTTGTTTAAGTTGTTTGTATCCCAGAACCAACATGCTGAGTCTAGTGCGCCTTTTTTAGTGCGTACATAGTCTACTGCTTCTTCTGGGGACATTTCCATTTCTTTTGCGAATTCTGTATAATTGTATCTGCCTGTAAGTTGTAGAATGCCACCGCCCCTAAATCTCCAACCATCTCCGGAATCGGTATCGCCGTTGTCCATTCTACTTGCGTAAATAACGTTCGCAATTTTACGAGGCTGTCTATGATATTCTTGTGCATCTCTACCTGCTCGTTTAAAATATTTTCCAAAGATTGCGTCTAATGCTTTTGCACTATAGTTTAAATTTTCTGATAGTACTTTAAAATTATTTGATTCATGTCCACACTGTGCAATAAACATTGCTACTCTTTCTGGTGTGTTCATATCCCATAGTGGCAGTATTTCGCACATTGCGTCATACCAATCTTCTGCTTCTTCGTTCCCACGAAGCATCTCAATCACCGCCTCTTCGGTGAATTCGAATTCAAAATCTTCTGCTGACATTTTCTATCCTTTATAATATGATGCGTTCAAGCACAAGCGTATGATCACTGTTTTCGAACGTTAGTTTGCCACCATATTTAGTAATGTTATAGTCGCCAACATACTTAGAAAGGAATATTATCTCTGAAAAGTCGTTTGCGTTAAATGATTCAGTAATACTTTCTAATGTCTCAACAGTAGGACCAAAGTCTACAAATTTAAATGCAATTGGGTCCGCCCACGCCTTTTTAATAGTAAGCATGTTGCCCCACATGTTTACATTTTCTACCATACTTTTGTTAAAAAAGTTTGAATAGTTATTCATTGACTCTGATAGGTCGCTAAGTATGTCACTGTCTACGCCATATAAGTCTGGATCAGTAGTTACTGCTCCCTCTAATTCTTCTAGTGTTAATGGTTTACTACGGAACTCTTTATAATAGCGAAACTTAATGTCGCCCATTCCAGTTAGATTTTCTATGCCATTAGCAATTTCCATGATCTGTTCACTAACACCATCATCTCTTTGCATTTCAACAAACACTTTATATGTGCCGTCTGCTTGCTCGCCTTTTGTAGCGTCAGCATCTAGTACAAAGGTATATCCACGCTCTATAAATGCTGCTAAATCATCTGCACTTTCTTTTGTTTTGGTAGCAAATGCAACTGTAACAATATCTTTGTCTGAGCCCATCTTACTTTTGTAACCATCAATTTCTAAAATATTGTCTACTAGGTCTTTTAGGTCATATTGTTGTAATGTCATTATACTGCTGCCTCTTCTGGCGCTATTGCCGCTGCGTCTGCAGGTTGTTCATCTGCATTTTCTTGTGGCGCCGGTGTTTCTGTTGGATCAATAAATGACGATTCAATATATCCGGTATAAATGTCTGCTATTAATTTTTTAGGCATTTGTATTTCTACTATCCATATAGGACGTCTATCTAGTTTGCCTTTTTTAGTACCAGGACGAATATCATCTGGGTTTTCAATTTTACGTGGCTCAACAATATGACTCTTTTTAAATTTAACCTTGCAATCGTAATCTAACAGACGTTTACCGCCCATTGGATCTGGCATATCGTTTTCATCCCAAAAGAAACTACAAGTTACCCAGTGTCTTTCAATAGCAGGCCCTTCGGCAAGTTCGCCGTCTTTCCAATTAGTATAAACATAGATATCCAATTCATCTAATACTCTTTCAAAATCCTTTAGTACATTAAAGGAGGTGTTAGAATCATATATTGTTTCTACGTTTTTAATAATATCTAAAACATCATGCATAATTTAATCCATTCTTTACTATACTTATTTATCGCAGTTTGGGAGTTAACATATATTTTTATTCTGGTATCTCGATGATAAGTAAATGTGTAGGGAAGATGTTTTCCGTACTGGAAAATAGGGTCCTTGCAATATATCCCACCAAGGAGGACACTTAATGGGTGCTAAAAGAAAGTCTGCTAAACAGCAGAATTCAAACAAAGGCTACAACAATGTAGTCGATATTAAACCATTCCAAAAGCCTAAAAAACAGGTGCAAATACTTCCAAGAAATAGAAATCAAGAGTCATACGTGCTATCACTGCTCGACGAAACAAAGAACATAGTTTTCGGCATCGGTCCAGCAGGAACGGGCAAAACTCTATTGGCTGTGCAAGTTGCTGTAAAACTGTTTAAAGAAGGTGCAGTTGACAAGATTATTGTTACTCGCCCGGCTGTTTCGGTAGATGAAGATCTAGGATTTTTACCAGGTACGCTAGAAGAAAAGATGGCGCCATGGACGAGACCTATTTTTGATGTGTTAAAAGAATATTTTAACGCTGCTGAGATCACTGGAATGATTCAAGAAGGCATTATTGAAATATCACCATTAGCATATATGCGTGGTAGAACTTTCAAGAACTCGTTATTTTAGCAGACGAAATGCAAAA
>Ga0209092_10004545_pt1 | contig 11557 bp, 11 predicted proteins | sample FraStrMetagenome_FD_187446 | JGI IMG/M metagenome (GOLD analysis project Ga0209092, IMG submission 187446) | Marine eukaryotic phytoplankton communities from Arctic Ocean - Fram Strait ARC3M Metagenome (SPAdes) (version 2) | ecosystem: Environmental > Aquatic > Marine > Oceanic | place: Fram... | reverse complement strand
AATGACATCTAAAAGCGTAGAGTTCAATTACTCGAGAAAAGCTATGGAACGACGGCATGAAATCCTCGTCATTTACTCGTTTTCGATAAAGTAAATAAGCCCATTTTAATATTTTTCCAGCGCGAACAATTGCCGCCGAAGAAGCAGTATTTTACCACGCTTTAATACACGCAGTAAATGATTTAATATTTGGTCGGATGAGATTGCATTTGAATTGAAGATCTAAGATTTAGGCTGATAAGAAACAAGTAGCAAGTGAACACACAACACCTACCGCAGAATAGTCTCGGCTCTCTCCGCTGCAACAATTGCCCTTTCTTTTGTCATATCTCCTTCCGGCCAGCACGGTACCCAAGCAGATATTCGATAACTATACATCTCAGTAGTCAAAGGAATATGCCTCGCCGATGCACCCGTCCTCACTCGCTCATCCACCACCCTCTTAATTACCTGTTCGGTGTACAATGCAGAATCCTTTTGTTTAGTCGACCATCCCCTGATTACATGGTTCTGTTTTAGGGAACGAAATCTCATCGTCGTTGTTGTTTCCTTGACAAACCCCTGAACATTCAAACAAATTTGTCGTGTCCGTATTGCATATTCGATTACTTGTATTTCCCCTCCTATAGAAGAGTAGAAGTTAATATATAAAAGCATACAGTTCAAAAAAAATTATTATTATCTACTCCGTCAGGGACCGCTCTCCTCGCAGACTTTGTTAATTTGTTGCTGTTCATTTTTTATAAGTCAAAGCTAAACACTCTGCAAATGCTTGATACGGGTACATTCCAAAGATTTGGGAGATTCGCTCTTAATTATCATAAACAGGTCTTTTTGTCACTTTTCAAAATGACATTCGAGTAGGATTTTGAGAGGGGCCGTGAGAAATCGGCGAGATTCTGTTGCGAAAGCTGAATAAACAACGAGAAATCTTTTTCTAAATATTAAAAGGGAAATGTGTTTTATTCAGAGGTGTTGCATGTCTGATTTATCTTAAATCAGCGTTGGCTAATTTATTCGAGTGTGTAACTCCGCGGAAATATTCAGAAATGACAAAATACATGAAATACGTTAATTTTCTTCTCACTACATTCTTATAATTCTTTTTATGTAACCAAGGTTCGCTGCTTGTGTTTTGTGTTAGTCATTTGGCTAATTCAGTTGTATTGGAAACTCTACTCGGATCTTCAAATTTACTTGACATATAAAGTCTCGAACTAATTATCACTTTTCAGAAGTCCAAGTCCTGCACCTCCTTCCCAACGAAATCGATTCGATAAATGTAAATCAGTTCCGCCAGTTTCTCGAAAAATCTCCAAAGCATACTGTTTAAAAAAAAATATACACATGTACATGCATCCCAATCACTCTAGCCACATCCTCCTCATACAACATCAGAAAAAATGCTACCACAATCGCACCGGTCTACGAGGCCACCCCGAACGCACGTACTCTCTTTTATAACGCCCCAAAAGAGAGTACATCATGTAGCAATCGACGTTGCTACGTGGGCTCGGGGTAATTCTAGCAGGAGACGTAGTCGATACGGGGCTGACGATGATTTGAATAGTCTCGACGTGGATGGTGGTTGGGATAGCCTCGTAGCGGGTGGTGGCTGGAATCCCGTCCTCGGGAAAGAAACTCTTTCGAGAACATCTGCACTCCGTTTTCACCATCCGCTACGAGGCTATCCCAACCACCATCCACGTCGAGACTAGTCAAATCATCGTCAGCCCCGTATCGACTACGTCTCCTGCTAGAATTACCCCGAGCCCACGTACGCCTTTCTTCCATCACGATCAACGAAAGAAGGTACATCCTACCATCGACATAGAGGCTGCAATGGCCCACTCGATACTCTCGGTAAGGGGTGGGGTAATCGTTTTTTCGGCGAAGTAGAGATCGTGGCTTCCATGAGTAAGAGCGCGCTCATGGTGTGCTCACGAGATCTATGGTCAAGCGACTCCCTCTCGTCTTTATGGTCTTGCCTTGAGAAATCCGAACGTGATTGCGAGTGTTCCATTATTTGTTGTTGTTTTTGTGATATTCGCTCATCCCGATTATCTACTTTTCAGACATATACGGGAGTTGTGGTCCTGTTAACTGATATGTTTCAATTCGACGATGAAGAGTCGTTGGCGACTATTGTGGCTTCGAAATGTTGGGGCTGTGAAGTACTGAAAGCCGCTCAGCGGTGCCCGGTTTGGGTTTCCGGGCTTTCAACGTCCCCCTGTAGTCTTTACATTTCGAAGGGCAGATTATTTGTCACTGCTTTGATTCGAATCATTATTGTGTGATTGTATGACCATCATCATTATTTATTCAGATACATTGATCTGTCGCTTTCAAATGTTACAGTTTTTTCCAATGGACTCAACTCGTATTTTATATTATATTATCTTACTTTCAACTTGAGCGTAATTATTCGTATCGGTTTGGAACTATGGAATTATACGTTTCACGTGGAATCTCGAAGCGCTTAAGAACTTAAAATGTTTAAGACGTAAAGATTGATCAAAGTTATATGTGAGGTATTTTATGAAGCTATTTCGAAACGTTGCTAAATTTTTCTCCTTATTTAAGCATATGATTATCCTTTGAACGAAAATAGATATCAAATTAGCTGATAATATTAGGAGAAAGCAAGGGGTTGAGATATTGTGAATGGGAAAGATACAACTCGTGAACAGTAGATTCAGCAAAGAAGTTGGCGTTTCCCTTGGCAATGTAAATCCTAGAGGTGATAGTTACAGATGCGGCCATAGAAGTGTTCGAGACAAAGTTGAGGGTTGCATTCGGAAGATAACGATGCTTCAGATCTCTATAGACCCATTTAGTCTTAACTTGCGATTTTGCTTATAATGACTGATCATCAATGCATATTGTCCTCTTTATCAAAGAACGAGGCACGTCATTCAGTTTTCGACAATCACATCCAGAGCGAGAGAATCCGAAGCATTCAAAAAGTCAAAAACTAGATGAAGTTGATGACTGAAAATTGATTCCAGGTACGTTTAAGAACATTCATGTACACAATTTAATTTTATTCCATTGACTAGAGAAGCTACGGCGTGTTGAGCGTAATGCGTTCTCAAACAAGCATCAGTAAAGCTGATTTACGCACTGTATACATGTTGCTGGCTAAAGCCTTTATAAAAACCACGCATTCCATCTTCACGAAAATTATTTTTAAGTACTTGTAACAGTGATTCTTCTTTTGATCATATCATCATTAGCGCTTTGCTCTTTAGATATCTTATTGTCAATGACAAAGATGGATGTGCAGCTCGCAATTGTTGGCTACTGTGGGTTAGCATTCGAAATATTGCGGGTATTTTAAATTTGCACCTGTTTAAATGTCATCGATAGTGCTTCTTCTTAGTTAAATGGTGCTAAAAGATTAGTTCATGATGGCTGGGATTAATTTTATCGAGGTTGTTGACTTGTACAGAGCTCTTAGAGATATATCTACCCCTGACTATCTCTTCTAAAAGATTTGGAATTTGACCGTTTGGATTTTATCCAACTTAGGGAAGAGAGAAAGATTCACACTTGTGTGACGATACAATATTCACGAATCTTGAAGCGTATCTATCATGCTTTGGTCAATATTCTTGATCGAGGAATCTCACGTCTCACATTCAACAAGTTTAATAAGCACTGAGGGCCAAGTAGTGCGTTTAATCGTGAAAGTCATGGTATACCTATGGACAAGATGCAGATGCTAGACCTCTAAAATACTCAGAATATTACGGTTGTAAATAGAAAATTCTTGATTGTTATCGCTTGTTCCTTGTAAACTACGAATTTTCAACTTTAAATCGCCATTTATCGATTGTTCATTGTTTTTAGCTTATTTACGATAGCAAGACATGAATAAACGATCGAAAACGGTGCTAATGATTGTAGAAGACTATCGCGATTATGCAAGGAAAACAAAACAAAAACTCGTTGGTTTCATCATTTTGTTTTTTACATCACTACGATCGTCATGCAAGGGGGCCTCTGCCCTTTTTGAATCATTTACCAAGAAAGCTTCCGTCGCAAGGAGGCCATTACTTCGAGAATTGCTTGAAGAGAATTACTTGGATGTGCTAAACGATGCGATAGGGAGCTTAGTGAAGTCAGCAATTTATTTGAATTAAACCGTAACAAACCAGACGCTGTGTGTGATGAGCATTGACCTGCCTCGAAAGGCAGGTGCCATATCTTCGATACTTAGCTTATACAGACAAGCAAAATCGCCCATCCTTCAATTTTACCCGAAAGACCAATTGTTGATGGCAGGATTTGACAACACCGTAAAAAGAGGTTATTTATCGTTTGCAAACAGAATTGACATCAATGTTAGTGATATGCTAAAATCTTGGTTGGAAGATGACTACATTCAGGTTCAGGCCTGCCTCAAGAAGGCAATTATCAAATCAGAAAAAGATTTATCATACTCTTCGATTGAAAATGAGGCAGAAAGTTTGAAATTTTAACAAAATTATCTATACAGGAGCGGTTTTCCATCAAAAATAATTCAGTGTATCAGGAGAGGGACAAGCGTTTTGGTACGATGGGTTTCGCTGTATCAAAGGACATACTGAACACTGCATTTCAGGAAGAAAGGTTGATACAGTGAGCTCTTATGTATTAAAAAATGAAAATATTTATTATCTTATGTAAATATACTTTACGTAGTGGAGGTAATGAGGTCAGTAGAGGGAAGGCAAAGGTACAATACACGATATATAAAGATAAGAAACAAATTACTTTCATACATACACATTTAGTTGTACCAAATTCGAGATTACAGATAACACGATCATACGGTATGCCAAGGGGCAGCACACCGAATCATTGAATCGAAAAATTACTGGGGTATTAAATTTAGCCCCTCTTTGACATGATATTGATTGTGTTCCTTCTCTGTTAAATGGTGGCAATGAAAAGAATAGTCCTTGATGGCTCGGATTAATTCATCCGCGATTGCTGACTTGTATGGAGCTTGTAAAGCTAGATCTGCCCCTACCCGGTAGTTGTTTTCTAGGAGAATTACGATCTGATTCATATCCGTTTTACCTATAACTGAAAAAAATGAGTGAAGAGAGGTGGACAAAACTATAATACGGTATAAGGTATAATAACCATAATGTGATAAGAAAAGGAAATCATGGAACGATAAAAATTAAGATTACATTAAATTAAGACGTTTTTAATGAAAACAATTCTTCTTCTATCTAACTAACTGATCATTGTTGTTCTTTCAACATCAGCATCAAATCCAAACGAACATCTTCTAAAAGTTTACAACACTTATTATGCTTTGTCTGTAAATCGGTTGAATGTATAACAAGTCGCTCCAATTCCGAAAGAGCATTCGAAGCCTCGGTTGTCGTAAGTATTCGATTGAACGAAATTTGAATAGATGCTAATGCGATAACTGATGGATAATGTGAAAAATCACGCAAAAGTGACAAATCTGCGATGTAACCAGCCAAATCCAATATTTCGTCATACTTTTTCTTGTCAATTACCTGATTAATATGCTTATGGCAATTAATAATTACATTTACAAAGTCACGACGAGTTGGCGGATGTAACTTAAATTGAAGATTACTCAGCAAAAGCATCTCCATATCGCATATTTCTTTTTTCTTGAACTCGTTTCGACTCACCGAGCATAATAAATCCAGCGATATCTTGATAGACGATTGTCCATATACTTTGAGAGCCAAATAACATGCGGTCAATGCTGCTAGTCGTAGAACTCTTGCGTAAGCTTTTGTCTCCCTAATATTCGTAGCACCGCTTTGATTTAGGAATCGCGACAGATATGAGCTCGCTACTTCAACGATAACCCTATCCGCATCAAGAGCATCGATCATATGAAAGAACCACATTATAAGCTTCACTTTGTTGGATCCCGAGTAGAAGCTTTGCAAAGATTTGTCAGCATAATCTTGGCAAACAGAATCTTTTGTATTGTAATTTCTACCTCTGACATTTAGACCGCCATACTCATCACTCCTTTCCTTCATGCACAGAACTTAAGTGACGAAAAAAGGAAACGATCAGAATACATTAAAGTAATTCATTTCATAATACCAGATAAAAGATTCACTTTCTCGTGAGATACACCATATTCACGCACCTTGTAGCGTATCTATCATACTTTGGTCAACGTTCTCCAAATTGATCGAGGAACCATACGTCTCAAATTTACTAAATGTAATAAGCACTGAGGAACTACTTGTGCGTTTACTTGTCAACGTCATGGAATGCCAAAATATTTAGAGTGGATGAATGGTTTATGAATCGCCGGCCTTTAGTTATATGTTTGAGGCCGGTGGCTGTCAGGGCGTCCTAAGGCCTTAAATTTTGAATGAGAAAAAAGTGAATCTTTGCTATTTTATACACGTTCTCTTGCACGCATCGAAACGAACTTTTTTCTCCTTACCGCATGTCGAACGTCCCAATATGTCTGTATGTACGTGTTCAGTAGCCAAATCGTATCTTCCGTCAAGATGCACATGAAGAAGAAGAAGATCAAATGAGAATCTTCTCCGTATTCGAGAGATAATCAATCTTGGTTTCTGTTTTATCGTTTTATCGTTTTATCCTACAAAGAACCATTTGGCGAAACATGACGAATATCTATGGAAATAAGATTTTAATTTTTTTCTTGTGTGTTTCCTAGGAGATATGACATATACATTATATCGACTATATTTAATCTTGGGATTCTAACGGAGAAGTTATTTGTTATTTCTATATAGGGTTTCTTGTTGATAACAAACTTATCAACATTTCTAACGGAGAAGATGTTATTAATATTTGTTATTTCAAATCTTTCCGTCAAGGAGCAGCATGGCGAAGCATGACAAATGTATCACATGCTATGTTGCGCATCATTGAAGCGCATGCATCGTATTTATCATGAATTCTGACGTAATAGATTTTTTTTATTTTCCCTCTTTGTTTCTGACTCGAAAAGGGGTGAATATGGATAGAAAATACCAAGGTCGTGTTATAGACTTTTTGCCTCTAGCTCTAGATGGCGACTAGCTGTAAAAGTGTTAAGATTGTTTACTGTTTCATACCCTCTTCCTCATCAGAGTGATGCCTTTTTTTCTTTTGGTAATTGGATAATCCTTTTCGACAGCGGGATAGACAATAGGAATTAATTTTTGTATCTCCTACAAAATTTAAGAGAAGCCCATCATCGAAGTTTTCTTAATATTTGAAGGGCCTTTCGATCAAATGTTTAATGGTTTATTAAATGGTAAAGAGTACGACATGCAAATGCAAAGTGGGTAAAGTAGTATGTGTTTGACTACTCGAGCAAAAAGTCTTGACAACCTCACTTTAATTTAAGTGCCTTTACGAAAATAATTATGCGAACTATTTTCAAGGTGAAGCAGTGATTTTGATTTGACTACGACTACGACTACGAATACTCCACGGGTCTATTCTCAGATAGTAGCTTCCAATCGCAACGACAGAAAGTGCATCGACACAGATAATTTTTCAAAATAACATGATCAAACCGTTGTTGGCGTTTCTTCTTGTCGTCCGGATTTGTGACTAAGACTTTACTTTTTCTGTCGCCGTGACATTCTGATTTTGCAAAGGGTGAATGCGACTCAGTGAATTTTTGATAGATTTTTGACTTGCAGAGTAGTTGGTTGCTTCAAGGAATTTTAAAAAAAATCATGTGAAAAAATAAAACGGATATAAATAATTAGCAGCCTAATACCTTAATTGGTAACCAGAGGCATAGAGAGAAGAGAGGGGAAAAAGCAGTATTTACCACTGACGATATGATCTGAAAGTGTTACAGCCAATAAAGGTACGCCTTCATAGTCGAACGATACCCGATTACAGGATTGTTCACTAGCATGGTAATGGCACGCCTACATTTTGTTTAAGTATCGTGGTTAACTTTAACGTAGTCACTTTATATGCGAGTATCCGGCTTTGAAGTCGTTTCTTTAGTTTAAGTTCGTACAAGTTTTCTCTACTAGCGACTTTTATTAACATTTGTATCATCTGTGATAATAGTTTTCAACAAATAATATTAGGATATTTACCCTTTGTGTATAACAATACCGCAGTCCTACGAGCGCTGATGTAGTTGTTGGGTTGAAAGGCATTCGCCAATTGGTCAAAACCGTCAACATAAGAAACAATTATATTTTTCATGACCTCTGCAAACTTTCAAAATACCGAGTATCTTGTTATCAAGGTATTGCAAAGTACCTGAAGAAAGATCCAGTGATTTTTTTTCAAAGTAATAGATAATGGTGTAGGTCCAGATGATATCGAAAGGGTTGAAGTACCAGTACCGGAATTATTGTTGAACTTCAGGAGAATATTCGGCCTATCTCTAGCGAGAACTTTCATTTGACAAGCCCCAGAAAACCAACCAATGCCTGCGTATTCATTTGAAATAGTAAGATAGAATGGGGCAGTGCTTATTTGTGCGAGGGGTGAGTAACGAACGCAAGGAATGTAAACGCATCCATTAATATCTTAATATCAGTGCCAATAGATGTCAGTCTAAGTTTTCGAACTTTTCTTTCCTAAACGACTTGTTACAAAAACGATTATAAAGAATATAAATAATTAAATAAAAAAGTTAGTCTCCTATTCAGAGTTCCTTCGATGGATTTATTGTGGCTGCTAATAGAAACAGTCAATAATCCTCAACGTCGAGATTTTAAGTGTGCAAAGAAGGAAAATGTGTTCGATGGGGTACCAATTCGACTCAATTAGGAGAAACTTGAACTCCTTGACTACATAACGAGAGACATACTTGATTATTTTTATAGGTTTAATCCTGCACGAGATCTCATGGATAAATATAAGTATTGTAATCGATCAATTGGTTAGATGAGCCTATGCGTGTATGGATAAGGCAAAATGTATTTGAATCGAAAGCTATCGCCATTTGGCAATGGATATCATTCCATATATTGCGGTTTTACAGGCATTTTGCGTACATTAAACTAGTGGGTAGAGGCTGGTTCCTACGTTAGACGGGAATACGTAGCGGCAGAGCTCAAAAAGAAAAGAAATGATGGAAGGGAAGTCTTAAGGAATGTTTATGCAATGAAAGGATCCGATTATGTTATGTCTTTTACAACAACTTACGGTACACTCGAAAGGAATTGACCTATTACGACAAGAGTTACGGATGAGAATGTATATTGTACTTCGAAGTATAAATTATATACAACCATTGCCGGTATCGGCATGCATTTAATGATCATAATACGAAACACCATCAATATATCAGCCTTGAAAAGGCATGGGCTACGAAATGGTGGTCAAATCACCTTTATCTTCGTATTCATAGAATGCAATGTTATGCTCAATCTTGTTTCATTCGATTTAGTCGAAAAACAACATCCAATTCTCGAAATCCGTAAAAATTATCTCACGATTTTATTATGAATTGATTAGTCAGAATAGCACCCACTTGGTGGCTTTCTTAGAACAACAGACAAACTTTTGTCTGTTACTTAAAAAAGAAAACGGGAAATAGGTGAGGTTGAGTTCTAAATGTTATATCCGCATCGAGTAATCTAAGATTCTGTAAGTTCCTTCACAATAAGGCACATCTGAAATGTTACGGATACACTGAATTCAGGATGAGATTGCTTTGTATTTTCATGCCGGGAGCATTATACCGTAGACAGGGTAGACACCTTAGACTTTCGTTGATAGGAACATTTACCAGACTACTATCAAAGTCGTCCAGGATAACACGCAAAAATGGCCTAACGATTGGTTTATACGTCGTGTCTCAATTCATATCAATGTACATTTTGAAACATAAAAACGGCTTCTTTCATCTGTTAATACTACCAAGTTATTTATAAATTATGAAAATCTGTCCACGATAGAAATCGTATAGGAACGTTGTTATTAAAAAGATATTGAATTCGAGGCATAATCAGATGCACAGATAAATGGCGGAACAAAAATCATATAGCAACATCTAAATTATGAAAAACAGTCCAACACTGTATTTTTACTGCTGTCATAGATGACAAAATAAACGGTATAACTCTGTCAAAGTATGTCTGCATCAGATGAAAGTTTTTTTACTCTACATATCGATAAAATCTCTTTCCTTCATGATATAATGACTACGAGTGAAATGTCTTAGTGGCTCAGTGGTGGGCGTTGTACTTCGAACTGAAGTAGGATCAGTCGAATGAAATTCAACTGGATTTGAAGATACTGTTATTTCTGTTGGAGGCTGTGTGGCCCTAGGAGGGATGATGGGAGTAAGGCTTGGAGTTCCTGTTGGAGATTGAGAATCACCTCGACCAAACAATAATGAGGATGGATATTCGCTGTGGGTGGAGCTAGGAGTAACGCTTGGAGTAGCTGTAGGAGATTCTGAATCACCTCGACTAAAAAACGAAAGAGATGGAGATTCGCTGGGTGTGAAGCTAGGAGTAACTGATGGTGTTGCAGATGGATATTCAGTATCAATTCGACCAATTTTTGTCAATGAAGGCGAGGCCGAAGGAGTTTCCGTTGGTTCAACTGATGGAGTTGTACTTGGTGTCATCGATGGAGTTGACGAGCTCCTACTTGAACTGCTTGATTTACTCGACTTACTTGATTTGCTTGACTTTCCTGATTTTGACGACTTACTGGACGTTGACGTTGACGTTGATTTACCACTTTTTGAATTCTTCGAACTCTCGGAAATATGTGTTCCGCTGGTTTGACTACAAGAGTTCTTTAAAGTAAAATAAATAAAATGGTAAAAGTGAAATCCAAAAATTGAGTCGTTATGAACGTACCTTATCATGATGACACTTAGACTTTTTCTTCAAAAGGCGATAAGTTCCTTCGGCAGTGACTAAATCGGCATGACCGTATGTTATCTTCTGTTTGGGCTTTTTTGTAAACTTCAACGAGCGGTGTTCATCGTCTTCCATAGCCATCGCAGCCTCTGAACTATGTAGCAGCAGGACTAACTGCAATAAAGTGTATGTAACCCCGATAAACATTCGACAATACATGGAAGTAACATTAAGTTATTAAAAACAATTATTTATAATTTTTCCTGATGAACGTAGTAACGTTGAGCGGAGTTACCCAGGTTTTTTGCATTATTACTCTGGTGCTATCAATGCTTTGGTCAGCATTTATTTCGCAGTCACAACTCCGAGGGAATTACGTAAAATTTCAAATCTTAGGGAAAAGTGGAATTTTTAAATCGAAGTGGTGTCGTTTTAATAAGGTATCTTTTGAGTAATTCTGAAGTATTTATATACTTTTGGAATTCAACCGAAAAGGGGATAATGTTCGTAAATAAAATCAGGAAAATTACCGAAAGTAGAAAATCCTGTATGTGTCTAATTATTATTAGAAATATATGTCGACAAAAATACAAACGCCCCTTGATATTTCTTTCAAGTTTGCTTCTCTATTTTTTCAACTAGCGAACATTTCTCAAAAGGCTTGCAAAGTTGCTTGTAGAAGAATGGGAGAAGCCCTATTCAACAGTAAGGGGTTTCATTAATGCTCGAATGAGTATCGCTCT
>Ga0209092_10004543_pt1 | contig 11559 bp, 6 predicted proteins | sample FraStrMetagenome_FD_187446 | JGI IMG/M metagenome (GOLD analysis project Ga0209092, IMG submission 187446) | Marine eukaryotic phytoplankton communities from Arctic Ocean - Fram Strait ARC3M Metagenome (SPAdes) (version 2) | ecosystem: Environmental > Aquatic > Marine > Oceanic | place: Fram... | reverse complement strand
AAAGGGGTGGGCAAGCTAATCCACCTTTCGAAATATTCAAGGCCCGATATACTCAACGCCGTACGAGAGTTGACGAAGTCCGGAAATAAACCAAGCGTGGCACATTACAGAGCTATGTTGAGAGTTATGAAATTTTGTGGCAGACTAGAAATGAAGGGTTGATGATTCATCCAAATAAAAGATGGGATGGTGTTGGTAGAAATTATTTATTAGAAATTACAGGTGAAAGCGACTCGACATTCGCCAGTGATCCGGTTACAAAAAGAAGCGTGAGTGGATGGAGCGCAAAATTAAATGGGGTATCCTACATAAGAAAGAGTAAGATGCAAAAGTTCGTCACATTGAGTGTAACAGAGACAGAATGTGTAGCCGCTACGAGTTGTGTTAGGGATATGATTTATGTAAAACATTTCATAGAATCTTTGGGCCTACGCATCAAATATCCGATGACGTTATATATGGATAATCAAGGAGGTGTCGACAATTTTAACAACTGGTCGATAGCTGGAAACACCCGGGCAGTATCTGTGAGGTTCTGTTATATTCGGGAATTAAAAGAAAAAGGATGGTTAGACATCAAATGGAAAAGTGGCGGAAGTAACAGTGCAGATTTATTCACGAATAATCTCGATGGAATTACATTCAATAAGCGTGCGAAGATATACATGGGATTTGGCTTCTTGAGTGGAGATGACTTCACCGCTCAAGAGGAGGAGTGTCGGGAATAGACACGTGTCCAGAAGGGGAAAATCTAATCGTGTAAGTGATCGGAGAGGCATTCGGAGTATCACTCGGAGTGACCATCGGATGATGAGTCTTATGAATTAGTCCTTAGTAATTTTGTATAAATCACACAATTTCTGAACAAACTAAACAAGTGTAGGAGTCATCTAGCAGATCGAGTAAGAAGTTGTCGGCGAGCGGTGCAGTAGGAGGTGCGATGGCGGGGGTAGTGTTTCCCAGTGACACATTATAATCCCGCCAAGGTGTCGCACCCCTCCAGCCCATTCTCTATCGTGTGCAGTGGCCCAAAGAGGTGATTTCCCAGCTCATCACCGACGAAAACCCCAACGGTACTATTACAAATTCCGATCGAGAACTTGCTGGAGGACGGCAAGAAAAGAGAAGTTTACTAGGGAGCTTCACCCTTTTTCACCCAAGGCACTCAGAAACCTGAGGCGCCGGGTGGGGGGGGATGGGCGGCTTTAATTACTATCTATCAAATTGATTGAGTTGCTACTTGACTGAAAAAGTAAACAAACTCCGTTCAACTCTCTTGGTACAGTATTCACTCTCTTCTGTAAAACACAGAAAAACAGCCTGGCGGAGAAAGCTCAGCTACGAACTCCGCCTAGGCTATTACGCAAATGTTGGATGACCCCGCTTGTTCCTTATTACTCATCGTAGTTTACGTAGAATTATACTATATATATATCATCTTTTAATAGTTTTAGGTAATACGCTAATTTTCGTCTCGCTACATTCGTATGATTCTTTATGTAACCGAGGTTCGGTAATTGTATTAGTCATTCGGCTAATTCATTTGTATTGGAAACTCTTCTCTGATCTTCAAATATTTCTTGACATGCTATGGTACTTATTTTGGGTCAAGATAGATTAGCTCGTGGTACTCATAGGAGGCAATGCACTCGCAGTTCGTAGTTCCTTTACGCATTCACACCACGCGGCAAGTCGCTCCAGTTACACAAGCACAAAGCACAAGTACCAGGTTACATGTACAATGTACTAGGAAGGGTCCACTATCATTACGACTACGACTCGTACGACTTCAAACAACTTTCCACGGCGTACGGCATCTACTTGCGTACATCCCAAACCAGGATCCAAACTCAAACCATATCCATCATTTTCTCTGACTATCATTTTTCATTGTATTTTATTCCTATTAATATCTTTTTAACTTGGTCAAAATATGGATGGTTGGGACGACGATGACGATTTGGACAGCATGTTATCTGATGTGGAACTTTCCAATGGCCAAAATATGAATGATAACGACAGCAATGCACCAATCCCTGCCACTTGTACTCCTTCTCCTACTCCCGAAATGGTACGTCCACCTGCTCCACTATCCGATCAGAGTAGTACAGAGGAAGATGGGAAAGGTGTGGCTTCGCCTTCTCTTTTGCGTGCCGTAAAATGTGCCAATCGACGACTGCATGCGGTGGCAGCTTTGAATGCGACGTCGGATAGGCCCAGACAGTTTGAAATTGAAAGCGATGATAGTGATGATGTGGTAGCATTGGATTGCGAAGAGGATATTCCCTTACCAGAAGCGTTTCGTGGAGATGATCTAATTTGTGAAGATACTGTGTTGGAAATTTTGGACGGACTTAAAGAAAATGTTTATTCAGGGTCGTATCGATCAATGGAAAATGATTATGAGGGACATGATCACAAGGTTGACTCGGAAAATTCACCAAAAATACTGCCACATCACGATGTCTTACTGAAGCCAAACTCAATGGCTGATAATGCTGATAACGGCATTCAGTGCAATACAATGATAATCAATGAGTCCGAGCCTGATCTTGCTTCTGATTCAATGCAAGATTCTGTATTATGCATTCAACAACAGCAATTATCGTTGCCGTTAAATGATCTGAAGGAAGACGATCGAATATATAATGCTCATGAAGTAAAGATAATTGATGGGGACCAAAATCAGATTGAAGTATGCTCGAACGATGTGGATGTTTCACTCAACGACGGTGTCGTTGAAGATTCTTTTGGTAAACATGTCAATGTAAATTACCCTTTCGATGAAAAATTTCCAAAAGGTGCTCCAGTGAATTCAACAGAATATCAACCGTTATCTGCTGATGTTATTGCAGTTGTGGAAAATACTAAAAAGGTTTTTACTTCGTCAAATGAGGTAGATGATAGCTCCTTTTGTCATGCAGTTAGTCTCGCTGGGGGTGACAAAAATCATGACTTGAGCTACGAATCCAAAAGCATTTTCAAAACTAACCATAAAGAAGATAAAGAAACTTCATTTCATGAAGCTGGCAACGCTTGGGATGACGGAGATCTTGGTATAAAAGACGTAAAGGAATTTGAAGAGAATGAACTTAATGCTGCGAAGGATAAGGCTGACACAATCTCTTCACCTTCTACTCACATGGATGATGTAAAAGATGAATGTAGCAATTCTTCAGCTGTTATTAATTCTTGTTACGAGGTTGACGTAGAGGATAGCGCTTATTGCCATGCGGTTTGCGACGCTTGGGAAGACGAAAATCTTGACTTTGGCGACGAATCGAACAACGATATGAAAACTACTGAAATGGAAAATGGAAAGATGGCTGTTATAGCTTGCGAGGCAGACGTAAGTCATTCTTGTCACTGTTCCGACGGTGTCGACGATAGTGATACTTCATTTCACGATGCTAGCGGCACCTGTGGTAATGAAGATCTTGGTATGAAAGACGAAACTGTTTATGATGAGAATGGGGGTAGATGTGACAAGGAGGAATACAATAACAGATTCTCGCCTTCTACTAACATTGATGTCGCAGAAGTTGAAAATGTTAGTACTTCAGAGATAATTAATACTTGTCATGAGGTTGACATAGCTGATAGTGCTCTTGGTAATGCAGTTGATGATGCCTGGGATAATGGAGACCTTGACGTAGGCGACGAATCAAACAACGATGTAAAAGCTGTCAGAACGGAAGATGGGGGAACTTCTGATATAGCATGCGAAGCAGACTTGAGTCACTGTCGTCGTTTTGTCAACAGTATTGAGGATAGAGAAACTTCATTTCACAATGTTGGTGATGCTTGGGATCACCAAGATCTTGGCTTGGAAGGCGAAATTTCGTCCGCAGCGAATGGAGGTAGAAATGCCAAGGCGGAGGGTGATAATGTTTCAGCAGTGAAATGTTCCAACAATTCAGAAGTTGATGGTTGTCACGAGGTTTACGCAAATAAAAATGATCTTTGCGATGCAGGAAGTGACGCTTGGGATGGTGAAAATCTTGACTTGGGCAACCAATCCAAGAAAAAAGTCAAAGCTGTTGAGATAGAAGATGTAGCGATGTTTGGTATAGCCTGTAAGGCAGACTTAAGCCAATCTCATCGCTGTGCCACCGGTATCGAGGATAGCGCAACTTCATTTTTCGATGCGAAAGGTGCTCGGGATGATGAGGATGTTGACGCAAAACACAAAATGGTGTTAGATGAAAATGGAGGTAGATTTGACGAGGAGGAGGGTGATAAATGCTTCTCACCTTCTGTTGGCATAGACATCGCAGAAGTGGAATATGGCGACTCTTCAAAGGTTATTGCTACTCATCACGGGGTCGACTTAGATAATAGTGCTATTAGTGATGCAGGTGGTGATGCTTGGGATGACGAAGATCTTGACTTAGGTGACGAATCAGACATTGATGTACAAATTGTTGACGTAGAAGATGGAGATATGTCTGACATAGCTTGCAGGACAGACTTGAGTCACTCACGTCGCTGTGCCACCGGTATCGAGGACAGAAAAGCGTTATACGAAGGTGCTGACGGCGCATGGGATGACGAAGATCTTGACAAAAATGAGCCCAAAGAGAATGGACTTAAAAGTGAGAAGGATGAGACTGATAAAAGCTTGACACCTTCAGATGGCATAGACATTTCAGAAATGGAAGTGGAAAATGGAGATATGTCTGACATGGCTTGCAGGACAGACTTGAGTCACTCACGTCGCTGTGTCGACGGTATCGAGGACAGAAAAGCTTCATTCGAAGGTGCTGACGGCGCATGGGATGACGAACATCTTGACAAAAATGAGCCCAAAGAGAATGGACTTGAAAGTGAGAAGGATGAGACTGATAAAAGCTTGACACCTTCAGATGGCATAGACATTTCAGAAATGGAATGTGTTGACAATTCAAAGGTTATTGATACTTGTCACAAAGGTTACATAGATGATACTGATCTTGGTAGTGCAATTGGTGATGCTTGGAATGACGAAAATCTTGACTTAAAATACGAATCGAACAAGGATATAAAAGCCATCGAAACGGGAGATGTAGAGGTGACTGATATAGTCTGCGCAGACTTGAGTGATTCTCATCGCTGTGACGACGTTATCGAGGACAAAGAAATCTTTGTTCATGATACCGGCGGTGCTTGGGTTGACGAAGACCTTGACATAAAAGACGAAACGGTTTGTGATGAGAATGGAGGTAGAAGTGTCAAGGAGGACGATAATGAAAGATCCTCACCTTCTAATCCTATGGATGCCGCAGAAGTGGAATATTGCAACACTTCAGAGGTTATTGATACTTATCATGAGGAAATCGCTCTTAGTAATGCAAGTGATGCTTGGGATGACGAAAGTCTTGACTTAGGCGACGAATTAAACAACGATATCAACAGAGAGAATTCATTGGACGATGCCAGTGACGCTTGGGATGACCAAGACGTTCACATAAACGAAGAAATGGTTTGTGATGAGTATAGAGATAGAAATATCAAGGAGGAGGGTGATAAATGCTCGTCACCTTCTCCTGGCATGGATGTCGCAGAAGTGAAGTGTGTTAATACTTCAGAGGTTACTGATACTTGTCACGAATTTGACATAGCTGATAGTGCTCTTAGTGATACAGTTGATAATGCCTGGGATGACGAAAATCTTGACTTGGGCGACGAATCGAACAACGATGTGAAAGCTGTCGAAATGGAAGATGGAGAAATTAATGGTACAACTTGTGAGGCAGACTTGAGCCACTCTCGTCGCTTTGTCGACGGTTTCAAGGATATACAAACAGATGTTGGCGGCGCTTGGGGTGACGAAGACCTTGACATAGAAGACGTATTAGTCAGTGATAAAAATGGAGGTAGAAGTGACATGAATGAGGCTGATAAAAGCTTCTCACCTTCTACTGGTATAGATCTTTCAGGAGTCCGATGTGTGAATACTTCAGAGGTTATTGATAGTTGTCACGTAGTTGATATGCATGAAAACGTTCTTAGTGATGCAGCGGATGATTTTTGGGATGATGAAAATCTTGACTTAGAAAACAAATCCATCAAAGATATCAAAGCTGTCGAAATGAAGGATGGAGAGATGTCTGATACTTCTTGCTGGGCAGACTTCAGTCACCGCCATCGCCGTGTCGACCATATCAAGGATAGTACTGGTGATAATGGAGATTCTGACGTAAAGGACGAAACGGTGATCGCAGAGAAAAATGGTCAAGAGGATTGTCCCGACAAAAGATTACCACAAAATAGCACTGACAACAAATCTCTAGTTTATGCCCCTTCAGACCAAAAACATTTTCTGGAAGATAGTCCTACGTGTGAAAATAAAGGCAACGAAATCTCCCAATATTTGCCCTCATCAGCGAACCATAGTAGAAATGTTCTGCTCAACTATGGATTGAGTGAAGGTAATTTTGATTTACAAAATTATGTACCCAATACTTACCAATAAGCGTGCTTAAACTTTTATGTACCCTATGTTTATTTTCAGGAAATAAGGTCAGCGGTGCGTTTGAAGAAATTCAATCTACCTCAAATACCATGATTAGCAACGACATAGTTTCTGAGGATAAATTTGTCAATGGTAAGGGATCATTTGGGATTGTTCGCATGACTTTTTTCACTTATGAATTGTAACATTTTCTGCAGGATTACCTCACGGAAACCACGATGAAGATCTTACTAACGCATTGAAGAAGGCGCTCAATGCTCTGAAACACGAACTTGACAATAACGAAAATGAAACGGAATTGTTGAAGAAGAAATGGACACAGGAATTAAATGAAGAAAAAGAAAATCGACGAAAACTGGAGATAGTTTTGAGGGAACGCGAAGTAGAGAACGAAAATATGGTCGGTCAACTAATGCAAGATCTTAGTTCTATGAAAGAACAATTTTTAAATAGCGGGAAAAATCAAGAGAGCTCGATTGCAAAACTCAGAAGTGAGCTAGATGAAGAAAAGTCAAAGAGACTTTATGCTGAAAACGAATTGAAGTTAAGGGAATCTTCGTTTGGTGACAGAATTTCAAAATTGGTCGACGAAGCTATCGGTATTTCTGAAGAACTTAATTTCACGAAAACACAACTAGACAAAACTACTGAAGAGAAGAATGACCTTGAGAAAATTTTGAAAGAAGCAAAGGCTGAAAATGACTTGTGGGTCCGCGACTTTAGTTGTGATAACACCGAATTGCGTAGGCTTCAAAATGAGGTTGAAAAACATCAAAACATCATTTTCGCACAAGAGGAACGGATAATAGAACTTAAAATGAAAAACGATAAAACGGAATACGAGAATGCCGATGTTAGTGCACGTCTGCTGGAACTTAATAACTCAATGGCGGCTTTACAGACAAAAAATCATCAGATAGAGATAGAACTTGAACGAAAATGCAAAGATTATAGTAAACTGGAAATCGATAATGAAGACTTGCTGTGTGAAAATACCAATCTCAAAAGAAAAGTCGCAGAACTTGAGGCATTACCTTTAAAGAAGTTGGTAGAAGATAAAGCTTCATCAGCAGCAGTTTCAGAACTTGAACAACAACTTTCGAGCTTGAAAGAAAAATTGGACGTTTCCAAAAACACCGCAGTCATAAACGCGAAGCAGTTTGAATTGCAAAGCGGTGTGGTTAATGGGTTGAAAAATCGAATCAATGAATTATTGCTTCAAGGAGAGATACAATCAAAAGATTACAAATCTCTCAAGGACAATTTTCTCGAAAACCAGGCTTTGCTATCTACGTCAAATGAAGAAAAAATCAAATTTCAGGAACAACTGAATGGGAAACAGCAAATTCTCGACGAAACAGTTGAACGAAATCGAGGCATGAAAGACGAAATTGATCTTTTGAAGCATGAATTGAAACAGTCAGAGAGAGTATTGTTGGATTTTTCAGATGATGCTGATACACACGGAAAAGAAATATCTTTACTCAAAGAGAAACTATGCTCGTCCGAGGCATTGGCAAGTTCTCAACTAGAACGTTTTCAGACTTTAAGTGATGAAGCTCGTTCTTTACGGCAGGAAATAAAAGAAATCTCGCAGCGAGAAAAAGTTCAGATAGCTAAACTGAAGGATCTTGAGTCGATAACACACGACAGAGACGATCTCATGCTTGCGAACAGTAAATTAGAGAGCCAGGCGAAATTGTTAGAGAGCCAGATCCAAAACATGTCTGACACTGCGAATGAGGATCAATTCAAAGTGACGAACCTTGAAAACACAATAGCAAACTTGAAGTCGCGGCATTCTCAGATAAGCGAAGAAGCTGAGCAATACCGCATCGAAAACGAAGAAATCTTGCTTCTATTAAGTCTTCAAGAGAGGGAGAACAACGCAAAAGTCGACGATATGCATATGATTATCTCTGACCAGAAGAGTTGTATACAATCGTTGCAATTGAAAATAGACAAATTAGAGACAGACAGGCTGAGCATTGAGGTGGATGAAATTCGTAATATTGAGACTTTAAGAGAACAAATGGCAGACGAAGTAGAATCACTGAAGAATAATTTACGCATTGAAGAAGGGCGAAGACTTGACCATGACATAAAGTTGAGCGAAATGGAAAAGAACCTTGACGATCTGAAAAGTCGACTCGAACTCTCTGAACGCAATCTAGACGCATCTCAAGTCGAAAGATTGAAAATAGAAGAAGATTTAAGAAAGAGTTTAAATGAAGTTTCTAACCTCGTTAGTAAAAAAGAGCAAATGTCATTGGAGGTTGAATCTTTGAGGAGAAATGTACAGGTTACGGACGTAATATCTCGTGATTCGGAGACAGACGATCAATCGAAACTTAAATATCTTCATGAGAAAATCAATAATCTGAATATTGAGTTGACACAGAAGAATCAAATTTTGATTGAAAAAGATCATCGCTTGTGCAGTGCTGATGTCAATATAGAAACATTGAAGCATTCCTTGTACGAAGAACAAAGTACTGGAAAAGAGAGAGAACTAATAATTAAAAAACTTGAAAAGGATCTTCAGGATCTAGAGCTTGCACAAAAAATCATTAAAGAAACGCACGTCCCATCAGACAAGCTTCAGGAACATGAAGCGATTAAAAGAGAATTTGGGCTGCTCAAGGATGCATATGATGCTTGTAAACATTTACTGGGAACGAAAGAGAGTGAGATAAAGGCACTAGTAACAGAAATGAACGAAATTAGGATGGCGAACAGAAGACCGGATGAGTTATCAGGAGTTAGTATTTTGCATTCCTCGCGAGTTAATATCGCTGTCGAGGATGTATCAGACCCTAAGGATCTGAAGAAACAAATCTTTGCTCTTGCTTCTTTGTTGGAACGCTCAGAGCTACAACGCGCTGATATCCTTGAAAGGATAATTAAAGAGAGGAAATCTCACGCTGAACGTTTGAAACAGTTAAGCGACTCGGTGAAGCGTTTCTATGCCACGATAAGTTATGGCGACATTGATGTCGAACACTAAATTATGACTCATATTGCGTTACAAAGTATAATTTTTGGAGAAGGGAAGAAGTGGAAGGTTTACCGTCCCTGGAATTCCTCGAAGACAGTTCTTTTAAGTTGTCAAATATTTACATCTTTTGATGTAGGAACGATTGATGCACATTACCGAGACGCGAAACAATTCGAAATTATGGTTTTAATTCGATCGGCATCGATCACTGACAGGGCCGTTACGACTAACGTAATCTAATCACTACATAAGTATATTCGAAGATATTTACATTGTTAATTAAATATCAAATACTGTCAATTAGAATAGAGTTTCACACTAAAACATTAAAAGTATACACAAGAACGAAAAAGGTGACTAAGCTTTTACTTTTGTGATCCTCGAATACCCTCTGCGGCTTTTCAAAACCATCTTATGATGAAGATGTACCCACATAGTGATCAAATACATAAATAATCACATTAGGAAATGTAATATTTCATTTTTGTCCCATAATTCAACTGTCACTGCACTACTGTTCTTCAAGTCCTTTGCGCTGTGGTTCGTTGACTAAGTAGTCGTCAATCAAAAAAATTATAATAAAGTACGATCTTGTTATAACGTTTCCCCCAAAACGTTTTTTCGAATAAATGTGATTGATCTGTTTACAAAAATCCTCGTATCTTCATCTTTTTTGCTTTGGGGTTTGATGAAAGCTTCATCAAACAAGTAATCAACTTCTGATCGATTTAAACCATATTTTTTATGCGTTCGCGAGGTGATTTTTTGATATGGGTCCTCTTCTGAAAACAAAGGCTTGTTTGAAAGCAATGCTTCATTGAAAAATTTGAATACGCTATCAGAAGCTAAGTATATGTCAAAGTCTTGTGACTCAACCTTGTCCGACTGACCACCTTTTCTTGCTTCGTAGTTGACAAAAACTTTATCACCGGCCATATTCACACTGAATTGCTTTCCTTTCCTACAATAACATACAAAATGAAGATCATTCTTTTTTATTGGGACTTCCGCCATCATGAAAATCATCTTTATAAAGTTTCCTGTTGTCATTTCTGAATTTGATTGCTGGTCTACGAACATAATATCAAGACCCGCACCCGAAGACTGTGTCCATGTACGAAGGAAATAGCTGCTCTTATGCTGGTTTGGTTTTTGAGATACTAAAATTTTTATTTCTTCATCATTATCTCTGTAATATGATTGTCTTGGAAACCCAAATTGGAATAGAACGTCAACACCAAATGATTTGATATGCCTAGGAATTTCATCTGCTGTGAAGGACCAAGGGATGTCGGGAACTTGATGGAAAAAATTTGTGATAGGTTTGTGATCTGAACTGTCGGAGTCTTTGTCTTCGTTTTTGGAGCAACAACAATCTTCGCAGCATGAATCGATACATGTATGGCGACTTTCGACTTCCGAATGTTTTTCGGTGTCATCCCAACATAAGGACAAGCGAGCATCTGCGATGAGAGACTCGTCGAATGTGCCTTCCCTATTTTCTTCTAAATCGCATCGAGCGTCATCATCATCTTTATACTCATCTGAGCTTACACAGTCTGGAACACTCTTATTCATTTCGTAGCTTGTTGTTGGGACAAAACGTCCTTCTAATGATCCCGACCTCAGAGCGAAATGTTTGAGATGACGATCGGGGACTGTTTCTATGTCCAATTTTTTATCATTTCTTTGCTTCGACTTAAAGCCAAACTTCATTTCGATTGGTGTGGGAACGTGTAAATGCTGTGTTATTATTAAACAAATCGTTCATAGCGATTCCCAATATTGTGAAGAAAAATGTGTTGAATGGGTAATTGGCGATTGGCGAGTACAAGAATCATCAGCGAACATGAATAAAAATATACACAAGGCTTGCAAGATTCGAGACGTTTTTGTTGCATAGATTAGTTTCATTGTGGTGGGCTATTCTAGCCCTTTCGGCGAGTGGCGTCCTATTTATTTGAGGAAATCCGGCTCTTCTGAGGAAATAATTCCTCATCCACATATTAAAAAATTCCTCAAATAAAAGAAAAATCTAATGGCGTCAATGGCGTCAAGCAAGCGTAAAACACCCTTTCAACATGATTGCTTATTTTTTTTAAACTGT
>Ga0209092_10004541_pt1 | contig 11561 bp, 6 predicted proteins | sample FraStrMetagenome_FD_187446 | JGI IMG/M metagenome (GOLD analysis project Ga0209092, IMG submission 187446) | Marine eukaryotic phytoplankton communities from Arctic Ocean - Fram Strait ARC3M Metagenome (SPAdes) (version 2) | ecosystem: Environmental > Aquatic > Marine > Oceanic | place: Fram... | reverse complement strand
CCTTCGGAAACCAGAGGAGAAGACTTTTCAAATGTCTCTACAGATAAAGTTTTTTCTGCTGATTTATCACTATTTGACAAAAATGCCATTTATGAAGGGCTAAAACGTATGTATCGCAAAAAGATCCTTCCATTAGAGCTTGCGAGCAAGTATGGTCATTTTCACAGTCCTCCGCTCAGCCCTTCAGATTTTGATGCTAAGCCGATGGTGCTATTACTTGGGCAATATAGTGTTGGTAAAACTTCTTTCATCAAGTATCTACTTGGTCGAGATTTTCCAGGAATCCGCATTGGACCTGAGCCTACAACTGATCGATTTACAGCAATTATGGAGGGAGAAGTTGAGAAAGTCATTCCTGGAGCTGCACTTGCTTCACAAGCGGATCGCTCGTTTCGCGGTCTTTCGCCTTTTGGAAACAATTTTCTTTCGAGATTAGAAGGTGTAGAGGTACGTAAAAGTCTTACTTTTGGTTGCTTGAAAATTTGAATTATCCTCGATATTGCCGCGTTGGTTTAGTGCGCATGATGCACTCAACGAAGAAGCTACGGTTACATATTTGAAGATAATAAAACAAGCTTTTGGTAACAAGTTACTAACGTAATTATCGTTATTTCTGCGCGTAGATGACCCACTGTCCAATTCTTCAAAACATTACTCTCATTGATTCTCCAGGAATTCTTGCTGGGCAAAAGCAGGGAACGTTCGGTAGAAATTACGATTATGAATCTGTGATGAAATGGTTTGCAGAGAGGTCTGATCTTATTATCATTATGTTCGATGCCTTCAAGCTTGATCTAAGTGATGAGCTTTCGCGAGTTATTGAATTAATGAGGCCACATTCTGATAAAGTTCGAGTTGTTTTGAACAAAGCTGATTCAGTTGATACTCAACAACTTCTTCGGGTATATGGTGCACTAATGTGGGCACTAGGTAAAGTCATGAATACTCCAGAAGTGTGTCGAGTTTTTGTAGGAACTTTTTGGGCAGCACCAATGAAGTGCACAGAACAAGCTGCACTTCTTGATAAAGAAAAGATGGATTTGTTTAACGATATAAGTCTTCTGCCACAAAATGCAGTCATGAGAAGAATAAATGAATTGGTCAAGCGTGCTCGTAGCGTGAAAGTACACGCCTACATCATTCATTACTTGCGGAAGCAACTGCCGTACACATGGGGCAAGCGAGAAAAGCAATTAAAGTTGATCAATCGTCTAGAACGGGAGCTTGTCATGTGTGCACGAAGATATGAGTTACCGAAAGGTGACTTCCCACCTGTTGAACAGCTTCGTACAGCATTGTTAGAGATAAAGGATCTATCCGAATTTCCAAAACTTGATAAAAAGATGGTAAAGGAAATGGATAAGGTGTTTTCACACGACATTCCCCGGTTACTTGAACAAAGCAGATTTCAAAGCACTACTTTTTAGAGAAATGAGTAAGGAATAATGGTAATTGTACTCACTGACTGAGCTACCTTGCTAATGCCAGTAATTTTAGCTAATTTTTTTATGCACTAAAATCAGCCTCTCTTTCAAATCTGTCAAGAAGTTTATTTCTTTCTCGCGAGCACATCGTTTTTGTTCAGACATTTCGATTTTGCGAGCTTCTCTTTTACTCGCCTCATACTTCAAATTTTTGATGCATTGTCTTAGTAGTTCATTTTCATTCTCAAGATTATCAATTTTTTGAGCAATCTCGTCCAAATTATCTGCTTCGATTTGCTTTTGCAGACCGTATGTGATTGATTTATTTGATAATATTTGATTGGCATCTATTGTCATGTTATGCTCATCACGGATTCTAGATAATATTTCACCTAAAATTTCGTCTTCGTCCTTTATTTGAACGATTAGTTCTTTAAAAATGGAATCATACACCTTTCGCCGGGTTGCGCATAGACCGCACTTACTAGCTTGAACCTCTTTAAGTTCATTACATAACTTCTTTTGCAGGTGAAGTGCATCCTCCCGGGTGTGTTTGGGCATTCTAGTTACATCTGTTATTTCTGTTACGACCGTGACGATAAAGAACGGTTGAAGACAAAAGCTCGTTTCAAGTCGTGATTATTAACGTTTTTGAAACTTATGAAAGAATCTTTTAACAATGTGCGTATTGCCTAGCTATTCCTCTGGAGGACATCCCATTAAAACGATAACTTTAATTCGAATTTGAAATATAAATAGATATGGGTTTATGTTCGTCGAAGGCCCGGGTATCGAATCATGTTATCGTAGATTTACTTTCGTCCTGGGCGGGTTCTATTTTGGAATGGTCAGATGAAGACCTTTACGACTTTGCATCTTGCTTCACACTGTATCGTATAAAGGAAGGCAAAACCGTGCGTTTGCTTTTGCTTCAATTTAGATTTTTACTGTAATTAACTACTCTCATTATTCTTTCTTTCTATTGACTCTATAGATATCAATCAAAGATAACGATTCGTTTTTCATCATAGCAGAAGGATGCTGTGAAGTTCAAGCGATAGTCCCCACATTTCGAAAAAAAACAAGCCACATTAGAGAGTTCTTGTGTAAAAAAGATAAAGGTGATATGTTTTACCTTCCCTCTGTCAAGCGTTTAATTAGTGTATCCACCGAAAACGATTTTCTTGTGAGAGATATCAAGGATGGCAGACGCGAATCGTTGAAACATAAAATACCGATAACAAATCTCATTGATACGATATCGGTGAAGAGCACGGAACCCCTTAAATTGCTTCGGCTTGACTGGGCATGCTATCGTAATCTTTTCGACATCGATAGATCACCACGATCAAAGGTGGACACAAAAATGTTGATGGCAATCATGGAAACAAATATTACAGATTACTTGTCTAAGCTTCCTTTCCTCGATTCTATTGCATATTCCAAATTAGAAACTCTTGTTCGCATGTGCCGTTATCAAGTAAAGCCTGAAGGCTCAGTGATATGTAAGGAAGGGGAAGCAAGCAGCGATGTCTTTTTTGTATTGAGTGGTGAAGTGAGCGTCGAAGCGAAAGCAAGTAAGCGTGTAGTTGACCTGTTCGGTACATCGCATTCAAACGATAACACTAGTGGGACGGGGCGTTTCTTTCAATGTCTAAGGGGTTCTTCCCGGCAGCTGGATCCAGACGAGGTATCATACGCTCATCAATTTTTCTTTCCAGCTTCAAATGATTGTGGTTTAGCAGATGAAGGTTCCTCCAATGATTCTACTTGCGACGAAGATACTGCCACATCACCCTTGTCATTTCGAAGCAATGCAAAAGGAAGGCGATCGCCTGCGCTGACAAGAAAATTCACATCATTAGATGATATCGAATTAGCAAGACTCGGTCCAGGTGAATACTTCGGTGTAATGTCGACAATCACTGAACTTCCAAGATCGGCAACCGTTACAACTACATCAAAAGTTCTACTAGCATCGATATCAAGATCTGATTTTCGGAGTTTTGTTAAAGTATCGCCAGCACTAGAGCCAAGCATAGAGTATGTTGCGAAAGGGCATATGTTGTTGAATCTATTTCAGTTGAAGTCTCCTTTCCTCACTCAAATCAGCTTAAATCAAGCGAAAGCAATGGGAGAACGATGTTCTATACAGAAATTTAATCAGGGAATAACAATATTCAAAGAGGGAGCGGTAAGTGAAAGAGTTTCTCGTCGTCGAATATCACATATCTCCTCTAACGATATAGATACACAGAACGCCGAAAATTTTTATTTTGTTTACAGTGGTTCCCTGAAAGTTGAGAAAATGACTGATGATATGGACATACTTGAAGTTGGTTACCTTTATTCTGGCGACTACTTTGGAGAATTATCAATAATTGCAAACTCGACTCGTGTATCTACAGTTACAACTACATCAAAAACAATACTACTCTCGATATCTAATGATGACATTCACAAATGCTTTGAAGACCAACCACAAATACTAGCAGAATTAGTTGTTCGAATGAGAGGAAATACTGTAACGCTTGAGGAACTCATTAACCATCGCGAATCAAAAGAGTGTTTTACACGATATTTAAAGGGTGTCCATGGAGAAGAAAATCTTCGATTTTACATTGCGGCTACGTCTTTCACTAAACGTTTCAAGTCTATGTCAAGCGAAGAAATCAGATCCAAAGCTAATGCGATTTTTGAAAAGTACTTCACCGTTAACTCGCCTGATGCCATCAATGCTTCACACACAATATACAAAGAGATCGAACTGTCTGTGAAGGGATGTAATTTTTCAAAAGATATGTTTTCAAAGCCAATTCATGAAATCCACATTATGCTAGAAAAGGATCTATTTGCGAGATTCAAAAAGAGTGAAATCTTTTCAAAGTTGTTAATAGAGGAGATAAGAGTTTACGATGAAGTTGATCTTGAACTATTAGCTTAAATGAAGTGAGCCTATTTTGGGAGACATTTCAGTACCGTAACGTTACATTGGGAATTTCGCGGCATATCTGTAGTCGAATTTCGAGTGAAAAACTTTCCTATTAGTAGATCCTGCGGAACTATAAATTGTGTTTCACGGTGACGGTTTTCGATGTATCTTCAGCTCCTTCTCCAAATAAAGGTTACCTTGAAAGTTCATCGCCACCACACTAATGAAGATGTTCCTAAGTTATTGCAACAGAGTGTCTGAATGTTTGCTTCTGGGGAAGTGTAAATGACGGAAATATTTGATACGAGATTGCTGATATCGTAGTTGACTTCTTTCTGATGTGACGCACTAATGCAAAATGCGACAACATTAGAATTTGGCGGATATGACTTACTTTAGTTGATAGCATTATTTACACCTTTGCATTATGGTAATGATGGAATTAATTTAAGTGAGCTAGGTTCAAAGCTAACGAAATCTCCTTTTCTTAATTTCAACCTCTTCGACTGCCTTCCCCCGTTGAGTAATCCACGACGTCACAGTAGCGGCACCCCAGATGCCTAACCCTACAGCTACACCTTTTTTGGCCTTTTTTACGACGTCACCATCGACAAAGGCTGTCTTTATATTTGCAAACTTTGCAAAAATACCAACAACTTCGGACGAGCTCTCATCTTCCTCTATTTTAGAATTTTCTTCATCTACTATTTCCTTCACCGATTCGTTGATTACCTCAGGAACAACTTCCTCTTCTTCCTCCGCCGCCAACTCCTCTTCCTCCTCAGCAGCGACTTGTTCTCCGACATCCTCAATTACTTCCATAACATCTTCCACCACCGATTCGATCTTGTCTTTCAAAATATCAACAACGGTTACGTCGGCAGTTTCCTCCTCCACTTGTTCTTCTGCATATGCTGTTATATGCATCATCATAGCGGAATGATCCATGCCAAGCATGACGATCGTTGTTAATACGATAGAGAGGAGAATAAGTGAACTAGACACGCGAATGGGAGCCATGTTTTCTTGTGTGAACTAAATATATGTGATATGATATAAAATATGAAATACACCTGCCCCTAGAGAAAGAGAGATAGAATACTGTTTATTAAGACGTGGATATATAACCGGTCCGGTATGTATGGAAAATACTTTGTTGAATAATGTAGGATTGGCGATTGGTACACACTTTGTAAATGTGATGTAAATCTATTTGAATGTGTATTTGAACTGTAAGATTGGATGTCAACGTTTTTGATCTCCTTGACTTCTGTGACTTGTGACTTGTGACTACTCGTGTACAACCAATTGGCTTTTTCTTGAAGTACGCAAGCGACCTGATATAAAAGGCTAAATTAATGTTTCGTCTCATGTCTATTGTCTTTTGTCTCTTGGGTCTTGAGCTTGGAGCTTGGACCTCTTGAACCTCTTGAACCTCTTGAACCTCTTGAACCTCTTGAACCTCTTGAACCTCTTGAACCTCTTGGACCTCTTGAAGCTTTGAGGCTTGGAAGAAGTCTCCTCTCGCAAAGTTCAAAATTCGCTGAACTCCTTCGAAACAAGGGCAAAGGGCAAGGCGGATAATTCTAACACAACTTTACGAGTTAACGTTCGCTCTGAGCAGTTTATTTCTGTAACCAGACAGCAAAAATCTATTAGTAAAAGTTTCAGAGCACTTTGCTAGCAATATAATAATTTATTTATTATACATGTTCCATTTGCTCTCTCGATTTGATAAAATCCATATTGCTAAAAGCGTTGTCGGTGTTGAATAGATAAGTAACATGCCGTCCAAAGCTTGTGAAGAGCCTCGTTTGGCATTCCTTGAATGTTTACAAAAGTCTGAGTGCATGAAAAAAGAACAGCGTCCTTTGCGAGAGTGTCTGAAGGAAGTGGATCAAGTAAGTCATAATATTTCTCATGGTTCCTGTGCGTTTAGATCATGAAAAGTTGGCTTTTTCAGAATGTAGCAGGTTTATTTGGTCTCAGACTTACAACTGCATCGCTTTTTTTTCATTTTTTTTTCAACTGTATGCTTCAAAATTTATTGATTGCATTCGCAGGTACACGAGTGCCATTATCTTCGGAACGCTCTTTTTCTTTGCAAAAGAGGTCAGTTAGATATGAGAACACGAATAAGAGGTGCACGCGTTCATTAGAATGAGGAACCAGACTTAAATCCGACACATCGAATCAACACGTTATTTCTGTATGAAATATTTCACTGAAAAAGTTTCAACTCATTAATTTATATGTTAGGGAACACGAGAATTGGAATGAATCCTTCGCGCTGTGTACCTCCGTATGTTGTCTTGAATAAGGTTTTTGAATAATGGTCTTTCGTCGTTCAAATGATCACTTATTAATCATAAAGTCATCACCTTTCCAGATACCGTTTTGAAACGGAATTATCTCGTTAAAATTATATATTTGATAACATTTTTAATATCTCTACACACAATGTACATAATTTTGAACATTTATTAGTTTCGCTTTTTTAATTGGTCTTTCGCTCTTACGAACTCAGCAGCGATGTCACAGTCCTGAACCTTCGCCATGGGTACTCTTTCTCCACGCGGCGCACTTCTCAAATCGACAACATCAAAGTAATATCTCTTGTTGTTGTAATCAAAAGGAATGGTGGATCCTCGAACAAGAGCGCTGTAATGTTTCAATTCTGTCTCGAGCACTGCCTGATGATTTCCAATCTTTGTAAATTCGGTGGAGTGCGGTCGTAGTTTCACGGCACTCCCTGGTGGCGTTGTTTTCACCAGCTTCACCTCCACCACATCGTAAGGTTTTAGAGCTAGAGCAACGATCATCCATCGCGGAAGGAAGACATAGTTTGAAGGAGATCGGAAATCAATTGCACCACCGACTACTTTATCTAAACCCGGATCTTCCATACCAATTGGCATCTTAACTCGCTCTCCTTTATTTGTGACTCCATTAATCCTCGAAACTTCAAATAGCCATGGAACTTCGGCATTATTTTTTTGAATTGCATCCCAAAAGTTTCTACTCAACGACATCTTGTCCCCTGTCTGTACATGACCATGTGAAAAGCTTCCCATTGGTGGATCAAACCGTTCGTCTAGAGGCATAACTATAAGCCATCGTCTTACTAAAGATGTTGCATAGTTCTCAGCAGATGCTATACATTCGGCTGCATTGTAATCTTCGACGGATTGTTCCAGATTTGCTAGGTACTTTGCCTGTTTCCATCGGGAGAGGCTATTGATCCATCAACAGAAGACAGAAGTTTAAATGTTGAGATAAAGCAACCGAAGCAGAATAAGTTTAATTGTTAGCAACAAATCGTACACAAACATGATCGTACCTATTAAGATCTGATGGGATATTGAATGGCTGTACCACTGTTGACGTAGCAGGTAATGGAACTTCCTTCATACTCATTGAACCTGAGACGAGTTCGCTCAATGCCAACAAAGGAATAAACGATACTAAATTCAAAATCATCATGATTCCACCACTACAACGTAAATATTCAAAATTTTATAATCGGACAATGATGATGACGAGGAGGAGGAAGAAGAACAAATCGACAAATATTCCAAAACCGACGTAATACAGGAAAGATTCAAATGGTTATTCCAAGCATGAATCTGATGACTGGTGAACCCCCTGTGCGTGTGTTTGACAACGACACAACATGCCTTCAAACTCGTAAATTTGAATCTTCCACGTGGTACATACGAAAGCTCGTATATTACTCACGAATGCGAACGTTCAAAGAAAGCAGCACGCAGCGGCTGGGCAGCACAAGCAAACGCCAGCTCGGAACATCGGAACGGATCCAGAATCCAAACCAAACGTACTCGAAAAAAAGATACGAGTTCCTTCGAAAGACACGGTGTCGACCATCCGGAGCATAAGGCACAACCTAAAACACTCTTGATGAAGTATCATAATAAATACTACCAAACACAAATAAGATATCGAACATGAAAAGGGACATCGTCGGTCAGTCATATCGACGTACGGTTCTTACCGTAGTTATAATATGCCTGCTTGTCATCGAACGACAGGTTGTAGATGCTGCTGCTGCATGGACGGCATCCATTTTATCTACGAAAAAGCCAACCCTATCCCCCTTGTTGAGTGGAAAAAGTAGGGATGACCTTGTATCAGGTGTTGGTGACCGGTTTAAAAGCAGATCTTTGATGCCATTGATGATGGCATGGAGTGGTTCGTTCGAGTCGGGATCGATGTCTTCGATAGGTGGTAACAGCAGCAGTGGTAATCGAAAGAATGAGAATGATGAGAACTCGAATCGTATTAGTGGCAGTAGTAGCAGTAGTACTACTAGTAGTAGAAGTGAGACTGCTGTTCGACCTTTGACCAGTGGCTCAAGTGGTATTGTAATGAATGGATATACTAGTATAGGTGTTGACAATGGGATGGAATTAGAGGCGGTAACTTTAGGTGGTACGTCAATCTCCACAATGGATATAGATGCCGTACCTGACATGATATCTGATAGATTTATTGTTGAGGGATTTGAAGACAATGATGTTATTCAAGTTGATGTTAGTGAGTATGAAAGAGCTAAGCTTTCAAATGATATAGAAGACAATGGTGTTACAGCAGAAGTTATACCGATAGTTGAAGAAGAGGAAGACGATGCTGCTCTGAAAGATAGTGAAGAGAAGGACATTGAAATTGACATCGAGGCTGTAGTCGTGAACGATGTCGAGGAATCTCAGGATATTGGCGTAGAAGACGCAACGAAAGATCATTTCTTTCTTGATGACGTAAGGGCAGCATTTGAAGATGAAATTGAAGAACTTGAAGAAAGTATTGTACCATCTAATGATATCGCTACACCACCAACTGCTGAATACAGAGCTAAATACGCAAACTCCCGCTCTTGGTCGAAGGATATTATGTCCATGGAACAGAAATGGCGAGAAATTCAGGAAATGGAAAGAGAAAAGGAGAAAGCGGCAAAAAAGATGGCTGCAGCGACGTTGCTTCGCAATAGTAACTCCACTGATCGTGTCGGTCTTTCCCGGCAAGAGACTATTCGTGGAAAACTTAGCTCATTTTTCTATGAAGCTCCTCGTATAAACTTTGCTCGGTCCTTATTTGAAGGATTTACTGCTGTCAAGGCGACAGCTGAAGAATTTATTGATCCTGACGAAATAATCGAGAAGGCATCAAAGTTTTTACCTTATCTTCCAGCTCTCTACAAGACAAAGACTAAACGTCTGAAATCACCGGAAAAGTTTTCTCCACCGGTTGCATTACGGAAGGCATTTGAACGTTTGGGTCCGTCTTACTATCAAGTGGGCGAATATATTGCTACTAATCCGTCGATATTTCCGGAATCTTACGTAAATGAGTTCCGCAAGTTTGTACCAGAAGACTTAATGTCATTCGAATGGTCGAAAATGAAAGAAATCATTCAGACAGAAGTAGGGCCTTTGGCAGATACCTTCTCTTCAATCGAAAAAGAACCCTGTGAAGTTACCAGAACCACTCAGGTGTATAAAGCACGTTTGATCAATAGTGAAGAAAAGGTTCTCGTGAAAGTTCGAAAGCCGTCAAACGTTATCATGCTCGAAGAGGACTTAAATTTCATAGTGGAAGCTACCCGTGCATTTGGAAAAATATACCGTGACAAAACATTCAATATTTTAGCTGCTATGGAACAGATGAAAGTCGCAATGCTAGAGGAAATCGACTTGAAAAATGAAGTCATTCGCATTGATGAATTCAAAATGTTTCTCGAAATGTCTGGACAATCAAAGACTGCAACAGTTCCAAAAGTGTACCGCAGCCTAACTACCGATAAAGTTCTCACACTGGAGTCCTTTGATGGAAATAGCTTAGCAGAAAGACTTGTTCACGCAAGACGTTTTAAAGAAAAGGATTTATGTGATGCATTGAAACAGAGGACAGAAACAGCGCTTACTATTTGGATGGCTTCCATTTGCACCATGTCGTGGTTTCAAATTAATATTCGCGCCGATAATATTTTTCTCCTAGATGACGGTCGCATTGTTTTCACAGATTTTGGATCAGCTATCGAGTCATCGAGAGCGTCGTCAAATGCGTTTTTCGAGATGAGACAGGCTTTGTTTGACAAGTATTACTACGGTGTTACTTTGTCACTCATAAATATGAGTGTTTGGTCTAAACCTGAAATTGATTTGAGAAATATAAACAGAGCTATCGAAGGGCTTATTGAACAGATCATCACGGTAAGTAATAAAATACCACCTTCATGACGTATCATTTTTATCTTATTCCCATTTCTTGTTCTTTATACATTGAAAGGCTAAACCTGAAAGCACAGATTATGGTGTTAAGGGAAAGTCCAAAGATGACGAAAAAATCGGTCCAATAATAATCAAACGCCCTACATTGAACCAGCTTGATGATGCAGAAATGAAAGAATTCGTTAATAAAGTCTTGGAAGTCGTGAATGGGCTTGGACTGAAAATGCCCAAAGAATTTAGCCCATTCATGTTGCAGAGCCTATACTTTGAGAAATACTTGAAGATAATCGATTTAGGTGTTTGGTGAGATTCATCGAGAAAAGAAGATTTGCATGAGAGCATATCAAGTAGTAGCCAATAAAGCAGATGTCTCTCCTATTTTTCCAATCTTTAGCACCAATGTACTCTTGCAGTTTACTGGTATATCCGAAGCGCCGAATCGTAACGCTTAGAAACATTTACAGAAAAGGTAAAAAGAAGGTTATATGCTCCAATAGCAACAGCAACAATAAGATCGACAATAACATTGATTATACTTCTTTTCATTTTTCCCATTGAAGTCACGCTAGGGTAGGTATTGACTCATATGTCACAAGTCTATATTGTTGCGATACATCGTTGTAGCCTGACGCGCGTTGTCTCCAGTTGCAATTCATTCGGTTGAGGCTAAAAAACCTGACGAACGAATTGTACATTGTACAACACATCAAAATATTTGTATGTTATAATTTCCAAACAAAAGGCTACAAACAATGCCATGAGAAGCCAAAAGTTGTGAAGCTCAGTGTGCAAAGGAATATGTCCATGCCCGTGCCCGTGTTTGGGCCGCCAATCGTTCATACGACAGAGTCAAAAAATATGAGAGTGGAAGTTGAGGAGGAAGAAGAAAGTATTGATCAGAGGGAAGGAGGAGAAGAAGCGAAATCCCCCAAGGTTGTGTCACCCACCTCAGAAGGAGAA
>Ga0209092_10004540_pt1 | contig 11566 bp, 6 predicted proteins | sample FraStrMetagenome_FD_187446 | JGI IMG/M metagenome (GOLD analysis project Ga0209092, IMG submission 187446) | Marine eukaryotic phytoplankton communities from Arctic Ocean - Fram Strait ARC3M Metagenome (SPAdes) (version 2) | ecosystem: Environmental > Aquatic > Marine > Oceanic | place: Fram... | reverse complement strand
TTGCAAAAAATTGGAGTAGTTTACTTATTGAAGTAACGATATGTAGACGTTTATTCGTGGTGATGCCGGAAAACGGCACATCTTGGGAATTTGGTTTCCCAAACGGCACACTTTGGGAATTTTCTCATTGGTTTTTTTGGTTTTTGTGTGTGAAATGTGAAATGTGAGAAAAAAGGAAAAGGGAAGGCATCATCATACATTAAATATTACAATCAGAGAAAAACCAAAAGCACTCCAACGTTTCTATATAATTAGATTTGAATTCACAAATTCTGGTGATTATATTTCGTGATTGGTGGTGGTGTCATTATTTGTTTGTATTTTAAGTATATTTGAAAGATGCAGCGAAGAAGGTTGATAGTAAGTGTCATCACGGCGCTTGCTTTCCCAGTAAACGTGTTTACATTTGCACCCCCAACAACACCCGGGACGAGTAAAATATCCAGAAATTATTGTCGTAATGCAATTGATGATACGTCGTTATGTCGTGGTGTAAGAAGCCAAAGAAATATCGGCACGTCTATCTTGTCAATGTATCGTGATGTCAAATCGGAGATTGTAGATGATTCTTGGAGGTTGAAGTTTTCTCGTGTGTCAAAAAGGGAAAGTGAGGGATTAATTCAGCTTCGAGCGAGTGCTAATGCTGGAGCAGTAACAGAAGATGAAGCTGATGATGTGGTGGACGGAGGTTGGAGTGGCAAAGATCAATTGCTGGGTACGTTGGATGGTACTTGAGTTGAAGGATAATTCTTAACTTCATCGTCATCCCATGTCTAAACGTGTTTCGTATTCAATCCTAACAATTTTTGTGTGAAATTTGCAATTGTAGTCGCGTCTCTTCTGTTTGTAATGCTTGCGTCCTTTGCAATCTTGCTTACGCTATTGCCAACAGGTGGATGGAGATATTTCCTTGCAGGCGGAGTTTGCGCTAGTACAAGTCATGCTATTGCCACTCCTATTGATGTTATCAAGGTATTTATGGAGCATCATTCTTCTTTTTTTCAAACTGGGCGAACTCATGAATATGTTTTCCTGTGATTACATAGACAAGAAAACAAGTTGATCCTGAGTACAAACATAAAGGACTCATGAAATCCGCTCTTCGTTTAGTGAAAAACGAGGGTATAGTAATTCTTCTGGCTGGTTTTGGACCTACAGTTTTTGGGTATTTGTTTGAAGGCGCGCTTAAGTTTGGAATATACGAAGTCCTGAAGCCGGTCGCATCTAGATTGGCATCTTATTGTGCATTTCTTTTGAACATAGAACTGAAATCAAGAATTCCATCTTATCTTCTTTGCGGGGTTGTTAGTGGTTATGCAGCATCACTTACACTTTGCCCCATGGAAGCGCTACGTATAAGATTGGTATCCGAACCTGAACTAGGGAAGAAAGGTTGGGTAGAAGGCGGTATGAACATGGTTCACAATGAAGGGATACGAGGCTTCTTCAAGGGAATGACTGCAATGTTATCAAAACAAATTCCAGTAAGTCCATGGTGGCAGTAGTAATTTTCTTTCATTTCTTACATTTCTTTCTGTGCGATAGTACACAGTTACGAAACAGGTTTCTTTTGATTTGATCACAGCAATGATTTACACAAATATTTCTTCTCTCTCCACTTCAACGTTTGTCGTACCATTCATTTCAGCGCTTATGTCCAGCATTCTTTCGTGTATAAGTAGCCATCCTGGTGATATGCTATTGTCCGTTGTAAATGCACACGAAGGCAAACGAAGAACACGTGAATTCGCTAAAGAGATTTACAAAGAAGACGGTATATTAGGTTTCTTCACTGGTATAGCTCCAAGGTAAGAAAAGAATGGTTTCGCATCTAGAATACTCTTAGCTGACTTTCTCATCTATTTTCGTTCGATATTAATTACTGCATTTTAGATTCTTACATGTTGGTAAGATCTTAACTTTCAAAACTTCATTTCGAAGTATCTCATGATCATTTCCATTTTCCATACCTAGGTATCATCGTAACTTCCCAACTTCTCATTTATGGTAAATTTTATGCAATCACAACTTACTGATTGATTAAAAGCTTCCCTAACTCATTTCTCCATGTGTTTAGACTGGATCAAAAGATTATTTGGCTGTGGTGCTACAGGTTTGGTTTAATCATAATATGAGCCGTTTTAACCGACGCGGTAGAGACATTCTGCGCCAGTATAAGACTCTCCACTCTTTCAGAAACTTACTGAATTGACTCTTGAACTACGTGTCTTGAAAGGCTTAAAATGATTGTACACAAGGTCCTTGCCATAAAATATCGGAAGTGTTATAATAATTTTTCATCTCTCTCAACATCGAGATGTGCACTAATACAAGTTTCGGAGCTCTCCTCGTAGTATTCGATATGATTCCTTTTTGGAAGAATTTTTTGGAATTCTTCAATGAAATCATATCTATAAAGTAATCATTAAATTACCCTGTAAATGATTTGAAACTCAGACCAATGCTCGGAATATCTGAGTGTTTCACAGGACGAGCGTATATTCGTGAGACATACTACTGTCGAAAATTCGAATTTGAATACTAAAGATCTAAATGATCTCTCTCGTGAATTCATTTATGTATTATTTGTGGAGTACCTATGAGCTCACTACAATATAGATCTCTCAAGAAAGGATATTGATCTCTTTTTCTAGTTTCCCACAATAAGCTTGGAAACTACCGTAAGTTGATATTTGAAACAAACGAGCATGCTTGTCAAATTGTTCACAACTAGTGACACGGCTTGATAGCTCCATCGCCATGAACGAGAAAGATACATCAAACGAGTCTAGGTAGTTGACATTGTCCCATGGGCACTGCACTTGCTCAATTTTCCATTTTCGTTTACCATAATTTACAATAGAAAATGTGAAATAAAAGCAACAAATATAAGATCAACAATAGTAATGAAAAAGTAATAGGCGTGTATAAATATTCAGTCTTATTTTTGCGTTGTAAGTAGCCGATAAAATACTGTCACGCCCAAGTAATGAGATACCCTTGAATCACTTGACAAAGGGAAAACTCGAAAGACATGCTCGAACAATTCCCTTTTCGCATTGATATTTACAACCCTAGCCTGACCGGCACGTTTGTATAAAACAGAAAGCATTAATGCACGCAAACTTTCGTCCGACAGCTCATTTGGAACATGAAGAATTCTGTTAGATTGTTTGTTCGCAACTTGTGAAGCCGAATATCCTGTCATCTTCTCCCATGCTGGGTTAACGTCTACAATCGTCCACGGTCCTCACTTGTAGTTATGCAAGCTGGACCGAAAAACGTTGTTATGTTCGCTGTGTGTAACGTGTTAGGAATGATTGCAGCAGAAGGATAGAATATTCCATTTGTTGGCGACGGAGATTCATTGACCTTATTTTTTGCTTTGTATGAAGCCTCAATGTCCGTCGCCACGTTTTTCAGTTGTAGCTACATTTCATCGTAAATTTGTAAGCGACTGGTTGTACAAAAACTCAAATGAATAATTAAATAGTGCAAAACTTACCATGAAAGCCATGACGTCAAACAACATCTGCCGATTGTAGAGATGAATAGAAAAACGAATTTAATTAGCAATGCACAGCTAACCAAACTGAACAACTGAATTAAACAATAAAATTTAAATACTCACTTCTAAATGCGTTATTTGATGACTGGAATTAAATTTACAAAATAGCTGCAAAGAAAAATTTATGAGACCAGATATCATGGAAAAATTTAGAAAAGCTCTTCTCATACCATTCCAGACTTCGTCACTTCCGAAGACGCCCCATATTCCATTAAATTCATAGTGGACAACTGCCACCGCGCCATGACCTGATTATTATTGCAGATCACGCCGCTCACTAACTTACTGGTGGAATTTCCTGTAGAAACAGAACTGCCCTGATAATTGCCATCCATCCCAGTTCCGCCCCCTCCACCCCCGACTGGATGAGCAACATTCTCCGCAAACAACGAATAACGAAAGCTGACTCTATGACGACTACGACTATTATTATTGCCGGTATTTCCATTCAACCTTTCAGCGTCTATTCGCAATAACGAGTCGAATAACATATGCAAGCTCGCACTGTCCGATATCATGGCTTCTATACCGTGCAACGATCTTTGACAGCTTTGCATGGACACTTCGCTCGCCGGAAAACTTCGATACGGCGTCACTGGCAACGTACATTGAAAATTATGCTCACTAATCAATGCGTTCCACAGTGATGCATCTAAATGTTTCGTCGGATGTTGCCGCAGAGCTAAAAACCCCAACAGCACCTCCGTTCGAGCAGCTAAAGTCTCCATAACATGATTAGCCGAGGCAGCTCGTTCCTGTATTAACGTGTCACGTTCCCGACACAATTCGTCTACGGTAACTTTCAATTTTTCCAAATAGGCCTTCTTGCGTAATCGTGTATTACGAGCATGTTCTCGATTGCGATCGCGATTCGCCTTTTGCTTTTCTTCTGCCGAAACCATAGCACTGACACCATTATTTGATACTGCTAAGCTGTTATTGCTATGAATATTGTTTGTACTAGAAGACCTCGATACGGGAGGGTTGGAAGTCCCGGCCATGGTCGATGCTGATCGTTTCATCGAAGATGGTATCTGTATAGAAGGCAACGACGCTTTTGCCTGAACTTTAGACATCTGATGAATTGCTGAAACATTCACGGTACCGTTCACATGGTTGCTTTGAGGTGGAAAGGAAGGAGGACGTACCATCTGATTTTGTAAACCAATCATGGTATTTTGCACGCTCATCTGCTGCTGTAATTGATTGTGATTGTTGCAATGGTTTAGATGCGACAGGGCATTGTTGCTTTTATTATGCGAAACATTTCCGTTACCACTGCTATTGCTCATTCGTCGATTATACTGCTGTGAAGAACTGCCATTATTAGTGTTAACGTCTTTTTTTCTGTTGGTTCGTTGTGATGAAAACGTGGTATGTGTTGTAGTGTCTGTATCTGTGACACAATCTTCGATGCCGCTGCTAACGTAGTTGCTGTTAGGCTGTTGCCAGTTCGTCGTCGCCACGTTAGGGTTGTGCGGCAACGCTGGGAGTATGAGCGGTAGTTGTTGCTGCTGACCACTGCCACTATTATTAACGTTAGGGACGGATACTATGGTAGAGTCAGCGGGGTTGTTATTGGCGCTGGGTGCGTTCGCAGTAGAGTTTTGTTGTAATCCCGGTGCGGCCGCTATCGAGTGAGGTGAGAATTTGATGAATTACCTTTATACAAACGATAGTTTCAAATCCTGATAATCTATTGTAGGACTAGCACTTACCGAGATAATTAGCAAGAAATTGCTGGTTGTTGCTAGGCAAAGAGAAAGGATTTGGCGCCAGAGGATCAGGGCCCAATCCAATATCTTGGCGCAATCCAGAATTTCCCATCGGAAAACTTAAGCTAAAAGCTCCAGAATGAATTGAGTTTGGCTCAATAGGCGTAGAGTTTCGCATAAGATCATTCCCATCATTTTGATCTAAAGGATTTGCGTAGTCTGCTGGATCCTCCCAGCTTAATATTGATCCAAGAGCTCCAATATCTTCATCATTTTGCTTTTAACAATTAACGGAAAAATAAAATTAGCCTACGTCGACTAACACATGCTGCTTGAATGAAGCAAACTTACGTCCAAATCTCCTGCATCTGCATCAGGTAGCATGGAAAAAGGATCTTGATTGCTCGACATGATGCTGCCTTATCACTTCGTATGCGTTTCGTTCTCTGTAGGTAAATGGACTGAAGATGTTTGTGTTTACGATGTGAATTATTTCTTTGTATGGGTTCGGTATTTCGGGATGTGCTGTGGCCTGTGAGAGGGTTGCTCTACCAGCATATCTGAATGCTGCTGCATCTGCGTGAACAGATGATTGCCACCGCCGGTGTCCAAAGTACATGTGTATGAAATAAATTTGTGTATTACTGAACCGAAGGAGAGCACGCATGTTCTTAAAGAATACGTATACCGGTATTTACTTTAGTTGTTAGGTATGATGAATATATGAATTTGGGTCGTAGGGAAGCCACAAGTATGTATTTTTTGTTTTATCTACTCTACGTAAAGAAATTATTCTCTCTATTTAAGAAATCATTGATCAACCTGGTTGGTGGATACAAAATTATTCTACTTTTAGCCTCGGTACATATTCGGTATTCGAATTTTATTTAAATCTACGAGCATACTTATATATCCTCATATATATATTTTGTTGGAAAATACCTCATGTCAAAAAATATTCGCTACGATCATATATTTAATACGTGTATTGCGCAGTTTGTACGCAGTTACGCAGGACACGTCAAATGAGAAGACATGATGAAATGATGAAATGATGAAATGATGAAATGATGAAATCATCAAAGCATCAAAGCACCGAACCTGTTTGACATAGAAAATCATGCACAGTTTACATGTTAATAATAGGGAGGTTGTCTTAATTGCTAGACTGGTTCATAATTTTTGTTATTGTTTTTTTTCACATGTTGCCGATTAAGATATTTCACAAAAGTATTTGCTTGTTTGAAAACTTCCTAAAAAAGTTGCATGTATTTAATCTCGATCGATACCATAGATGTAGATGCTAGTGAGACATGAATGGTGAGCAAGTTTCCTTCTCGCAGTTATAACTTAAGATAGGGCTTCGAAAATTATCGATGATCATGATAGACATCGAAATCATGGATCTTCTCCAGAAAGTGATAACCGTAGTGAGATAAACTGAAAAGTCTAGTAAGGCTTTCAAGAACAATCCGAAATAAAGGTAGATGTAGACCTTATATTTATGACCTAATGTAAATCTGTCGACGAGGAACAAAATTTGACCATACATTTTCCTAACCTATTGGACATCCGGTAGTCGCTGTAAATGAATAAAGATTGTGACATAGACAGTGGAGTATATATCCTCTACCAGTAGTGACTATGACCTCGGTTACTTTTAAAGTTATTTATTTGCCTTTCATGTCTGTGTACGAATGCAATTTTGGGATCCCTCCATATTTTTCACATGTCAGTATCACTAATATTTATATGATACTTGTTTGCAATGCATGTATGAGGCAATGTGTCGCCCCATCGATGGTATTCCGCTACAGCGGTGCCTCACACATCACACAGAAAGATTCGATTTTCTTAATTTCTTTTTCAACCTGAAAAGCGGTTTTATTTTTTTAACTGTATGCTTTTATTTTATTAACTTCTACTCTTGTACCAGGTATAAATTTTTTTAAACTTTATGCTTTTATTTTATTAACTTCTACTCTTACTGTGTAGTTACAAGTTACAACTCATCCTCTTCATCAGTTACAGGTTCGGAAGAGGAGTAGTAGCAGTTGATATGATCGAAACATATAATACGCGTCATCGTTTTCCCTGTTATTGAACCATGAGTTCCCATATTCTGAATGGTATCCTCTGGTATGTATTGTTGACACCTAAAATAATACTTGTGTACGTAGACATACACCCAATATGCATTCATTAACCGTAAAACAGAACCTAGAAAGGAAAATGAGATACATAAATAAACGTCGATTAAAGATTAGACATTTCTCTCATTGGCCAAAAACAACGCAACTTAACTGTGTTTGGATAAATGTATAATAAGTTACACATACATGAAGGAGTTTTCAATCTTAATTTCGGATAACCGTTGGAGATTGTCAGACTTTACATCTTTCGTATCTCGGTACATTTACAAAATGTATCGGCAGACATTCCTACCTCATCAATAAGAATTATAATGTCAAACAATCCTGGAGGCAGCAACTAAAGTTTAATTACAAATCATTTCTTCGCCTGTTCTTGTTTTCAATTGATGTCATGGAATGCCGAAAATTGCTTTTTGCCGTAGCATCGCTTTGCTGTACAACAAGCTTTGTCTTTATTTCTGCCACATCAAATGAAAGAGAGGACCTGGCAAATATGATAAAAAGACATGCTAATGTGATGAATGAACACCTATCAAGTAAAGGAGCACTTCACGATAATCGAAAAGACTTTGATGGTGACTCGTCAAAAGATTTACAAGACTTAGTACGAATGCATTCTGAACTTATGTTTCAAAATACAAATACAAATACAAATACAAATACTGATACTGATACAGAACAAACCACGGGAATCGTGGATCAGGTCGAAATTGCCGCAGACGGGACAACGGCAATAATTTCAGGAAGAAGAAACTTGCTTCATATCGATGGAATAGATGATGACCACAGCGATCAGCTATCCAATGAAAACGATGATGTTTCTGTTGCCGCAGAACATGAATCTCATTCATCCGAATCACATACAAGTTCTCATCACAGTGGCAAATCGTCACACAATAGTGAAAGCGGAAGTAGCAAGACGAGCAAATCATCACACCACAGTCGTAGCCCAAGTACTATTCACGCTATAACCGACATGCCAGTCTCTAATTCACCCAGTCACAACAATATCAATGAATCACACGAAAGCGTCAGCAGTGTGAGCAGCCAATCGAGTCACGATAGCAGTAGTAGTAGTAGTAGCAGCAGCAGTGAGTCGAGTCATGATAGTAACAGCGATGTTGATGACAGCACTTTAGATGCTCCTATACAGCATTATCACAGTGGTACAACGCATTCCCACGATATCATCATCGGTAAGCATCCAGATGATGTAGATCCTACTTTCGTATGCACTACCGGTTGGGTATGTGAATGCGACGCCAGTATGGATATATTCGAGGACTCTCCAGGAGTAGGGGTAAGTATAATGCAAGGCACAGGCACGAGTTTAAGTCATAGCCATAGCTATACCCATGCACACAAGTTGCCGTTTCCCCCAGATGTTCATGACGATAACAGTGGTAGTGGAAGCAAGAGTGGTAAAAGTGGCGGTAGCAAGAGTGGAGGATCTAGCTCGAGCTCGAGTAGTAGCAGTGACGGCAGCAGTGGTGGAAGCAGGCGACGACGCACACATGCAGCTGTTCCGCACAGTCATGGTTCTTACAGTGGGCACAGCGGTAGTCAGTATGACCCGTATGAGTTTCATGGTCAGAGTGGTAGTACTAAAAGGTTATGGGTAGGAGGAACGCCACTACAAAGAGATGGTGAATGTGAATGTCATTGTAGAGCAGAATCGCCAACTGTGAAGCCTACGCCATCTCCAACTGTAAAGCCCACGTCGCAGCCTACACCATCTCCATCTGTAAAGCCCACTTTACAGCCTACATCGTCGCCAACTATAAAGCCTACGCAGCAGCCTACGACTTCTCCCACTGCACAGCCCACACGACAACCTACGTTATCGCCAACGGTCGAATCTTCTTCACCTCCAACTGTGTCCCCGTCATCAAAACCTTCACTAATACCATCGCAATCACCGACTTTTACTCCTACAATGTTGCCATCTCCATCTCCATCTTCGTTACCAACTATATATCCCTCGGTCGCTACATTCCCTCCTAACAAGTCATCCCTTCTTCCTAATCAAGTTGCTACGTAAATTCAACTTATTATCGTTTGTTTGTGATTTATCTTTTAATGTATTACTGAGAGGTAATAAATATGTACTGCAATTACGAAACTTGACATTTGCACATAATCTCATTCTTATACAAAATGTGTTGCTAGAAATCAAAATTTCGATCTTAAAAATTATCATTTTCACGGGCTTTAGCAAGTGGGACCATTTTGAATGTCCCTACCATCCTTGATTCTTCCCGAAACCATCCCGTATGCCAACCTTTTTGTCGGACAGTTACTCCTGGAAATTCTTTGCTAGACAAGTTTGAAACATTATTCACAAAGCATGGTATGGAAAAGTATAACTCTCCTCCAGGAACATATATATCTCCATAAGATGAGGAACCCATTTCATCTGCATTTCCTTCACATGTTATATAAAAACGTACTGTGGCCTTGTTATCAATTCGATAACCTCCTCCATTTACTTTCATCTTGTCAAAACCTCCGCGCAACCTTGCATTTTCCGTCAAGCATTTTATCAATTGGACATCTGAGCTTTTCCCCGAAAAATTATCCTTAACCATTTTTTTCGCAACTTCAAAATCTGCGACTTCGTCAGAAAATCCAATATCAACCGTAAATGGAATTCTATTCCCACTCGCTCCCCATTTTGGGTCCATCCATGTCCCCTTTTCTCTTCCAATATCTACGTAGAGGCGATAGCTACATACTATTGATTCATCACCTTCGAAAAGATTAGAACTTTCACTTATGCTTCCTTTAGTATTCGATTGGCCATCGTCGTTCGACTGAGGAATGCTCTCTCGAAGCTTTCGCGCCTGCTCCAAAAGTCTCTCTGCCTCTTCTAAAGTACTCCTATCAACCGCACGCAAGGACGTCATAAATGTACGAGTCGTACCCTTGAAACATGGAGAAGATGAAACGGAAAAGGCCGTACAGAAACATCCTTCCTCCGTGGACATGGACACAAGACTAATCAGACATCCATACAATAATTTCATATTCCTCATTTCACGCGTCCACGACTCGACTCGTACAGTGTTTGGTTTTTCCTTATGTGATGGGATGATCCTTTCTCTATTATAGGACAGGCTATTCGTCACTGGTTTTTGTCATAATTTATGTCTATATGCATGTTTTACAATCAACAATGTCATTTCAAATGGTCAGTATTTTTTCCTGGATGATGTGTTCCTTTTTACATTGCTCTCTCTAGCCGTGGCTCTCTCTTCCGTTGGATGAACATCTGTTTGGACACACGCCTGCGAACGCACGACCTTACCTGCCTGGTATTGGTACATTCCACATCCTATAGAGAGAGCCTACCTGAAGGGAATATATATTCCTATCGTTAAGATAGTACGTCAATCTCAAATCTCAAATCAATTGTTGTGTGCGAAGTTTGTCTCGTTCTGACCTGACCTGGACCTGACCCAAAGACACACCGCGGCCGGGCGGGTAGGTGGTAGGTAGCTTGGTAGTTGGTAGTTGGTAGATCTACTTCGTGATTTGTGATATAATGGTGATTCATAACTCATAACTTATAACACATTTTTGTTCAAAATACACGTCAAATCTTTTTGCCTTGACCTAAAACTTCATTTTGTCAATGGGCATGATGTATACAGTTGTACCTATGAGAATAAAGTCGATAAGTATACGAGTAATCAACTGCGTCAAATAGAACAGCGATTCCATACTTTCTATTGACAATACAAGTGTATAGAACTTTAAACCAGGTAAAAATTCCTAATATTCATTGACTTATGGTCCATTTAGTTACTTTTCTTCGTAACTGTCCAATTTCTATCTCTAGCTCTAACACGAGTTTCAGAGCATACGAGGACTCCTTTTCACTGTAAAAGGTCTGGTATATCCATATGTGGTGATGTCTTAGTGGTTTGGAGGGGGTTTGGAGACTATTTCAACCTGCACGCTGATATCTTACTTCTAAGCCTGTAATTTAGATTTAAGCCATACCGGGTATTCTCTAATATTTTTCTGAAACCCGAAATAGTATATCTGTGAGAAAATTGCTCTCGTCACAAGTTTTTGCCCTATGACCATGATACTTTGCACAATGATACAACTAATTAATACAAATA
>Ga0209092_10004535_pt1 | contig 11573 bp, 13 predicted proteins | sample FraStrMetagenome_FD_187446 | JGI IMG/M metagenome (GOLD analysis project Ga0209092, IMG submission 187446) | Marine eukaryotic phytoplankton communities from Arctic Ocean - Fram Strait ARC3M Metagenome (SPAdes) (version 2) | ecosystem: Environmental > Aquatic > Marine > Oceanic | place: Fram... | reverse complement strand
TGGGGCTGCTTTTGCTTTTGTTCGTAGATAATACATTCCAGTTTTTAGCCCCTTTGACCAACTATAAAAGTGCATTGTCGTTAAACGGTCGTATGTAGGATTTTTCATCCACAAATTCATTGACTGGCTTTGACAAATAAATTTCCCTCTATCAGCCGCCATGTCTATGATATGTTTCATAGGTATTTCCCATACAATCTTATATTTGTCTTTCAATACCTGTGGGATTTGTTTAATCTCTTGAATAGACCCATTATATTTTACCATTTCTTGTTTAATGGTTTCGTCCCATAATCCAATATTAATCAATTCGCGCATCAAATGTTTATTGATAATCACAAATTCTCCGGCAATCGTTCTACGAACATACATATTGGAAGTAAATGGTTCAAAGCATTCGTTGTTACCTAGAATTTGAGAAGTGGAAGCAGTTGGCATAGGCGCCAATAACAATGAATTCCTCAATCCTTGGTCCTTAATGGTTTGTTTTAAAGCGTCCCAATCGTATCGGTCATTTGATACAGTTGAGTTCCACATATCAAACTGAAGTATTCCTTTGCTTGCGGGCGACCCTTCGAAACTATTGTAGGGACCTTCTATTTTTGCCAATTCTGTACTTTTTTCAAGTGCTGCGTGGTACATTGTTTCAAATATTTGTTGGTTGATAACGACTGCTTCAGTTGAATAAAACGGAACATTCATCATCGCAAACGCGTCGGCCAGTCCTTGAACGCCAATACCAATTGGTCGGTTACGCATATTACTGGTGCGTGTTTTGGCGGTGGGGTAAAAATTAATATCGATAACCTTGTTTAAGTTATTTGTAACTATTTTGGTGATCTTATGGAGGTTGTCGTAATCAAATGTTGGTTTCAATAATTGAGCAACTTTTGTATACCCTCCAATTAATTCTTCACCATCGTATAATTGAGGAACTGTTTCTACCCCATGTTGTTTCTTAAATGATTCAAAATCTTCCACGTTCACCAGTTCTTCTGTATAAGATATATTGTTTTTCATTAGTTCGTTTTTCATCATCAAACACCAGTTGCAGTTTTTCTTTGTGTATATTTTAATTCCAGTAATATTTTTAAAGGGATTTGTTGGTGGGATAACAAATTTACTCAGCGCAATAGAAGCCAAATTACAAACAGCAGTCTCATTGTCGTCACTGTATTCCACAATTTCACAACAAAGGTTACTTGACTTAATGGTTCCTAAATTTTTCTGGTTTGATTTTGTATTACACGCGTCTTTGTATAATAAATAAGGAACCCCGGTTTCAGATTGACTATCCAAGATTTTAAACCATACATCTCTAGCGTTGATGGTTTTTACACCCATGTTTTTGGATTCGTACTCTTCATAAAGTGTATTGAACTCTTCCCCGTACACATCCGACAACCCCCTACATGTATCAGGACACATTAGTGTCCATTTTTTGTTGTCTTTTACCCTCTGCATAAAAAGGTCATTTAACCAAAGAGCATAAAACAAATCCCTTGCTCTTGATTCTTCATCTCCATGATTTTTCTTCATATCCAGGTATACCATGATATCTGGATGCCATGGTTCAAGATAAATTGCGAAACTTCCATTGCGACGACCGCCACCTTGGTCAACATAGCGTGCTGTGTTATTAAACACTCGCAACATAGGAACAATTCCATTACTGGTTCCATTGGTGCCTCTGATATGACTACCCGACCCCCTAACATTATGAATATGCATACCAATTCCACCGGCCCATTTACTAATAGCAGCACAATCACCAAGTGTGTTATAAATACCATTGATACTGTCTGACTCCATTGCGATTAAATAACAAGAACTAAGTTGTGGACGATGAGTTCCAGCATTGAAAAGTGTGGGAGTTGCGTGAGTAAAATACTTACTGCTCATCATTTCATATGTTTCTTTTGCTTTTTCTAGATCATTTCCGTGGATTCCCAAAGCAACACGCATCCACATATGTTGAGGGCGTTCTACTATAGTTTTATTGATTTTAAGAAGGTACGCGCGTTCTAATGTTTTAAATCCAAAATAATCAAGCAAATAATCTTTGTCGAAATCAAACCAAGATTGAATTGTTTTATGATGCTCGCTCACGGTATTATATAGTGAATCGGATACAATAGGCGTTTTGATATTATGGATATCCGTATTGTTGTAAAGTTTTTCTATTACATGTAAATAATTTTCGTCTACCATTTTGTGATGATTTGAAATTAAAATACGACTCGCCAATACACCATAATCGGGGTGGGTAGTGGCCAATGAAGCACATTGTTGAGCAGTTAATTCATCTATTTCTTGCGTTGTGATATCATCGTATAATTGGTCGATAATTTTCTGACACAAAGATGTGTAATTTACGTGTAACCGGTTTTTCTCTTGCCCCAATGTTTTGATTCGTTTTAATATTTTATCAAAAGAAACCGGTTCTCTATTACCGTTTCGTTTAATAACGCAATCTTCATACTTTTCAGACATTTGTAAAATAATATACTATTATTATTTTAAGTGATTATCGTTAAAGATTAAATAAATTACTTTTTTATCTAAATGAAAATATATACTAAAGTATTTTAATTATGAAACAAATATTTGAATATGTTTTATTGACTTTGGCATTTTTGGCCGTTATTATGATAATTATCAACCGTGAAGGGTTTAGCAATAGTTCAACATTTCCATCTACTTACAAAGATTTACTATTGAATAGTTTTAAACCATCGGAAAAGAAAGGGTATCAGTCTGAAAATTATGATAAACAAGCAAAAAACGTTCCAACATCAGAGATGAGTAGTTATGCTCAAGTAACTAGTAATATCCCTCCTAATTTAATTGCAAGTCCGTGTAACGGCAACGAACCATTCCCAAATATGTGTTCTTCATTGTATGCCAGTTATTAAAGTATTATAATAATAATATTAAGGTTGTGAACAATATTGTATTAATATGAATCATTTAAAAAAACAAAAGGAAGAAAAATTGGAAAAGGTTATATTAAATCCAGTATGTAGCGCATTTAAAGAGTATAGAATGAAATACTACCACCGCCCGTATATAGGATTTGACAATCAAATATCATGGACATATGTTATAGGACCAGCAGTTGCTTATGTTAAAGATCGAAATATTAACGATAAAACTGCTTATTGTTTAAGATTAAAGTAGATAATTAGATAAAAATAATAAATCATAGTTATAATTTATTATTTTTACGTACTCATAATTTTTCAGTGTTAATTTTAATTACCACCTTTTTATCATTTTTTTGGTTTAAATAAGAGAAGTTGAAATTATCACTTGATATATCTGTATCGTTTTCTGGAATATCATGTTGGAAATGTATAATAGACTGTTTGTCTTTATTTTCCTCAGGTTCGTGCTTTATTATGTTTTTAATAGGTTTTGGTTTTTTGACACGTTTATTTGGTTTACGATGATCATATCCTTCTTTTCTTTCTTTTTTAATTGTCTCCCATGTTTCTATCATTTTGGGCAAGGCAGCGTTGTACCATTTTTTATTTCTTGTTACCAAAACGATAGATATATCTTCTAAATGCCAATATATATTTTCAATCCATGTTAATTCTTTATTCTTCTCCATAGTTTCATTGTACCAAACGTCGAAATCATTCTTGTTTAAATTAAGAGGTGCATACTCGTATATTGGTTCGTTATTATCATAAAATCGTATCATAATACCTTTCCTCCTACCATCTGCTGTTTTGGTAAATGTCCCATCGTTTATAAATGATGATTCACTTTCATAACTTTTAAATATGGTTTCCAGAAAGTCACATTCGTTTAAATCACATACCTCCATTTGATGTTGCATTTGTATCCAATAGTCTTTTTTAGGTATACCTGTTAATTTTCTACTAACCGGATTTTTTACTTCTACCAACCGACCATATCGTGGATTACCTCGTTTAGTATTTATACCATCCGGAGATGCTTTTAGGAATTCATAATTATCGTGTGTAATACATCCATATTCACTTACTTCTGTGTCGTATAATTCTTCATAAATCATTAATGATAAAGGTTCATACTTGTGTCCGTTATGAAATGGAGAATCAATATTAACTGATTTGTATTTACTTACATTGATTGGAACACATTTTCCATATATTAAACTATTTAAACTTGCCTGACTGTCGAATATTTTCCATAAATTACTAGCAGTTAATCCATCCCATCTAAAATGATACCAATCATCCGTTCGTTGGTCGGGTTGATATTTGTGTTTAATTTTTGTTAATTGTCTAGTAATTACATTTGATATAGGATGAGACACTACCATGGTTTCTTCATACGAACGTGGGCAATTGTTTTTAGTAAAATACAAATACACACATTCATCAATGGTTTCGTCCAATGTTAAATCTAAATAATTGATTTGTTCATTGTACAACTCTGTTATTTGAGAATATACTCCTTCTTTTACCATGTCTTCAAAATCCTTATTTTTATACTGTAAAATATGAGAATTTACATAATCCTCTATAAATATATCAATGGTTTCCAGAAAGTCTTCGTGATATGGAGTGTCAGTAAAGTCGTCTTCTACTTTTAAGGTTTCATATAAATCATTTAACTCTGGTAAATCATTTAAATGCGATTGTTGAATCATTATAATACTTTATATTATAAATATATTTACTTTATATCAATTTAATTAATTAATTATCTACTTTAACTGACGACGGTGGTTTCTTTTTTCTTTTTTCTTCTTACCTTTTTCAATGGTTCTCCTTCCCTGTAATCTTCGTTTTTCATTTCGAGTCCTTCTTTGTTTTTTCCTTGTTCATTTTCCTTTTCCTTTTTAGATCGTTTTTTTTTCACTTTGTCCTTTTTCTTGTTTTTTAGTTTACGGGGAGCAAGAGATTTTAGAGTAGATACCTTTTTATCTAAATTTTTAAGAGTGTACCTACTAGTTTGTTTGTTTAACACAAGTGTTGGGATATTAATAATCATTTGAGTTTCAGTATCATAGATAACATCTTTTACGCGTTGTAGTTTTTTTCGCTCTAATGATTTTAGTAAAAATGTTTTTAACTGTTGCTTTTCGTTTTCAGTTAACTTGTGTTTTTCGGAATACATATCACAGTACGCGATCAATTTGTTTTTTTTTGATAATTTGCTTAGTTTACTCCAATGTTGCTTTTTGTTGATATTTTTTTCCTTTTCTAGAAAAGACTCAATGTTGGTTATCTGTGGTTGTTTAGTAGGTTGAATATTATTCATCAACATAGTTTTGTATTTAATATTTTTAAGTTCTAAGCATTCATCGTTGTTTTTCATATATATTATTATATCAAGAAGAGTTTATACTGTTTTAATTTATAATTTAATGTTAAACTAATAATTACTCGTTATTTGTTTAAGTTGTTGTTTTAATATATATTATTTTTTATATGAAAAAGATAGTTATTACAGGCAAGTCCAATATAGAGGCCGTGAGAGGTGTTAAAAACAAGGAAAGGTCTACTATGAAGGATGTATCAGGAGATATGGTGTTTGATATCAAAGAGCAAATCACATGTATAAAGAAATTATACGGTGAATGTGATTTTCAATACAAGAGACTGTATATTAGTGAATTGAAAAAGAAGTTATCAGGGTACAGACAACAGGATATAAAAAAGAAACGTTTGGATAATGAATTGTTTATTGCGTATGATGATTTAATAGAGAAAATGATTGTTTCCAAACATCGGTGTTTTTATTGTAGAAAACTATGTAAAGTGTTGTTTAAAGATTTACGAGACCCCGACCAATGGACTTTAGAAAGAAAAGATAATAGTATAGGACATATTACAGATAATGTAGAAATATGTTGCTATAAATGCAATATTAAACGAGGAACCAAAAATTCCGATGCGTTCAAGTTCGCCAAACAAATGAGGATAATTAAAAAAGAATAATTTTCTTTATTTAATGTATAATGGATAGTATGGATGGACAGTCAATAACGAACATGTATACTAATGATACACCAGAAGCAGCAGCATTAAAAGCAAAAGCAGAAGCAGAAGCAGCATTAAAAGCAAAAGCAGAAGCAGAAGAAGCAGCAGTAGGAGGAGGGAAGAAGAAGAAAACCATGAAGAAGAAGGGGAAGAAGAAGGGAAAGAAGAAATCGAAGAAAGTAAGAAAGAAGCGTAAGAAGACCATGAAAAAGAAGAAGAAGGGAAAAAAGAAGAAGAAGAAGGGAAAGAGTAAAAAGGCACGCAAGTAACTTTAGTAAATATATTATAACATTAATAAATAATAATAATGTTATACAGAAAATATACCAAACCAGGTGAATCATTACAGAAATCGAATAGAAAAAATAAATCAATTGATGAAAAGGGAGAGAAATTAAATGAAATAGATAAGTTGATAGACAATACGGTTAGTTCGCCCACTAATACCGTTTATAATATGGATCGCAAATTTATGAGTTATCAGAAAAACAATAGTGGTATCAGTAAAAAAGAAGCGATTATGAATAAAATGAACGAACGAGATATGATAAGTCAAAGAGGATGCAATCCTTTTCTCTCCCAAAACAATTACATAAATGATTTAATGAATCAAGAAAAGTATATAAGACAAAATAATAATTTAAATACACTACTTGATGAATAGTTATATGACTAGTTATATTACTCAAAATTCTCTTTTGTTAAATAATTTATTAAGTTTTTACAATAAAGATAATAATTTAGAAAAAATACTTCCTATTATCAATGGAGAATCAAAAACATCCTTACGATTGATAGATTGGTTTGCCACCAATTATAGTAAAAAGTTTTTTACGGTGTATAAATTTAAGCACCCTGATGGGGTTGAACGAAGATTCAAAGTGTATTTGGAATATAAATTAAAATTAAGAGCATATTCAAAGAAGCGATTTGATCCATTTTGTAGATGGGATCGAATTACAATTCCTTACAAAGAGAATGTTCATATTCAAACTACAATTGGACAACTGAATTTTTTTAGATGGATACTTGAAAATAAGATATTGGATTATATCGAACAAAATTTTGATGAGATATCGCATGATATGAACAAACGAAATAGTACATCTAAAAATAAGAAAGGAACAAAAGACAAAACAACAAGAAAAACACGAGAAGAGTTATCTGTATCTGCTACAAAAAGTATTAAAAAAGAAAATGTAGAGATTATTGTATCATTTGATTAAATCAAACTATTTAAATCCGAGTTTTAATACTAATATAATACATATGAAAATCTACGTGAAAATAATTACAGGTCAAACATTGACATTAAACGTTGAATTGAATGATACAATCGAAGATGTAAAGCAGTCTATAGAAAATGATGAAAGAGGCATAACTAAATCACTTATTAGAGCATTATACTACAATGACATTAGTTTATCTGATATGCAAACACTTTCTGATTACAATATACCAGATGGAGCAACACTTTATATTATAATGGGTCTCTGAAACGATATAAAAAAACTGTTAAACAAATGATTTAAAAAGATTTGAATCATAAATATCATATAGTATGCAGATTTTCGTGAAAACTCTTACCGGAAAAACAATTACCCTCGACGTTGAACCAAGTGACAGTATTGAAAATATCAAGCAAAAAATTCAGGAAAAAGAAGGAATTCCACCAGATCAACAACGTCTTATCTTTGCCGGAAAACAATTGGAAGATGGACGAACCCTAACGGATTATAATATTCAAAAGGAATCTACTCTTCATCTGGTTCTTCGACTCCGCGGAGGCATGTGTTAGTTAAATAACATTTAAAATCAATTAACAAAACCAATTTAAATATAATAATTTTATTATATTTAAATGTTAAAATCACATCGAGACAATGAACTTACAAATAAAAATGCTGCCCTTCTAAATTGGATTTTGTGTGAATCCGGTGTTCATAACATTACATTTAACCCAAAGGAATGTAAGCGATTGTTTAATGTATACCAAACCGTTTGCAAAGAAGAAGACAAAGAAACGCAATAAAAAAAATAGTTATAGTGTTTTATTAAAATTATGGTATAGTATTTATAAATTAAGCAAATAACCTATTCATGTTTTTAACCTCTATCTTGTCGATTTCCTCCATAAATAATTTATCTACAATCTTATCGTCTCTCAATCGGACACTATATGATTTCTGTAAATTTTTTCTACCAACTCTTCCCAATGCCTGAATAAGTTTTTCTTGAGTCATATTTTGCAAGTCCTTAGACAAATACCCATGACAAAATTGATAATTGGTTCCATAAATATAATCAGACGAAGCAATAATAACATACAATTGTTGTTTTTCTGCTAATTTTTTCATAATGTCAACGTATTTAACATCGCTTTTACTACTAAATACACCAATGCCCATCAACAATAATAGTTTCCATTCTTTGTTTACATCTAACGAAACAATTTCTTCTACAACCGCTTCATCAATATTGCTTGTGAAAAGGTTGGTAGGTATTTCTTTGTTTGGGTGCCATTTATTATAGTGTTCTTCTCTATTTGGAACATACTCTGGACTCAACTCTATTTTCTTCATTTTCTTCATAAATGTGTTTACCTTTTTATTAAACTCATTTTGTATCTTTGTTTCCTTGTCATTGGCACGTGCACTATCCAATACCTTGTCGTTTATTTTATCGGTTCGCTGTTTTTCATCCTTAATAAGTTGATTTAATGCTTCCCTATACTCTTCGTTTGTATCAATAATAGCAAGTAAATCGTTTAATACCTTTTCTGGAATATTAGAGGCCTTTAAATAAAACATTCCAATTTTTTCAACATCATTTGTCATAAATATAGTTGGTCCATCCGTTAATGTATTGGAATCTGTTGTTGTTAATTTTATAGTGGACACTGGCGAAGGAGCAACTTTCTGATTTTTATACGTTTTAAAGTCTACCTCCTTTATCTGACGACACAATGTTAAATAATACAGTTTTATAGTATGAATTGTAATATCGGAAATGGTTTCAAAATATTGTTCTGGCGCGTAACGTGTTGGAATATCCATATGTTCTAATACATATACAATAAACTTGGATACTTCCTTTACATCAATGTAACGTAGCAGTGTTTTATTTTTAGTTACAAATTTAACACTTTGCTTAAATTTTTTATAATTGTTATATTCATCGTGTAATACTACCACATTACCCTTTGTGTTTAAAAGTTGTATGGTTTTGTTACAGTCGTAACTAACGATATTGAATTGTTCTCCTTTAAATCTGTCTTTAAAACTAGCGACCATTGGAAATATTTCTTCGCTAGAGGGCAACGTTGCCGACGACAATACTATGTTAGGAATTTCATTTTCGCGCCAATTTTTCTTCATGATATCGTGAAAATGGTGTTCGTTGTAATCCAACGTGATGGTCGGTTCATCCCAATACCACAACATATCTTCTTTTTTATTAAACGCAAGCATGTAATTCATTGCTGGTAGATAAGATTGTATATCCGTAATAACAATTTTTACCTTTCCACCATTACTATTGTCAACACGAAATATACCACCAGATTTACGATTTCTTACAAAATCAGTGACGGCATAGTAATGTAACCGAATATCGTCTGGAGTTTCGCAACCAAACGCAATTGCGATTGGAATTTCTAAAGCAATACATGATTTCGCCAATTGAAGACCAACGTGCTTTGCGGCACATGTAAATACGAGCGTGTGATTATTTACCATACCAATTGGGGTCATTGTTTTACCGGTTCCTGTTGGTGCTTGATATAACACCAACTTGGGGTTGGTATTGCCTTGGATCAAATTAAACATTTTTTTTTGATGACTAAACAATGATATATCATTGTATTCAGTTAAAAGAGGATTTTCTTCAATGTATTTATGAGAATGTTTGATTAAGTTTATCACATTGATTTCATTTTGAAATGTATCCAAGACATATTTTACAAACTTCATTAACAAATGGTTTACTCGTTTTACTTTTCGCGTGGATAATTGAAGAAGTGAATAATAATAGTAACACTTCTTTGATTTACTGGTGGTTTTAAAATACATGGTAAGTTGTTCCATCAATACGTTTTCAAATATATTACTTTTTTTCAATATTTCCGCTGTGTTGATTTTGCGAATTCTGATTTTATTTGCTTTTTTAATGTTTAGTTTTTTAATGTTTATTTTTAGTTTATAATTGAGACTATGAACTTTGATGATTTTATGAATTGGTTCTTCATAGTATTTGTTGTAAAAGTATTTGTGAAAGTCTTCATAATCTTCTACATTTATTTTAAGATAACTAATCAATGAATGATTCGGATTTTCTGTAAGTGTAGTATTGGTATATGACTTGTATATAAATCTTAATATATACAACTCCTTTTTGTTTACAGGAAGTTCTAAGAATTCCCATTCGCTTTTGGTAAGTTTTTGCTGAGTTAGATTCATGTTGTAAATATAGGATAGTGTTTATGTTTTGTTAATATAAATATTATATATTAGCAAAATCAATTTTACTTATGTTATCATATTATTTCGGTCAATTAATTGGTCAATAAATTGTTGTAATAATGACTTGATGTTTTGTATTTTAAAATATCGAGTTCATCTGTGGTGGTGGGAAACTCGTCTCTACCGTATACATCTTGCAAAAGCAACCATTCAAACATACCCCCGGTATAAGCAAATACATTGTAAAACCCTAATGAAATAAGTTGTTTTTGTTTTTTCTCCACGTTTTCATCACTCCCATGTTTACCATATACTATAATATGAACATGTTTGTTGGATTTTAAACATTCAGTAATCACATTAACTTCGTTTTTGACATCAATTGTGTGTTTTATTAAACACCCTTGTTCATATTCTTTAAGAACATTAATTAATATAGTAGTATTTGTTTTACTATTTTGCTTACATTTTATGATATATTGGACGTCTTCAAAATTGTAGTTTCTACTTTGCACTTGCCCCATATTAGTTAGTATTAATAGTAGTATTCTATTTAAATAAAAATCTATTGTATTGAATAAGTAATATTGATATTAGATGTGTATTTGGTAAATGTAAATAATAAAATTATGTTATTAATTTTATAATTTATAAATCAATGGTTATTAATATGTTATATTCTATATTGGTTAAATTAGTTGGAGTATGCAAGACCACCCATACCGCTCATTACACGAAGAACATTGTAGTTCGTGGCGTAAACGCGGACCTTGGCAGTTGCCGTGTTACCGATGGCAGCAGCAGAAACAACAAGTTGAAGAGTTGCGTTATCGATGCGACTGAAGTTACAGGTTCCAGATGGCTGGTGTTCTTCAGGGCGAAGAGCGAAGGAATAACAGTTAATTCCGGCATCTGGAGAGCGCGTGTGGTGTTGGTATGGCTGGACGACATCGAAGTAGGAACCTTCACGTTCACTGAATCGGTCTTGTCCGTTAAGTTGCAACTTGGCGGTAACAACTGGATTTTCACCCCAACAGTGCATCTTAAGTGCGGTTTCGGCAAGGACGAAGGCGCCGGCATCAGAGACACCAGACGAGACAGCTCCACCCAAAGCACCAGATACATCAGCTTC
>Ga0209092_10004534_pt1 | contig 11574 bp, 7 predicted proteins | sample FraStrMetagenome_FD_187446 | JGI IMG/M metagenome (GOLD analysis project Ga0209092, IMG submission 187446) | Marine eukaryotic phytoplankton communities from Arctic Ocean - Fram Strait ARC3M Metagenome (SPAdes) (version 2) | ecosystem: Environmental > Aquatic > Marine > Oceanic | place: Fram... | reverse complement strand
ACACAGGACGCTATTTTCGCGCGCTATCTCGACGGCGACACCATTCGAGTTCAGCCAATGAACACGAGCACTCGCGTGGTTGAGGACTACCAGTACAGCGAGTACTGTGCGGAAGCTTGCTGGTGCCCCCACCTCCCATCCCCGACCCTCCGCCCACCCACCCAGCCCCTCAACGGTTGTCCGCCACTACGTTCAGGTCGATCGAGCGCTGCGGGCCTGCCTGCTCCTCAACGTCCAACGGCACCATCAACGAGATCACAACGACCATCGACAGCATACGACGCGCCGACAACGACAACATGTTTTATGACCACACGATCGACTGGGACGAGAATTACAACCGCGCACACTACCCGTTCCGGCCGAAAGAGGAGAACTCCTCCGAATATCGCAGCTATCCGCAGTACGCGGAGGTGCAGGAGGAGATGAGAGAGGCGCTTGCACGGCATAGAGTCGAGCGGCAGAGCGCTTGCTGCGCGCTAGGGGATTTATGCCCTGACTGTGGCGACTAGGACGAGATCTAGACGGTGGCCCCGCGTTCATACCATAGCCTGCACATTTAATTCATAAGACATAAAACGTGTATATTTTTTCAGCCGCGTCTATTCCATCTCGGATTGTAACTCACACAAATGACAAAACACAATCACAAAACCGCTGCACATCTCTGCAACCTACGTCGTGTTTCAAGGCCGAACGCCGACGATTTCAAATGTCTGCGAGAGCGGCAGCACCGCCTCGGGACACACATACTGCTCGAGCACGAGCGAGACGCGCACGGCGTCGCTGCCGCCGGAGGGCAAATCACACCGCTCCACGCCGTGCTTGGCGTCGCCCCGGAAAGAAACCCAAATGTTTGCGGCGGGCGCTACGATCTCGGCGGGCGGAGGGACCGATGCTGGCCGGCCGGGCGGCTCTGGTGGCCACACCAGCAGCCGCCCTCCGCGCATGCCGGCCGGCACCGCAACGTAGAGCACGTCCACCTGGTGCGCGACGTACGAGTGCGACGCCGAGCAGATGGCGCCCGTGATATCGAGGTGGCGCTTGACGGCCAACTGCGCGTCCTCCCACCACACACCGCCCCCTTCTTGGGGCGGCGCGGGCGGCGGCGCATCGGTTGAGGCGGCGGCGGCGGGGCGTACCACGAGGACGTTGAGCACAAACACGTTTGCGGCGGGCAGCGCCGCAGCGTCGACAAAGGGAAGCAGGCCCTGGAGCTGGGGATGGCTCCGGACCCGCGCGTCGAGGCCACGCCGGTTGAAGCGGACCACAAAGCCGCGCGTGCCCGCAAACGACTCGGAGAGCCGATTCGGCCGCATCAGCCAGGGGTGCGACTGCACGGCGGCGGCGAGCCCGCTGAAGGCGCTGTCCGCCAGCCCGCGTGGCCGCACCTCGACGAGCGGCTGGTCGGCGGGGCACGTCACTGTGTGCGGCACGCCCCGCAGGCGGCGAAGCTGGTAGTAGGCGTCGGCGGAGGTCGGCACGAGACGGACCGCGGCCTCGAACGCCGCCGCCGCCTCGGCGGCTCGCGACCTCGCTCCGGCACCACCGCCATACGCGTCGGCGCGGCGCAGCAGGTTTCCGAGGTTGAAGTGCGCATCGTGGCCTTGCCTCTCGTCCCTCGCCGCGCCGATCGCAGCGCGGTACGCCGCCTCGGCCTCTGCGGTGCGACCCAGCCGGCCAAGGCAGCCGGCGGCGGCGAAATGCGACTCGAACGTGGGCGCCGGGGCCCCGCCGCCGGCCGCCGCCGCGCCCGCCGCGCCGAGGAAGTGCGCGGCGGCCGCGCCGTCGTCGCCGAGCTTTTGCATCGCCAAGCCGAGGTTGAAGCGGGCGGCCGCGTCGGCGGGCGCGACTGCGATGAGCCGCTCGAGCGCCTCGGCCGCCTCGGCCAGCCTCCCGCGCTCCTGCAGCGCCGAGGCGAGCTTGCGGTGGCTCGCCACGTCCGCCGCGTCCGCGCGGCAGCATGCCGCCAGCAGCCCGAGCTCCGCCTCCTCCTGCGGCTCGCCTGCAGCGAGGTACGAGGCGAGCAGCTCGGCACGGCACGCCGCCGACGAGGCGTCGCACTGCAGCGCCGCCTCAAAGGAGGCGGCCGCCTCTGCGTGCCGGCCCGCAGCGGCACGCAACCTGCCGAGGAAGAAGTGCGCGTCGTGGGACGGCTCGATGCGCAGCGCACGCTCGTACGTCGCCTCCGCGGCGGCGGCGTCGCCGTCCAGGTGATACTGCACGTTGGCCAGCTTGAGCACGGGCAGCGAGGATGCAGGGTCGAGCTGGGAGGCCTCCTCGAGCAGGCGTGAGGCGCCAGTGGCGTCTCCGGCGCGGGCCGCCTCGAGGCCTTCCCTCAGCCGAGCCTGCGCGGGAGCTGCAGCGCCGCCGACGTCGAGGCTGGCGGCGGCGGCGGCGACTGCGGGAAGGCACAGGACGATCATAGCTAAATAAATAAATAGAGCGTTCATCTCCCGTAGAGATGGGCGAGGCACGAACACAGAGGTACAGTGCGCACCCCGCCGACTGCAGAAAGAAAGGAAGAGCACGCCGAATTCTTTTCTCCATAACTGGTGCTGAACGTCCCGTCCCCGAGTGCTGGCGCACAACCAACGCATCTCTCGTGCTGCTGCTCGCCGACGCCATGATCCACAACGTCGACCAGAAGACGCCGGTGGTGCGGCTGACGCACCCGAACCTGCGCACCGGGGGCTCGCTCGAGGTGGCGCAGCACGCTGCTGGCTCGGCGGGCTTCCGGCCCGACACCTCTTCGGTGTGCACCACCACCGCGCGTGCTAGTGATCTCTCGACTACCACCCCTCCTATCCGGCCGCTTGCTTGCGTGTGCAGGTCCTGTGGGCTTGTGGCAGACACCTGGCCAGCCACCTCTGCGAGGCGCCCGAGCTCATCCAGGGCAAGCGCTGCATTGAGCTAGGCGCAGGAATCGGCCTCACTGGCATCGCTGCAGCGGCGCTCGGCGCGTCCGAGGTCGTGCTGACTGACGTGCCGGCCGCGATGTCGCTTCTGCGCGCCAACGCCGCTGCCGCCAGTGCCTCGCACGAGGGGTGTCGCCTGATCGCACAGGAGCTGCTCTGGGGAGAGCAGGCGCACATCGAGCAGGCGCTCAGCCGCGGCGCGTACGAGGTGGTGCTCGGCGCCGACATTCTCTACTTTCAGAGCAAAGAGGACGTGGTGAAGCTCGTGGCGACGATGGACGGGCTGCTGGCCGCGGGCGGCGCGGTGCTGCTGGCGTATGAGTGGCGCGAGGACTGGGAGACGACGGACGCCTTCCACTGCGAGTGCGCCGCGCGCGGGCTGCACTCGGAGCAGCGGCCACTGCGGGGCCCCCTGGGGGAGGTCGACGAGGACGAGGCGGTGCTACTCTTCGTCAGCCGGGGCGGCTCGGACGCCACCGCCGCCATTTTTTGAAACCACAAGTCGTGCATTCTTTGTGTGTTTGACACATATGACCCAAACGTATACATGTGATACCTCACTCTCTTGGCTCTTGCCGTACTTTCCGCTCTCACACCTCCGAGCTCTAGAGGAAGGGCCTCGGCGGTGGCGGCGGCGGCGGCGAGCGATGTGAAGGCTCCCTGCCGCGGCGGAAGCGCATCAGGGGCGAGCCAGCGACCACGGCACTCCTCGACGGCGCCGTCTCGTCCCCTGACACGGCAGACTGCATCTCGCGCGGCGGAGGCGTCTGCGCCGCGCAAGCGCCAGATGCGCGCGGCGGCAAGGCGGGCCGCGCCTCTAGCTGCGAGGCCAGCTCGCGAAGCTGGGCGGTGAGGGCGCCTTCGAGTCGCCTGAGCCGCACCTCCAGCTGGCTGAAGTCTGCGGCCGTTGCCCCCTCCTCCTCCCTTTGCTTGAGGTACCGATCGCGCGCATGCGCCTCCGTCAAGTCGACCGAGCGAGCGACAGAGGTGGACGCCTCCTTCCGCACATTCTTGACGGCTCGCACGGTCGCCAGCTGCCGCCGCGTGTTTTGCCGCAGCAGCTTTCGGCTCGCCTCCAAACGCCCGAGTGTCCCCTGCCTCTGAAGTGGCCTCGGCGCGCCGTTCCCATTGGCCGCCTCGTTGTCATCGGCCAGGTCGAAACAGACCTTCTTGGGCGGGCTGGCGAGCGGCTTCTCGAGATCCTGCACAGGCTCGATGCCGACGCGGGTCTGCTTGATGCCGAGGACTCCCGCGTTTGGCCGCCGCCCCGCCCTGCGACAGTACGCGCCGAGCGAGGCGACGCCTTGCCACATGAGGTCCCAGAGCATGTACGGCATGTTGAAGGGAATGGGCACGACGTACTGCACGAGGTAACCCTTCAGCTTGAGCACGCGGTTCATCAAGAAGTGCTCCGTCGACTTCGCCTTGACGGACACATACGTGTCATTGAACATGGCGATCAGCAGGTTGGTCATCAAGAGGAGAGCGAAGAGCAGGTACGACCAGAAGATCAGCGGCGTGATGAAGGCGCTGCCCGGCGCCCGTGCGATGTCTGCTGGCTCGTAAAAGCCGAAAATTCCCCAGAACGGAGCCATGAAGGGGCCACCGGCGGAAAGGTCGAGGTTGAGCGATCTAAACAGGTAGATACCCTCCTCTGCGTCCGTCAGCTTGAAGTTTTCCATCAGAATGCTCATGGCGATGGCGATGAAGAGGGTGAAGATCACCATGATCTGGATCCAGTGCCACAAATTGTCTACCATTCGCGAGATGATCTCGATCAGCACACCCTTCTCCGAGTCGTTGGTGAACCATTCGAGCATCCGGAAGGCGAAGAAGACCATCACGACGGCGGCAGTCGTGCGGTACAGCTCCAACGCGACCGACCAGCTGCACTGGTGCTCGGAGTCGAGGCGTCGGGAGAGCATCTCGGCCTCTGCGTGCCAGGGCCAGCCGGGCCGCAGTGGCGCTTCAACGTGCAGGTCCAGGCCAACCTCGACTCGCTGCATCTGGCCGATCCAGTCCAGCAAGTCGACGGCAGTGTGGGCGCTGTTGCCATGGAGTGAGATCACCACGCGCATCATCGCCATGGCGAGCAAGAAGACGATCAAGACCGCATCAACCTTGTTGTACATGTTGCGCCACCACAGCGATGGCCCCTGCAGGAACTGCTGGCACTCCTGCATGATATAGGCGACAAGATAGACGGCCCAGCAGTAGAATGTGGCTCCTAACGGCGCACAGGTCGGCATCAGCGTCACAATCACGGTCAGTATGGCAAAGACCGTGAGGGAAACGAGGTGGACCATCCGCTTGACGGCAGGGATATACCAGAGGCCCGTGAAGGCGTGCACAGCCGACATCGATCTGCCTTCGCCACCAAGGTCGGGGAAGAGGTCGTTCCGCTTAAGGCGCACGAGGGAGAGGCACGGGCATACGATCTGTAGCAGGATCTGCCATGGCGACGTCTTCCGCCAAAGCTGCACGCGGCCGCAGCGTGCGTCTCGCCCGAGCCACATCTCGTCGAGGATCCCTTGGCAGTAGCGGTGCGCGATGAATTCCTTGTTGTTGAGTTCGATCGCCAGATCGATGGTCGAGATGCGCCGGTCTCCTCGCACGCCGAGGGTCGCAGAGGGTCCCGACACCGACTGCAGCAGCATGCGGGCAGTCTCCTGGTCTTCGACCATGTCCAACACCCCCGTGGCAGCCTTACAGAAGGTCTGTTCCAGGCGCTCGAGCTCTGCGATGTGGGTACGCTTACGCTCTTTGATCCGGCTGCACATGCACTGTGCAAGGAGCGCAGCTCGCAGAGGGGAGCGGCAGCGGCGCCAGAGGGTGAACGCCAGCTCGAACGCCCCGCAAGCGATCGCCCAGAAGATGAGGTCCAAAAGGCTGATAACCTGCTGCCCGCCGGCATACGCATCGTACCCCGGCACAAAAGACGTCATCAGGTTCACGTACTCGATGCGCCATGGTGTGCCTCGCATTCGGTGTTCCTCGTCTGTTGTCTGTAGACTCCCCGAACTCGTCCTTTGTAGACTCCCCGAACCCCGCTCGCGCCACAGTGCCGCCGCCATCACCTTCGAAAGCCGCATCTTTTCGCTGCCGAGAGCCGAGGACGTCGGGCTTGCTCGCGCCTGCTCGAGCCGATACCCCGCGCTCGCAGCGACGATGCGGTCACCCGCCCTGCGCCACCTTGCCCCGTCCTGTTCAGTCGGCTCTCCTGCGGCAGCGAGTAGCAAGTTGTTTGCCGTGCGGAAACGGGAGAGCGTGCGCTGCGCCGTCCGCCTCCGCCGGCTGTATATGTCGCTCAGCTGGCGGAAGAAGTCAAACCGGTCGTCCACAACCTTGTCGATGAGGCCTCCTCCAGCCCGACCGCAGCCGCCGAGAAAGACTTCCTCAGAGCTGGCGCCATGGTCGAGGAGCAGCTCCACCAACGAGACGTCAAAGTGCGGCGAGTTGGCGCGCACGAGCGCCTCTTCAAAGGCGTCCTGCACCATGAGCGGCTGCCGCTGCTCGCGAAATTTGCTCTCCGTGAGCACTCGCTCCGCGATGTCGCGCCTGTTCCAGCGTACGACCAGCTGCAGCAGCTGAGGGTGCTTGTGCTTCTGAGCCATCGTCCGTTGCACGCGGTCCACCCAGTCGCGGTGGCTCGCGTACAAGTCGGCGTACCGCTGCTCACGGATGTCTACGTCCAACCACGTCATGCTGTTGCCGCCAGCCTCCAAGCGAAGCCGCGAGGCGAGCCTTCGGGAGCAGTGGAAGTGAACCGCAGTCGTCTCGAGCCACGCATTGTCTGTGTTCCGTGGATCATCGACGTAGCCGCGGTAGATCTGTCGGCCCTTGCGACTATCAAAGAGCTCGTCGAGCATCGCAGAGAAGACCTCGCATTCGTAGTCGCTTACGCTCCCCGCCTCTGCCCGAAACTTGCTCGCCACCGACGGGGAAATCGCGTCTCCAGCGTCGGCCATACCACCTGGCAGGCCCCACGCTTTCGTATCCTGGCGCTGGATTGCAACCACCTGGAGCTGGTTGGTGTAGGGGTGGAAGCGCGTCACGATTGGGTCAGCGGCGTGGTTCGGGCCCCATTTCCCGAGAAGCCCTCTGCCCGTGATGCCGGTTCGGCCGCGCGGGTTGCGAGGCCGTCCGCTGTCGTCAAACTCGATGGGACTCTCGTAGGACAGCCGTTTCTCGCAGAGCTCCGCGTGAATGCCGCTCGCGTCCGACGTGTCCGCCCAAGCCGGGGCCGACCGCACGTCCGAATGCGTAAACTCGACCGGCGAGTACTCGGTCCACGGCGCCGACCAAGGCACCAGCGAGTCGTGCACCGGTGCCCGATGCGGATACGTCGGGTTCTGTTGTGTACGAGCATTCATGTGTGGCGCCTTTGCATGCGCGACCCTGTCAACCCAACTCCGGTGGTCCGCGTACAAATTTGCATAACGCGGTTCGCCGTCGGGATCGACGTCGAGCCACGTGACGTTCCCCGCGTCGTCCCCCGCTGCGAGCCGCAGCTGATGGACGTGCTCGGCGCGGCAATGGAAGTGGTAGGCCGTCGTCTCCATCCACGCGTTGTCAGTGTTGCGCGGGTCGTCAACGTAGCCGCGGTAGACCAAGCGCCGGTTGGTCTCAGCAAAGATTTGGTTGAGCACCGCCTCGTTGGCCTCGTGCGCCTCAGGTGTCTCCAACGCCCCCGCCTCCTCTTGAAACTCTCGCCGGACGGTCTGTGAGACCGCCTCGCCGGCGTCCACCATACCACCTGGCAGGGCCCACGCTCCCGTGTCGCGGCGCTGGATTGCAACCACCTGCAACTGCTTGGTGTAGGGGTGGAAACGCGTCACGATTGGGTCAGCGGCGTGGTTCGGGCCCCATTTGCCAAGAAGCCCTCGGCCCGTGATGCCGGTTCGGCCGCGCGGGTTGCGAGGCCGCCCCTCAGAGTCAAATGGGACCACATTGGCCAGACCCGCGAGAGTCTTCGCCTCGGCGTCGGGTGCGCAGTAGGTTGTGCGCTCGAGTAGCGCCTCGCCTAGGGAGGCTGCGCTTTCGGGGTCCGCCCAGCCCTGCGCCACACCCGTGGTCAGAACCACTCGATCTGTGAACTCCGTGGGCGCATACTCCGGCCATAGGCGCTCCCATGCCACTCTGGCGTCCGGGACCTCCTCCCTCGTCGGGTACCGCGAGTTCTTCTGAGAACGCGCGTCGCTGTGCGCCGCAGGCGTGCGAGGCCGGAGGGGCGCGAGGGCGCACTGGCGACGCTTGCGTTCCTCCAGCGCTCTCTGCCTGTCCTCGATGACGGTGAAGCTCGACACGATCGCGTCCATCACCGCTGCATCAAACGACTTCCGGCTCTGCTGCTCGAGGGCAAAGCAGTGCACAAACTCGAGCCGCTCACCAATCGAGAGCATCCACGCCTCCTCGCCCGCCCCTCCAGGCATGAGCTCGCCGAGCCGCCCGGAGGCCGCAAAGGCGCGATACTGCGAGGCGGTCCGCTCCGCGAGCAGCGGCCGATTCTGCAAGAGCTGCTCCTTGTGCGGCAGCAGCGGCGCGAGGAACTCCGCGATGGCCTGCGCCGCCCCGCCAGACTCCTTGACGAGCACAACTGGCGTGCAACGCTTGACAGACTCGGCTACCATCTCAACGGTGCCCTTACCGCCGGACAGCACGAGCAGCACCTTTGGGATGCGCATGTCGTTGGAGAGGCGCTCCTCCAGCTGCGTCCGGAACCGGATCTCCCCGCCGAAGCCCGGCGTCTTGTCATTGTCAACCAGCAGAAAATGCGTGTGGTGAGGGTCGAGGGCGGCCGACACTGTCGAGTTTGCTCTCACCTTTCGATAGCTGACGGTGCGCTCTCCGGCGCCCGGTCCGTGGAGCTTGTCCTTGCCCGTTACGCACCGAAATGGCGCGATCCCGATGCAAGGCGTCAACTCTCCTCGGGCAGAGGAGTTTTCGGCGATCGCTGCGCCCGCCAGAGCCATCACCCCGCTGTCGGTACCGCCCGTGATGACCCATGCGTTGGTCGAGCGCGCAGACTCGGCGAGCCCTCGCTTGAAGAGAAGCTCGAGGTGCGGCTCGAGAGCCATGTCCTGGGCAGACCCTGTGACTGACAGCAGCACCGACGGAGGCCGCAGCCTCCAGTTGGCTTTGAGAAGCTCCGCGACAAGGTTGAGCTCCGTGTCAGCCGCGAGGCAGGCGAAGCTGGCCTCGCTGCTGACGATCTCAGCGTCCACGTTCTTTCCCAAGACACGCACCGTTCCCCAGGAGGCATGCCCACCATCCGCCATTTTCAGCCCCAGCCTCTTAATGTATGCGTCGCGCACGAGAGTGTCTGCCTGTGAGTCGTCTGCGTGTGGCAGCCGAGTCGTCGTCTCGTCAGCTCCGGGCGGCTGCCACATGAGCGAGGCGAGGCCTTGACGGCTGAAGAACGAGCGCCGTGTCTCATTTAGCTCCGGGTCCGACGCCATTCCCTGCTGCATACGGTACATGAACGCGGCCGACGTTACGACCACAGAGATGCAAGAAGTCCAAAGCGGCGGATATTTTTTCGCGGCAAGACGTAAGTAGCAACGGTATTTATGAAAGTTACATAAGAACTCGGCGTGCGACCGTATTGCGCTGTCCCGTACGGCTTTAACAGCAGCATCGCGTACTCCTCTCGATCACGCTGGCTCGGCGACCGCACGCCGCAGCGCCGCCAGCATCCTCTCGTTCTCCTCCTCGGTGCCGATGGTCACGCGCATGCAGCCGTCGCAATGCAGCATGCCGCCGCGGTACCGCACCACCACGCCGTGCCGCTCGGCGAGCGCGTCGCACACCGCGCGGCAGTTGGCGACGCGCACGAGCAGAAAGTTGGCGTCCGAGGGCGAGACCCGCCGCACGGCGCTGGCGAACTCTGGGGCGGAGAGCGCTGCGGCGACGCGATCTCTCTCGGCGAGGACGCGGTCCCGCTGCGCCCGCACGGCGGGGGCCGCCCGGATGGCGCGCAGAGCCGCCTGCTCTGCCAGCGTGGACAGGTTGAACGGCGCCTGTGGGCGTCGCGGGACAGGTCATGGTCATGTCACGTGCGTTATGGGCGAGGAGCGTAGTCGCCTTGACGCGGTCGAGGGCGGAGACGAGCGGCTCGGGCGCAACGGCGACGCCCACCCGCGCGCCCGCCAGCCCCCACGCCTTGGAGAAGGTTTGCGAGACGACGAGGTTCGGCGTGCGGCCGACGAGCGGGACGCACGACGCGGCGGCCTCTTCGTCGTCGACGGGCGCAAAGTCGACGTAGGCCTCGTCGACGACGACGAGCGACCCTGCCGCCGCGGGGGGGAGGAGGGCGGGCTCTGGCACGGCTGCGATGGACAGAGCGCGGCGGCGGAGAGAGGATGAGGCGGTGGCGGAGGGCGGCGGCAGCAAAGGCTGGCGGCAGCGGAGCGAGCCTGTGGCGGCCGCCGCGATGGCCTCGATGTCGGCGCGCCGGAGAAGCCGCCCTGTCGGGTTGCCCGGCGAGCACAGGAAGACGAGCTTCACCCGCGGCGTGAGCGACTGCAGAATCGCGCCAACTCGCAGCTGGTAGTCGTCGGCGGAGAGCGGGACGTCGACCGTGGAGACGTCGTTGACGCTCGCAAAGATCTGGTACATTGCGTATGTCGGCGAGCAGACCAGGATCGAGTCGCGGCCGGGCTCGCACGTCACCCGGATCAGGAGGTCGATGATCTCGTCTGAGCCGCAGCCCACCACAACCTGCGACGGCGCACATCCTCGAAGGCCTGCGATGGCCGCCTTGAGCCTCGCCTGTCGCGGGTCGGGGTAGCGGTGCAGCGCCGCGTCCAGCGCCTCGACGGTTGATCCGTGCGGGTTCTCGTTGGCGTCGAGCAGCACAGGCGCCTCGGCGAGGCCAAAGCGAGGCGGGAAGGTGTAGGGCGCGAGCCGGAGGACGCACGGACGCACCAGCCGCTGGAGATCGAAGCGAGCGGGCAGCCGCCGCCGCCGCCGCGCGAGGAGCACGGCGAGCGCGAGCGAGGCAACAACAAGCGACGCGGCGAACGCCGTGTCACGCTGCTGTGACATGTCGACAGGCTGAGCAGAGGCTGAGCAGCGGTCGGCCCCGTGGGCGCGGTAGAGCGATTTCAGGGCTAGCGCTACTGTCCACTATGAAGAGTGTGAACAGGTGGGAGCAGCAGCTTCTGACCACGGCGCCGCAGGCGCCTGTTGATAGGTCCAGGTGATAGCCCTGGATAGGCAATGCATACGTCTAGTTGGGCCTCGGATCGCCCGACCGCGTCCCGGTGCTCTGTGGTCGGATTTGTGACGCCGCCGCACCGCGCCGCGGCCGGGGGCCCTCCGGAGGCCGAGGATGGCCGTGACGGACCGGGACGATCTCTGGGAGGTTCAGTGTCAGTGTATATATTGTAGGGACCAACCATATGCACAATATCTCTCAGTCTAGCTAAGCCAGGGGAGGCGATGCCGGGGCCGTACAGCAGCTTAGTCACGCAACACGGGGAACGGGGTCCCAGGGAAGGCGAGCAAAAACCTTATCGCGCGCGCTAGACGCCGTTCACAGCCTTGTTATGAGAAGAAAATACGGGGAACGCGCTATGCGCTGGTCCGTGGAGGCACAAGTGTTCGAAGAGAGAGTGGACCTGAGCAACGATACACATTGGGCTAAACCCCACCT
>Ga0209092_10004533_pt1 | contig 11575 bp, 26 predicted proteins | sample FraStrMetagenome_FD_187446 | JGI IMG/M metagenome (GOLD analysis project Ga0209092, IMG submission 187446) | Marine eukaryotic phytoplankton communities from Arctic Ocean - Fram Strait ARC3M Metagenome (SPAdes) (version 2) | ecosystem: Environmental > Aquatic > Marine > Oceanic | place: Fram... | reverse complement strand
TACTAACATGAGTGTAAGGTTCTCGTATACTACACACATACCTAGTGTTGCTCTCGCTACTACTATAGTGTCGATGAGCTTCTTTATAATAGTATTCGACTGCTCGTTTATCTCTTGTGCGTATGAGCAATTGGTTATTCACGACTAATTGGTAGAAACCATGTTCACATATTTGCATCTCAATACTCATGTTAATATTTATAGTAAGGCCCCGCTGTACGACCACATCATTATCATCTAAGAGGTTGACAAGACGCTCTTAGTGTAGTATAGTAGTAGTATGAACTGAGTAGAGAGGTATATATGAGTGCGAATTGGGTTAAGGTCAAGTTAGATCGAGGTCGAGTAGCAGAAGTAACCGAGCAACAGATGGACATACGGGAGGTTCTTGCAGTGGTGTATAGCCAAGAGGACTTCAAGGGACTCATCAACAGGGATGAACTAGCGTCACGACTAGTGCAGGCTTATAAAGAAAAAGGTTGACAAGGTGCCTTAACTGTAGTATACTATTAGTATAGTTAAACAAACACAGAGGGACTACTATGTTTTATATCTACGAAAAATCATCAACTTATATCATGGGCAAGATGAACACACGCACAGGCGAGGTTCGTCCAGATCATTCCAAAGCATACAAGACGTCAGCAGCAGCACAAGCAGCACTTACTAGGATGAGCAAACGTTATCGTGCAGACATGCTAGAGAGTGTTAACGATCCTCAGTATAGGTTCGGTGTAGCAGACGCCAACTACTTCCACACTACTATAGAGAAAAGCCGCACTGTCAAGAACATGATGAATGGTGCAGCAATTGTAGAGACTGTCAACACACCCGGCTATATGAGCCCGAGGTCAGAAGCTTACTGGAGCATGTAAGCAGCACGAGCTGATTATAACTGATAATAACTGATTAGGCAGCAGCAGGAGGTGATGCTGCTGCGTCTTTTGTAACCGTATGATATCGTTAGGGTTTTTGACCCGGCTAACCTATTGTTTTTAAACGATTCTTTCTGTTCTTTTTATTTTTAGAAATCTGCTAAGTCATTGTTTTTGTTGGAAAAGTTTCTCTTTACAACTGTGCATACTTGTGCTATTGTGTATGTAATACACAATGCATTAGAGGAGCACACAATGCAATACGCAATTATCAACTTCGCAACACAACAAACAACTTTCTTCGCAACATTTGACCAAGCTAGTGCTGCTTGCACTGCTTACAATAGCAGCAACATGTCTAGCGTGTACGTAATAGACTTGCAAGAAAATGCAATAGAAAAATTGTAAATTAGGACTTGACAGTATGGCACTTCGGTGCTATGCTGTATGTATAGTTAATATTAGAGGGCAATCAAATGTTAATCGAAAAAGATACAAAAGAAGCAACCTGTGGGTTCTTTGCAGTAGCAGACATCGACGCTAGGGCAGCAGCAGCCTACGCAGCAAACAAGCAACTGTTCAACAGTGCGCAGCACACTACCAAAGTAGAACTTGTAGACAGCATTGTCAAAAGCATGTTTGCAGGATACGCAACAGCATATCAAACTAGCCGCGCAGCAACTTCAAAACGTGCAGCACACACAGAAGTCAAATATTTCCGTGTTGTAACATACGCAGCACAGCAGCACAAAAAACTCAAAGCAGCAGCAGTAGAGCAACTTGCAGCACTAGGATTAGATCTAGTATACAAGCCGCGCACAGATAGCTATAGCGTACACGTAATTTAGAGGTTGACAAATGCTGTGTGCGGTGTTATACTGTACACAGTTAAACAATAAAGCAATGAGGGCAAACTATGCAAAATATAAAATATCCGTTTACAGTAACACTAGCAGGCGACAGCATTTGGGGCTACAAGGGTCCGCAAACTGTTAATGTTACAGGCATTGACGTTTACATAGACGAGGATGACGGCTATGCGACTGTTGAGGTAGCACACGATACTACGTGGGAGATATACACAGACAGAGGCTTTGAGAGTGCTATTAGTAAAGCACTAGGCTATGACGTGCAGTTTACAGAGCAGGGAATGCAACAAAACGGCTTGGCTAGTATGGAAAATTAATTTACAAGTAGCAGCATTTTTTACTTGACAAGTGCTGCTGCTTGTGTTATAACTATAGTATAAGTTAACACAGCATAGAGAGGGCTTTTTATGCAAAACACTACAACAAAGACAGCACGTAAAATAGTGCGCAACATATTGAAACGTGAGGGTGTGCGTGTGAGCACACAGACTTATACTAACATGTGTGCAGATAACAGCAAACGAAACTTGTGCTGGATGGTTGAGGGTTTGACAGATGAAGTTGTAGAACACATAGCGTTGAATTTGAATGTGACTGCTGTGCGTAAAACAGACTGCAAGTTGCATTATGATGCACAGATGCAATATTTGCGTGTTGTGCATTGCGCAAATTAATTTAAAAAGAGGTTGACAGTATAGCATTTCGGTGCTATACTGTAAGTATAAAATAACAAAGAGGGCAAATAATGTTTAAACTAGCATACTGTGATAAAATAGCAGACACAATTAAAAAGGCACTACGTCAAACAGATCCAGATGGGATCATTGCTGACGCAGGTCCAATCCAAAGCGATCTAGACCCAGTAGGCGGTTGGTTCGTATCACCTAAGAAGACTATCACCTGTCATGACCGTAATGGTAAGGCATACGTAGTAACAATTGAAGAAGCACCAATGTTAGACAAGGATTCATTTTAATGACACACACCTTTTTCCAAAACAACTCCAACTACCACGTACAAGAAACACGCAGCGTAGATCAGTTCAAGGTGGAGATTGCGTTCGCACCAGACGACACGCAGCTGGATCTCCTGTTCGATACTGATGCTGACTACTACCCAGAGTTGATCGAGAACTTAGAGTCAGGCTTTTGGCAGCACATGATCTGTCGTGTGCAGGCACTGTATGATGACAAGGTAATGGGAGAATCCTACTTGGGTTCAGTTGTAAGTGAGTCACCTGGCGCATGGATTGCTGAAGATGACGGTCAAGTAAACGATATGGTCGATGCAGCAGTTGACGAAGCACGTAATGAGGCTGTCCGTATGCTGGATATATTAAAAGCAGATTTCTTAACTTAGGGGTTGACAGGACTGCCAACTGGTAGTATACTGTATATATAAATTAGAACAAACGGAGGGCAATCCAAATGTCAACAGACTTAAGAGACGTACCGAACTGTGTAGCACAGAACCAATTAAGCCAGACACGCTTTTGGGGTGGTGAGGATCGAATGACTTGCTTGCAGGTTACACAGGTTAAGCCAAAGAGCGAACGCACTCAAGGCGCTGGCGCTAACGACTTCTTCAACCACTTGAGCTTAACACGTCATCAAGCACGTATGTTGGCAACAGAGTTGATGTTGTTCGCAGAAGAACGTGAAGTTGAATAATTAGGGGTTGACAAACCCATTTAATGGCTGTATAATATATTATATATTAAACAATAAGGGCAACGATATGAAAACTCCAAATTATGCAATGTTTACACAAGAAGGCAACGAGCTGATTCACCGTATTGTGGAAGCTGGACTTGCACTGAAAAAGTTCGATCCGGTTGAGCGTGTATGGGACTGGGCACAGCATGAGCTTCACAAGCTATCATATGCTGACGGTTTTGAAGAAGCAACTGACACAGCCGTTCGCGAAGCTGTGTATGACAAATTAATTTGCGGATAGGGGTTGACACTATAGCATTTCGGTGCTATAGTAGTATTATAAATTAAACAAACAGAGAGGGCAATCAATGTTTACTAGAACTAATAGCAGAGACACAGCACTAGAGCTTGTCGATCACGGAATGGTGTCAGCAGAAGATATGTTGACAATGTGTTTGAAGTATATGTCTACAGATGATGTAGAAGATATGCTGGATACAAATGAACTTTCAGAAAGATTCTTTGAAGAAGGGGAGTATGTATAATGCCAAATTGGTGCAACAACACAATCACAATCACCGGCGACTACGATACACTCGTCCAACTGAAACCCGTAGTAGAAGCAGGCGAAGGACTGCTACAGGCTATCAAGCCAATGCCTAAGGAACTAGAAGGCACAACTTCTCCTAGCGATACACCTAACTGGTATGACTGGTGTAATGCGAACTGGGGAACCAAGTGGGATCCAGAGCTCCACCTAGAGTTTACGGACAATGGTGATGGCACTGCTGAGATCGCAGGATGGTTCGATACAGCCTGGGGTCCACCTATTGATGCTTTCCAATCGCTTGCAGATGATTGGGACTCATGTTATATCGAATTGATGTATGAGGAGAGCGGTATGTGCTTCGTAGGTTGCTTCGATTCAGAAGGTGGTGATGACTACTATGAGTATTCAGATGCAACCAGCAAGACCATCAATGACATCGTTCCCAAGTACCTAGTAGAGCAGTTCGCACTAGACGAACGCTTGAGCGAGTATGAGGAAGAGGAGGCAGAACATGAACAAGCCTAGTGTTGACTCAGTTCTTGATGCTCTTGACGATGCCCTAAAAGGTACTGTAGGCGAGTCTTGGGATATGAATAACATCGAAATCGATCAAGGTGGTTGTACAATGACTGTCACCTTCTGGGATTGTGAGGAGGACGACGGTGAGTCATAGTCACGGTATTATAACACATTGGCGCCCACGACTGTTTCGTTCGTTTGTGACCAACAGGTATTATGCTAACCGTGATGAATACTTCAACTATGGTCAGCAAGATCAGCCTTACACGTTTGAGGAATACTATCGGAATAACCTAGGTGACCTCAAAAAAGATTTCAGAATATGGAAAAAAGAGGTTGACAACCGTACGAAGTGATCGTATACTGTATATAACAGTTAGGCAAACGGAGGGCTCCATGGGATACTATACTTACACCGAAGCACCAATAGGCAACTTCATCGAGAAGGAATACGGTCATAACTTTGAATACTCGCTGAACGAGGAGCAGGATGACTACTCCAAGAGCATTGTGGAGAACTATCCACACAAGGTATGGGTTGGATCAGGTCAGATCAACGACAGTGGTTGGCGCTATGCTAAGGTGAAGAAGACTGTCGCCTACGTGATTGTAGACGAAGATGAAGGCGGTCCAGTACTAGAGCGTTGGTTCATCAAAGGTCATAGGGAGTATGTACAATGACACCTGAATTGCAAAACCTAATCGACAAGGTCATCGACCAAATTGTAATCGATGTGAATGCCAAAGATCTAACATCGATCGAAGAGTTACTCAAATTCGTCCCTGAGGAGAACCTAATTGGGTTTCTTCCTGAAGAAGAATGTTAAATTAGGGGTTGACAACTATACGATTAGATCGTATAATGTATGTATAAGTTAAACAAAGCTAGAGGGCAAATAAAATGGCAACACGTTCAAACATCGCAATGAAGACCAAAGAAGGCAAAATTGTTTCGGTATACTGCCACTGGGATGGCTATGTAGCAAACAACGGCAAGATCCTGTTGGAAAACTACGCAGACATCAGCAAGATTGAAGCGTTGGTTGCACTAGGTTCAATCAGCAGCTTAGGTGAGCAGATTGGCGAAGTGCAGGACTTTAATGACCGTGACACTCAAAAGGACGAGTGGACATTGTTTTACAGCAGAGACCGAGGCGAAGAGCTATCCATCCAAGAGTATGATGACATTCCAAGTTGGATCGCTGACATGGAAGAATACGCTTACCTTTGGAACGGTTCAGAGTGGTTGGTTAACGATCACGGTGCAAAGGGTGCAAACGGCTATCCGATCTTCGACTTGCTTTCAACACTAGTTCCGATGGAAGTCGCAGCTATGGAAGCACGTATTGCAGCAAGTCAAAATTAATTCAAATTAGGGGTTGACAGAACCCTGCTTTGGTGCTATTATATAATAACACTGAAGCAAACAACTGTTGAAGTGAACTTTTAATAACTATAGGCCTAGGAGGCAACAATATGTCATTTACTACATTAACAACTAACCAGAAGACTTTCCTTGAAACTTACCTACGTGGTACAGGCAAGACAATGACGGCAGCTGATGCGAACGCTCGCTTTGGTATCCAGAATCTACCTGCACGTATGTCAGAGCTCAAGGCAGCTGGTTTGAATGTAAAGACTGATGTGGCGACTACTGGTAAGACACGCTATGCTATTACAGCACGTGACGTCAACGGTAGCCGTGCAAAAATCTTTGCATAAAAGATAACTTTATGGTTGACAGTATAGCGTTTCGGCGCTATACTGTTATTATAAGTTAAACAAACACAAAGGGCACCAAACATGAAACACTTAATTACAGCGACAGTACTAGCAGGTCTATTAGGACTTACAGCATACGCAGGTAACGAAGCGTTGAAGATGCCCGATGTACACTTTTCCTACAGCACAGATTCCTGTGTTGAAGTAATCAACTACACAGATGAACAGTTCAACTGTTCAAACTATCCTTCCAAATTTAACCATGTATGGGTGAAGTAATGAACGACCTATTTGAATTCGTCGAAGACCTAGAAGCTGTAGCAGCTAATAGAGTTGACATTGATCAAGTCATAGCAGAGTACAAAGCTAAGATTGCTCAGTTCGAATCAGACATGGAAGCGGAACATCAGAGGGATTTATTTTACTCATAACAACTTAGGGCCTTTAGCTCAATTGGTTAGAGCACCGGACTCATAATCCGTAGGTTCCGAGTTCGAGTCTCGGAGGGCCCACCAGACACTGCTCGCATGATGGAATAGGTAGACATAACAGACTTAAAATCTGTGGCTTTATAGCGTCCCGGTTCGAGTCCGGGTGCGAGTACCAAGTAACTGCCCTTAGCTCAGCTGGATAGAGCAACTGCCTTCTAAGCAGTAGGTCACAGGTTCGAATCCTGTAGGGCAGGCCAGAATAGCAGGAGTAGAGGAAATTGAGATTGTGCCCTCGATCAAAAAAAGTACTCCTCCTGCTAATTTAGGGGTTGACAAACAGGGCAAGTGATCATATAATGTATATATAAGTTAAACAAAGCAAAGGGCAGCTATTATGTTAATCACAAGAACTAATCCATTCAACGGCGAAGTAAACACACTGAACATCGAAGTTACCGATGAGCAGATCCAAGCGTACATGGACGGCGCATTAATCCAAAATGCGTTTCCTAACTTGAGTGCTGACGATCGCGAGTTTATCAAAACTGGCATCACAGCAGAGTATTGGGAGGCGATGTAATGCTGATATGGATCGGGCGCCAACTGGCAACAGTAACTAGCAATATGATGAACGCGATTGTTCTAATAGGTGCTGTAATTTATTTTGTAGGTTAATGCAATTAGGGGTTGACAGATACAGATATAGAACGTATACTGTATATAACAATTAGGAAATGAGGGCTAACATGGAATTTTTCGAAGCAACAACACAAGAGAAACAACTTGCGACAATCGGTCGTAAGATGATGGACTACTCAGAGCAGTTTGGTCAGATACACGGACTGGGTCACTTGAAGGACAACGGTATGCGTATCCTAAACGACCTAAGCCACATTGGTGGAAAGCTAACACGCTTTGGCGCTCCATATGGTACTAACCAAAAGAGCTTTAATGAATACGAACGTGAGATTATGGCGAAGTTCACAGCTGGTCAACTCACAAACGAATACCTTGTGGGGTTGAAGTAATGAATATGCTCATCAAAGCTATTCTGTTATTGATACTATGGTACACAGGTATCCTAGGGCAACTACTGATCATAGCAGGTGGTATCTTGATATGGGCTGGAGCATTGCTAACACCTAACGTTTTCATCGGAGTATTTTAAATGGCTATATGTCCTGCATGTCACCAGACTGACAAGAACTTTTTTGCACCACAGTGTCACAACTGTAATGAAGTAATTCCGTTCTTCCAGCAGCTGGGATATTCGATCGCTTTCACAATTGTAAGCTATTCCATTATCTTTGCAGGCATGTATATAATTTATAAAACCTTTACATAAGGGGTTGACAAACGTTAGATTGAGTGTATACTATTATTAATAGTTAGGCAAACAAACAAAAGGGCAAAAAATATGACAAACATTAGAATCGTAGAAGGCAGTTACAAGATCAGAGGCAAAGACACAGACATGCAAGGTCTTGTGTTTCCACTAGTAGAAGAGTTTAAAGTAGGAGCGTCCGGCGGCTACGTAACAGTAGACGGCGCGGCAGTTAATGGCTTCCCAGATCGCAACATTAAGATCAAGGTAGCAGGCCCGGAGGGCTATGAGAAGGTCGGTGAGAATGTTAAGACAACTAACCGTGAGGAGTCAGACGCAGAGATTATAGAGCGCATCCGTGAACGTTTTGACATGCTCAAAGACATGACCAAGGCCGTAAAGAAAGGCGATGTCCGAGCGATGATCGTCAGTGGCCCTCCGGGCGTGGGCAAGTCACATGGTGTCGAGGAAGTACTTGACAGATACAATACAATGCAGATGCTAGGAGGCGGTCAGCAGTTTGAAGTTATCAAAGGTGCAATGTCACCCATTGGACTCTACTGTAAACTGTTCAAGATGGCAGACAAAGGCAAGGTAGTTGTGTTTGATGACTGTGATAGTATCTTCCAAGACGAACTGAGCTTGAACATTCTAAAAGCTGCACTTGATTCAAAGAAGAAGCGTACCATTCACTGGAACACTGATTCATTCAAGTTGCGCAACGAAGGTGTGCCAGATCAGTTTAACTTTGAAGCTAGTGCAATCTTCATTACCAACTTGAAGTTTGACAAAGTCAAAGGCAAACTACGTGAGCACCTAAGCGCATTGGAATCACGTTGTCACTACATGGACTTGACTATCGACACAGACAAGGACAAAATTTTACGTATTAAGCAGGTCGTGGCTGACGGCATGCTGAACAACTACAAACTGTCAGATGAAGTCAAAGAAGACATCATGGACTTTGTAGATGTTAACAAGAACAGACTACGTGAGTTGAGCTTGCGTACAGTTCTTAAGATATCAGACTTAGCAATTGCATTTCCTACGAAGTGGGAAGCAATGGCAGAGAATACGGTGATGCGTCGAGCATAACGCTCCGCTCATTGTATAGGGCAGCATACACACCCTGTGGTGCTGCCCAAATAGAGCTAGTGAGGATGTGCCCTCGTTCGAACTAGCTCGTAGGTAGTAGACTAAGCGTATGCCCTCACGCTCTACTTCCTTTAAGAGTGCCCGGAGTAGGATGTGCCCTCGTCCAATTACTCCGGGCATTTTCTTTTAAATTAGGGGTTGACAAACCTCACAATAGATCGTATAATGTATATACAAACTTAGAAAAAGGGCAAACAATGAAAAACTTACAAGACTATATTGATAACCGCAACTCATGGAACTCATTCTTTCCAGGCAACAAAACAATCACTTTCCCACTAAGCCAAAAGACTGTGGATGATCTAGCACGTTCACTGGACGGTGACTTATCTCCAGAGAACCTACACTGTGATGGTGAGATAAGCCGTGCTGAAGCACAGCGCAAGTACAACTACTATGGTAGAGTGATCAAAGACCTTGAGAACTATTGCTTGAACAACTGGCTCAACACTCCAACAGTTCACGAATACTACTAAAAGAAAAAGGTTGACAGTATACGTTTTCGAGCGTATACTGTATATAACATTAACAAATAAGAGGGCTTCTTAAATGAACACAGTACAAACAGCAGTAACAGCAATCCGTAACGCAGACCGCAATGAGCTCAATCAGATCATCGAAGCAGTCAAGCTTCAACAGACTTGGTTAGCAAAACAATCAGCTCGCACGTTTAGTGTAGGTGACGCTGTACAGTTTACAGGGCGTGGACGCAGAACAGTTGTAGGAACTGTAAGCAAAGTCAATCCTAAGACTATTGTAGTTGACTCACCCAGCCAAGGACGTTGGAAGGTAACTGCATCAATGCTTACAAGTTTAGAAGCATAACAAACAGGTTGACAGCATCCCTGAATTGCTGTATACTACTATTATAAATTAAACATTACGAGGGCTTTACACAATGACTACTATCAACACTTCAACTACTACTCTTAACGATTACACTGTAGCGGACTTGATCCTTATCAAAGATGCAGCACTTCAACACGCACGTGATGCAGGTGAAGCACACTTGGCACAGTATGGTGAACATGCTTACTGTGGCTTTGCTTGGGTTAACATACACGGCATCAAAGGCAACACCAAGCTGGGCAAGCGTATGAAGGCAGCAGGCTTTGAGAAAGACTACACTGGTGCTTACTCAATATGGAACCCAAGTGGCTTAGGTACTCAGTGTATGAGCACCAAGGAAGCAGGCGCTAGAGCAGCTGCCCAAGTGTTTAAAGCTGCAGGCTTTACAGCGTATGCGGGCAGCAGAGCTGACTAGTATACCCACTAGGGGGTAGCTGAGTGTCGTAAGGACACAGGTGTTCCTAGAATACAAAGTAGAAGATGGGAGGGGTTAGCAATTAGATTTGCTAACCTTTTCTCTTGACAAGCAAATGAAAAAAAAATAAAATAAAAAAAATATTTTCTTTTCGAGGCCGGGGGGTATAGAAATCACCAGGCAGAATCTGTAAGTACTGGGCTTAATGAAACCGCAGCGCAGATTTTCTATCATGCAAAACCCTTTTCGCTTGCATAGCAAAACTTCTTTTTGCTGTACACAAAACTTCGTCACACAATAGAATCACACTTCAAATTTTTTTGCGCACAATTTTTTTACGAGTTACAGAACCCTTTTCATATAGTACTGCGAAGCAATCTACGCTAGAGGAAAGCGTGTATGAGCTTGCTCGTACTAGTTCTTACTGCTAGTTCTTACACACACTATTATCATGTGTAAACAAGAACCTCTTAGCTGTGCAACCACTGTATGACACTGTGTTAAATACTGTATGGACACAATAGATAGCCTTGCGCACACACTCAAATTCAACTTTCATACTGTTACTAACACGCAAGCTATCGATGCACTAGTACATGCACTGTCAATAGACTTGTATATAAACAATAGACTAGAGTGTTCACACCCAAGTGCAGAGTGTTTAGTGTTTGAGTCAGATCAAGACTGTACATTTGCGCAGTTAGCACTGTCGGGCGACACTAGGTTTACTTTGAGTCGTAGAATAGACTAACACTGCTGTATGACGCTTATATTAAGTTTAAGATGGTGTTGTGCGTGAGGTTTAGATCGCATACGGTACACGCTAGTTTTAAAAAGCGCATACCGCTTCGCGGCTTCTTGAATAATCTGGCGCTAGGCGCTTCGCGCTCGTTTGGCATCTAGTCGATCTCTCTGCGCAAGCGTTGTATGGGTGACAGCTTGCTTGACCCCAACTTGCGAAAGAATATAGTAAGTGTGAGTCTATCTTCTGCGAGTGTGTCAAACTCACCTGCTGCATGATAAAGATGTGAATCGAACACAATCGCTCGATTGTACTTGTTGTTTACACGTATGCTTTCTGTGTAGTATGAGTTGAGTGCGAGTCTAGCTTCTTCAGCGTCTTCGGGTGACAACTGTTGTTGTAGTGCTGGAAACTTTTGATCTTTTATGTGTTTGGGTATGTCAACAGCACGATCTCGAACTTCCCATAT
>Ga0209092_10004531_pt1 | contig 11579 bp, 5 predicted proteins | sample FraStrMetagenome_FD_187446 | JGI IMG/M metagenome (GOLD analysis project Ga0209092, IMG submission 187446) | Marine eukaryotic phytoplankton communities from Arctic Ocean - Fram Strait ARC3M Metagenome (SPAdes) (version 2) | ecosystem: Environmental > Aquatic > Marine > Oceanic | place: Fram... | reverse complement strand
CGAAAAAAAAAAAGACCTATCTCCATCCCCACAAGCCTACTAAAACCCCTAATTATGTTGAGAGAAAACCGTTCGTCCCGGAGAAAAAAATCTCTTGTAGATGCCCCTATCTAACCGGTCGTCCCGGATAAAGCTCTCTTGTAAATTGCTGATCTTGAAAACCATATGATGTCTTGAAAAGATAATGAATAGAATCACCACTTTATTTAAGGAAATATTTGTTTTTGCACTTAAATCACTTAGGACTTCGAAAAATTTAGATCACTTCACATTTAAGTAAAAGCTTAAAGCGCGGAAGGTGTTTTGTGGAGCTTCAGGGTTGACGATGCTAGACTAGCTCCTTCACTGTTGATCATCACGACTTTGGGAATCAAAGAAAGGAAAGTCCTCCTTGTTTTTACTTAAGTCATAATTCTAGTGTGTCATGAAGAAAAAGGAGTCTAGAGAATATCGTATTTGCTTGTGAAGCATTGTCAGTCCTGAAATATCGTGCCGCTGGTGATTTCGCCATCGAGTTGTCTCTCGTGCGTAGATAAAATTGTAGAGTAAAAGAGTGTTAGTATAATGTTGCTTATATTTCGCTGGAGGGCCAGCACTTCGCGGCTCTACTTTAGCGTAGGAGTTGAACCCTGACTAAAAATATATACTAAAATAAACTACACTTCTTCGCTACGAAAATATTTTTTCTTGATCGAGCGCCAAGGAGTTTAGAATTTAGAATAAATAAATCATTAGGAGTAAATTATCTGATATGATGAAGTTTGAAATGATTTTTTCGCCCACGATTATCACTAAAAATAAAATTGCATTTGGGAGCAATGCTCACATATACTGCTTCCTAGTTCTAGTTACCCCGAAGACATATACTAGTTTATGTAGTATGTTTCTCCATTGTTTTTATATTTTACAACTTGAAGACATGACAAAAGGGTTCATTCATAAGGATGCTTTTGTTTTGACACAAGTAGATTTCTTTTAACAATTTATGTACAAACAAGCAAACCAGAAATTCTTTCAGTCCAGTTAAATTCATGGATTTTCTTTAGAATGATGTAATAATCAATGAATATTTAGTTTAGTGGAGTATGATATATTGAATGCATAATTGTAAGGGTCTATTCCTAGCTACGAGAATCCAGAGAGTTAAAAAATCTCTAATAATCAAAATTGTATTTTACATCAAAGTCAGATGAAGCATGCTGCTGCTGACAGCAGCAGTAGTTCCAGCATACGAAAGACAAAAAACATGAAAATATATTGCACACGTCACGTTCGTGTGCAAAACTTATTTAATGAAAGAAACATGTTAATATGGAGTGGAGAATATGTGCATCCATACATACATAGTAAAATCATAATTTCAAGCGATTGTAAATGGCTTTTTAGTACTGATAAATTCTTCTGTTTAGCTCATTTTGTTGGTTTATAATCCTAAAATGAGTCGATTACAATTAAAAACATGATCTATTTTATTCATAATAACTGCACAGTAAAAACAATGCCATCCGTTGAAATTGAATCCGCCAATGTGCCCCATTTTAATTCATAATAATTATTAAGACCCTTATCCATTTATGACTTCTGTGGGAATGTAAGTGTCATATATGTGGATATTTTATATAAGAGTCATACAGTAATTAAGATCATGTGCTTTGCTAAACTTAGTCCCACGATCTCGCCCATTCTAATTTCGGTCTTAACTCCATGATTCTTGATTCGTACAGCATGCCGAAAATCATGGAGCTCGCAATTTTTGTATAGACTTTGTTTTATAGTAAGTAGGTTTTAACATAGTTTTACTATGGATTACTGCACTTATGACTGATGATTCAAACGGTTATGGACAAACATATCCAAGATTTACGTATGCATGAACGATTAAATAATTCACATACGCAACTGTTAACAATGCAAAGGAAAAATGCTTTTGTGTACAGCACATATAGATATTCTACGTAAAAACAAAATCATGCAAGATAATGGCATTCGAAAAGCACTCCCAATACTGCAAAGATCCATGTCCTAAATTGGAGGCTTTATTTAGATATTTTGGATACGTACGTTCAGTACGAACACATACGAATAATTATAAAAACCTACATACGAATGTTGTTCCTAAAACCTATAAAAACTAAATCGGGATTTGTCCAAAACAATCTTTTTCGAAGAGAGAGTGACCGATTAAATTGTATGCTCGCATCCTGCTCCAAAGCAAGCAAACCTCTCAAAACGAAAAATACACATCACTTACTTCACACCAGAATAACCCAATCACCATACCAACATCCAATAGAGAAATATTTGCGTTCATCATTAATCCATCACAATGAGCGCACCTGTTATCTTCAATGAAGTCCTTAACGTACGTAGTTTTTGTGTTGTATGATTAAATGCTTACCTGTTTGTGAAGGATCCGTGAATGCTGTTCCCAGGTGATGGTTTCAAGGCTACATGTATCTGTATTAAAAAATTCGAGTTTCTGTAAGAAGCTAGAAACGAATACTTCTGATCTCAGGGATCTCAGGAAAAGAGAGCTTTCCTATTGGAGGTCTTTAATATCTTTTCTATGTCGGTCCAAATCGAAGAATAAGCACGAACGAGCTAAAAGGATCATAATAAGGCATTGACGCACATCTTTCATGTTGCTGTGTTGACGTGATGCTTTTCACTCAGTGCTATTTTTGAGTGTATCAACAGATGATTGGGGTACATGAAAGTTGACTCTAGATGCAATTTTGTTTGCGAAGATGTTTTTCATCTGAAACCTATTCCTTTTTTGAAACGCCAAACCTCAACTAATTTGACTTTTTTTGTTTTTTTTAACCCATTAAAATGACACCAATCACCACATGTGTATACCTCATTTCCACAACCACCAAAACAACCACCACCACAACATGCTCAATCTGACAGATCAATCAATTGGGAGTTCCAGAATCATCCATCAAGCATGGTTTCACCACCATGTCCTCCGAAAAGTGGATTGTCTGTGTAGAGCCTTCACAAGTAACCTTGATCGATCTTGCCAACAATGCTCAAATCACGCGAAGACCCATCCAAGCAGAAGCTGCCGTTATGAATCCTCACAGCAATATTCTCGCCTTACGCAGTGGAACCACTCTTCAAATCTTCAACTTGGATCTCAAGGCCAAAATGAAGAGTTTTGCCATGACAGAGAACTGTGTCTTTTGGAAATGGACCTCCGCTAAAAATCTAGCTCTGGTGACTCCTACGTCTGTGTACCATTGGAGTATGGAAGGAAGTGCAGATCCAGTGAAAGTATTCGACCGTCATGCTACCATTGGAGCCAATGCACAAATCATCAATTACCAAGTCAGCCCTGACCAAAAGTGGTGTTTGTTGGGAGGTATTGCTGCGGGACCTAATGGAGCTATTTTGGGAAATATGCAACTTTATTCTATTGAAAAGAAAGTTTCTCAACCATTGCAGGGACATGCTGGATCTTTTGCATTGTTGGATATTATGGGTAGAAGCGATAAAGCTCAAGTCTTATGTTTTCATGAAAAGAAGGCCGAGTCCCCACCAGGAGAACCCCCTAAATTGTTTGTGATGGAAGTTGGACGTGATCCGGCAAAAGGAGCTCCTTTCCGTTTGCCCCCCACCAACATTCCTGTACCAGCTGATGCCGCCTCAGATTTCCCAGTTTCGTTAGCAGTAGACCAAAAGCATGATTTGGCATTTTTGTTGAGTAAAATGGGATATTTGTATTTGTTTGATCTACATTCTGGAAAAACCCTATACCGTGGTCGTGTTACTCAAGATACCATCTTTTGTACCTGTGGACAAGAGAGTACTGGTGCTGTTTTTGGAATTACTGTTCGCAAAGGAAGTCTTCTACGTTTCCAATTGAATGGGCAAGCATTAGTTCCTTACATTACGTCCACGCTTCGTGATAACGACTTGGCGATTAAAATTGCTGGACGTCTCAGTCTTCCTGGAGCTGAAAGCTTGTATGGAGCTGAATTTGAACGCTTACTGAGTGCAAACCAAATAGTTGAAGCTGCAAAACTAGTCGCCAGCAGTGGAGCCGCTCTCCGTACTCCTGCCACCATTGCCCGTTTCCAACAAATTCCAGCGCAACCAGGATCTCCTCAACCTGTGTTCCAATATTTCTCCACTCTTTTGGAAGTTGGTAAATTGAACGAACAAGAAAGTTTAGAATTGGCCAAACCTGTATTGCAACAGGGAAGACCTCAACTTATGGAGAAGTGGCTTAAGGATGATAAGCTTACATGTTCCGAGGCTCTAGGAGATTTGATAGCCCCTCTTGACTCTGCCATGGCCTTGAGTGTTTTCTTACGCGCCGAATGTCATTCCAAAGCCATTAATTGCTTCGTTCAGCGTGGCGAGTACGACAAAATTGTACCCTACTCCACCTCTGTTGGATTCAAAATGGATTACTCTCAAATGTTAAATAATCTCCTCTTCTCTAATCCTCAAGGCGCATTGGATTTAGCTAAGGGTTTGGTAAATGCTGAGGGTGGGCCTTTGATTGACATCCAGTCTACTGCAGAAGCGTTCTTGAGTAGTAATCGTGTGCAAGAAACAACCGCCTTTCTTTTGGAAGCCTTGAAAGACAATAAACCTGAACATGCCTACCTTCAAACTAAATTGTTGGAGATTAATTTGATTGGTGGAGCGCCAAATGTAGCTGATGCCATCATGCAGAATGGTGTTATGACCCATTACGACAGGGCTCATGTAGGTAAATTGTGCGAAAGAGCCGGAATGTGGCAGAGAGCAGCTGAACATTACACTGACATCGCAGATATTAAGCGAACCTTCAAAAATTCCCACGCTATGAACCCAGAATTTGTTGTGAGTTATTTTGGTAAATTGAATCGCGAACAAAGTATCATGCTTTTGAAAGATATGATGGCTCGCGGTCCTTCAAACATGAACGTATGTGTAGAGGTAGCCAAGAAGTACCACGAAGAGCTTGGAAGTGAGGAATTAGTTGGTGTTTTCGAAAGTAACAAAGCAAATGAAGGACTTTACTACTACCTTGGAGCTATTGTCAATTTCTCTGAGGATGCATTTGTACATTTCAAATACATTCAATCCTCTTGCATGCTTGGGCAATTCAAAGAAGCCGAACGTGTATGTCGCGACTCGAACATTTACGTTCCTGAAGAAGTTAAGGAGTATCTTAAAGGAGCACGTCTTCCTGACCCACGCCCTTTGATCCACGTATGCGACAGGTTTGACTTTGTGGATGAATTGACCGAATACCTATATCTCAACAGCCTCTTACAATATATTGAAGTATATGTTACTAAAGTCTCTCCTCAGAAAACACCCATGGTCGTTGGTAAATTATTTGATCTTGGCGCAAATGAGGATTTCATCAAGCGCATTCTCATGGCTGTTGGATCCGCTTGCCCAGTCGACGAGATGGTCGAAATCGCTGAAACAAGAAATCGACTAAGAATGTTGCAACCATGGTTGGAGGCACGTGTTGCAACTGGAAGTACCGAGTCTGGTTCACACAACGCTCTAGGAAAGATCTACATTACACTCAACAAGGAACCAAGACAATTTCTTACCAACAATATGTTTTATGATCCTAAGGTATTGGGTCCTTTCTGCGAGTCTCTTGACCCATCTCTCGCATTCGTCGCATACCAAAAAGGAGCGGGATCATGTGATGAGGAACTCATTGCGATTAGTTTGACACATGGTTTGTTCCGTGACCTTGCAAGATATTTGGTTGAACGTCAAGACTTGGAACTCTGGGGAAAAGTTTTGAAAAAAGAGGACGGCGAAGAGAAGGAAGAGGACCCTCAACGCAGACAGCTCATAGATCAGATCGTAGAATGGGCGCTTCCTGAAAGTACCAGTGCGGATGAGGTCTCTGTTACTGTGAAGGCATTTATGGCTGCTGATCTTCCAGGAGAACTTATTACTTTGCTTGAACGTATTGTTCTTCAAGGATCTGACTTTTCTGATAATAAGAATCTTCAAAATCTTCTTATTCTCACTGCCATCCGCGCTGACTCATCTCGAGTAGCAACTTACATTGACGAACTTGATAACTTTGATGCGAAGGATATTGCATTAATTTGTATCAGTGAGAACCACATGTTGTACGAAGAGGGTTACAGTATCTATGTTAAATTTGCAAAGCCTGAGTACACTCCTGACAAGGATGACCAAATGGAAATGTTTGTTTGTGCTATTGGGGTACTTGTAGATTATATGAAGGATTTGGATAGAGCCAAGACATACGCTAACACTGTTGATGAAAAACCTGTTTGGTCTAAATTGGGTAAAGCTCAACTCACTGAGAAGATGACTGCTGATGCTATTGAGAGTTTCATCAATGCCAATGATGCTTCCGAATATGTTCAAGTGTGTGCTGATGCTAACGAAACGGAAATCTGGACTGAACTCATTCCATTCCTCCAAATGGCCCGTAAGAGTTTGCAAGAGAATCTCTTGGACACGGAACTCATCTACGCTTTTGCAAAGACTGAAAAAATCAATGACCTTGAAAAGTTTGTTGCAGGACCAAATGTTGCTAATATCCAGAGCATTGGAGATCGTTGCTTCACTGAACAATTATATAATGCCGCCAAGATTCTTTTTACAAACATCAACAATAATTCGAAGCTTGCCCTTTGTCATATCAATCTAGAAGAATATCGTGATGCTGTAGCCGCTGCAACCAAAGCGAACAATGTTTCTACCTGGAAGCAAGTTTGCTTCGCTTGTCTACGTGCCTCTGAATTCCGCCTCGCCGCAATCTGTGGTCTTGAGGTTATCAAATTTCCAGATCACGTTGATGAAATTGTTGTATACTACTCAGATTTGGGATACTTTTCTCAGTTGGTCTCACTATTCGAACAAGGTCTTGGTTTGGAAGAAGCTCACATTGGTATCTTTACCGAGTTGGGAATCCTTTACACAAAGCATGTTCCAGAGAAGGTTATGGAACATTGCAAGGTTTTCTTTAGCAAATTAAACGTTGCTAAAGTAGTAAAGGCGTGCGAGCGTGCAAGACTTTACAGTCCAGCAGTATACCTGTACATGACTGATAAGCAACTCGATTCTGCTGTCAAAATAATGATGGAGAGGGCTCCTTCTTACAACAATGAATTATTTCTTGACTCAATCGTTAAGGTCCGAAATTCGGAGGTCCTTTATAAGGCAGTCTCTTTTTACGTAAACTCACACCCACTCAAGTTTACAAGGCTTATGGAGGTTATTGAGTCTCTTGTAGATCATTCGCGAGTTGTAAATCAACTTCGTAGAACTGGAGATTGGGCTTTACAGGTTGGACAGGTGTATATGAAGACAGTTCAAAAAGAGAACCTAAGTGCTGTGAACGAAGCTTTGAATGAGGTATGTATTTATTCATAAGTTTGAAATATCGCCAATTTCTTTATCTTGATCAAAATCTTATTTGTATTTCCCCTTCCCTCCCTCAGCTCTATGTTGAAGACGAAGACTATGAATCACTTCGACAATCTATTGATGACTACAACAACTTCAACATGATTGGACTTGCCACAAAACTAGCAACTCATGAACTATTGGAATTCCGTCGCATTTCTGCATATGTTTACAGGTGCCACAAGAAATGGAGCAAATCTATTGAACTTTCTAAGAACGATCGTATGTACAAGGATGCCATTGACACCGCTAATGAATCTGCAGATGCTGCTATTATTGAAGATCTGCTTCGTTTCTTCTGTAAAAAGGACGAGAAGGAATGTTTCTGCGCTGCACTTTACACGTGCTACTCTCACATCAGTCCTGATGTCGCTTTGGAGCTTGGATGGTTGCATGGTTATCACAACTTCATCATGCCATTCTTAATTCAAAACCTTCGTCACACTCATGTACGTTTGAACGAATTAGAAACCCGAACAGAACCACCAAAAGAAGAAGGTGCTAATCAAGACAACATCGCTGGCACTTATGGGAACCTTGGAGGATTCAATAACGGTATGCTAATGCTTGAGAATGGGGGGGGGATGATGCCTCCGCCCATGCCAGGCAATGTTGCACCAGGAATGGTTGATATGAGTGGGTTCGCATCAGCCCAGATGACTCCTGGTATGGTGCCCAATGGCGGTTTGATGCCACCTAATGGAGGTATGATGCCAAATGGAGGTGGCATGCCTGCACCAGGCATCATGCCAACTATGTAACTTTGGCAGTGTCTTTTGATAAGTTGTGCTTCGAATTGAAATTCATTCTACATTGGAAATAGTCAAAATATCCGCTTGAATTAATCATATTAATTGACTCATTTTGATTAAAAAATTACCATCTTTTTTACGATTGTGTTTGTTTTCAAATGCCTGGATTTGAAAATGCAGCGATATATTTAGGACAATGGAACTTTTACAAGCTAACGATAATTCTAGAATACTCGGTGCTTCTTTCCGTCGGATAATACATAATGTTAATCTAAATATCTTCTTTTGTTGTTGAAAAAACAAATAGTGCTGATTTCATGAAGGAATTGCATCATGATTTAAATAAAATTATACACAGATACAACATATTCTCTATCATCCTGCTGATTTAACTTTTTCTAGAACAAAAGCAAGAACATTTTGGAATATATATTTATTGCACCTTGATCAACTCTTCAAAATATATTGATATAATTTGATTAAAGGTGCTTTAAAATGTACCTTTTTTTAAATAATTTTATTTTTTTAGGATAAGATTACCTTTCACTAACGTCTATGAAGCTACTACACTCAATCAAAGAATTCTCCTTGTAGATTTCGAATTCTTATGGTTTGAAGTGAAAGTATACCCAGGATATGGGAACCCCTGAATATATAAAGATTCCGTATGCAACTTTTCATCGGAGAATTGTTTCCAACTATCCCAAGGAATTTGCTCAAGATGTGAGATCATAACGAATTTTTATCACAAATTCTCAATGTCAAGGAAGAGTTTTTATAGCAAATCGAACCTCGTCTAACAATTGCTATCTCTCTTCTATTTTTATTTTTATTTTTATATACACTAAACACAGCAGATCACATCACCTATATCAACTATCGATGATCTATTCAATTGATGTTGACAAATAAGGAAATAGATGTAAATGCGAAAAATTGGCTTTTATTTGTTATTTATGTTATGAGTTATATAATAACAAACAAATACATCGCCCAGAGCGTTGGAAGTTGATTCAATCCGTTTGAGCAATTTAAACAATATTTGTTTGATATGAATGCAAATTTTCATTTGTCAAACTTAAATTTAATAATAAAATGAGCACACAATTTATTCACCTTCAATATTTTGCAACAAGCTCACACAAGACCTTCTTTAGTCCAGAAAAAAATTTCAGGTTCTAGTGAATATAACATACATACATACATACATAGCAATTCGGATCATTCCGTAATGTATCAAAGTATCATAATTCTTCAACACCACCTATTTTATCACTACTAGTAGCACTATCACTCCATCATGACCTCCTCCCGAGCAAAAGGATTACTACAATCCGACCAAAACCTTTGAATATGCAACACACTCCACAAACGTTGCAGTGTTGTAGAGGAGCGGCATGGTGTCCTTGGTGACAAATATTACAAGGTACAGAGATGGAGAAACCACCTTGATGGCCAAGAAGATAATGTGTTCTAGTGCAAGGAGCGAATACAAGTTGTAGTCATGCTTGCCACACCTTTTACGTGATAGGGAAAGGTAGGAGAATAAAATAGTATCAAAGAAGATATTATAATTCTTCGTCATATCATTCACAGTGAAAAACGCAAGCCCGTGAAGAATAAGTTCAACCGAGACATAGAACGCCAACAGAATTTTTTTCGCCATCGTCCAGTTGAACTTAGTTGACTTCTTAGACACAAGTCTATTAGCTGTTCTTAAGGTCCGGTCTACTTCCTTATCGGAATCCAGAAGGCGATCCAATAGATGGAGAAAAGAACACGAGGATGGTAGCAGGCTTTTATTCCTACCATTGGAAGAAATGAATCCCTTCAATCGTTCCATGACAGCTTTTCTACCCGATTTCGACCATTCTACTTTATAAATACTTTTATGCATATTTAAAAATGTTTCACAATCCTTCCAAGATGTAGAAGTAGAAGTAGTGGTAGGAGGAGTCGTACTGGTAGTCATATTCTTCATTATATAATATGATGATTCTTGTTTCCATAAAAAGTACGCAATGACTTTGTTGTTTATATTAATATGTGAATGAGTAATTATTTGAACATCAGCTCAAAGTTATAAGAAAGTACTTCAAATTTGATGTGACTCCGCCACAGTAGTTAACAAAATTGTTCAAAGAATGATCCTAGCTACGGTATGATTTATATAATCCTGACCATTACTTTATATTATTATTATTATTATATATAGGATTTGAAAGTAACTCCGAAATCAATGTCACCATATTTAGACCATGAAAGGATACACGGCTTCCTTATCCTTCCTTTCTTACAGTTAATAGGAATTGCATTGGCACATAAAATGCCGTGATTACGGAAAGAATAGAATGTGAAAGCAAGTACGTCAGTGTTCACAGTTACTGTATTTAGACCATGAAATGACTCTTTCTTTCTTGATATAGTGTAACGCTGTCTATTTCTTCCAGGCGTTTGTCGATGTAAGTCGCGGACTTTCTCGAGCATTAATGTGGCTTAATAAACTGATATAGTGTAATAACTACACTGAAGGTGGTAATTAGTGTGAGTGACACTATTTGTGGATGAATATTTTAAACGGAAATATTACTATTAGTGTCACTCACACTATTTCCGGATACACACTAATTTAGATATAAAACAAGCATATTTTCCAATATTTGATAAATAATCCGGAATTAGTGTGTGTCCTGTCATACGTAGTTTATGATACAAAACCAAGCCTGGATCTGTCATTTTTATTAATATAGTCAGTGAGATAGTTATTCTACTATGGGGAGAGGATTTATTTGCACGCGTGCAGTGACCGTTGATTTGCACACATTTACTTAGCCAAAATCAAAAACAAGCTGGCATAATGTCTTTTTAGGCTCTTTTTTGACCATAAACTACTGAATTTCTTCTAAATAAATTCTCATATGTTTTGTGTGTACATTTGTTCTCTAAATATACTTTCTAAATAAAAACAAATTCCAAATCTATTTAAAACAAAGATTTTTTCAATACATTTTTCTGTAGAACCTCCAATGATTTTGGTTCTAACTATTTGTTTCATGGTCTTAAGTAATTGTTAATCTTGTTTGCTAAAATTGATGAATTTTATTTTTACAGTGTTTCACGTTGATACGTATAGATTTGTTTGTTTTCATTGTTGGTTTTATTTTATCAAAGCTATCATCTCATCCAGAAGAGCATAAACGAGCAAGCAACTCCTGTCTGTAACTCATTGTAGACCAATCAAAAATAATGGTCCAGACAAGGTCAAGGAAGTATACAGAGTATACAGGTCAAGAGGATGTTAAATTGAAGAAAAAAGACAAGGAAAAAAAATGGGCTTCCTTAAGTAATAGAAAAGGTAACGCCGGTCTTTCACAACTTGTGTCTTGTTTCATCTAATTTTTTTGGTAAGTT
>Ga0209092_10004530_pt1 | contig 11579 bp, 6 predicted proteins | sample FraStrMetagenome_FD_187446 | JGI IMG/M metagenome (GOLD analysis project Ga0209092, IMG submission 187446) | Marine eukaryotic phytoplankton communities from Arctic Ocean - Fram Strait ARC3M Metagenome (SPAdes) (version 2) | ecosystem: Environmental > Aquatic > Marine > Oceanic | place: Fram... | reverse complement strand
CGAAGATAAAAGTCGTCATAAATCCTCATCTCGAAGACGTAAGGAAAGTAAGAGGAATCGTAAACATCGCCATCGTTCGAAATCCAAAAAATCTCAAAAACGTAACAAAGAAGACTTTTCCTCCTCATCGTCCACCGTGTCCTCGTACGAAGATCGTCGTCGGTCCAAAAAGATATCACGTCATCGGAGCAATGGCAGTAGTAAAAAGCGACGGAGAGAGGACGGTAATGGTGAACGAAAGAGAAATGTTGCTATGGGTCCTAAGGAAGAAGATCCCGCGTTGTCGACTTCACCTACTTTAAAGTTAGCTAGATCGTTACTGGATTTGTTTCAGTCACATCCTCAAATGGCGAGTGATTTGCCGGTAATGTTATATCGGATGGGGTCTGGAGCAACTTTTGATTTGAGCCAAGTACAACCACTATCGCTTCAGCTCAATTTATCAAAAGTGTTCCAATCCTTATCGTTTGCATGTGTTCGTAAGAACGAGCAAGATGAATGGTGCTGGAGCGTGAACGATAGCCGAGCTCACCAACGTCCCGACGAGTTGACATTAGTGAAATTTGTTCATTCGAGCTTGAACTCGCTTGGATTTACACAGGAGTACATCGATAAAATTGAGGAGAAGAAAGTGCAATCTTTAGCTCAGAGTAACGTTGATAATGCTCCAGGCCAAAATAAATCATCGGAGAAAAATGACGAACTAAGTAGGCTTGACAGATCAAAAGAAGGAGTCATTGCTCTGAATAAACTTATTGAAATTTTTGAACGATTTCACAAAATGGGCCTTACTCCGATCGAAATGAAGGGTATGTTCGAGATGGTTCTAGCAGAAAATGATGCTATTATTTTGGACGACCTAGAAAATATTGATCTTCAGCATGCGTTAAGGGATTTATTTGCAAAATGCGAGTTGAAAGAAGAAGAGACTGAAGATTCTACCAAGGGATTTATTCTTCCAGCTGCTACAAATCCCAGGGCTCGAAAGAAAGCAATGATAAATCTCGATTTTTTAGTTGAGGCTTGCGAGAAGTTAGACGGAGCCAGGAGAGACCCTAACACTCTTGATTTGGATGTATTAAAGACGTTGTCCCCTCCATCGCACCCTATTGTTATTGTTCACGAAAGAGATGAATACCCTAGAGATGTGAAAGAATCCTCAGAGGAAAGCGATGACGATGGCCCGCAGTTAGTGAACACAAGAAGAACCAGTGTAAATAAAGGTCTGGTGCGAGGTCAGGCAGATAAACGAAGGCAAGAGCTAAATCAAGCGATGGGTAAAGTCGCTCCAGTAAATGACAAAAATGTGAGGGAAGAGTGGATGCTTGAACCAAATGAACATGACCTTCTCGCAAGTTTGGCATCGAAGGGGGCGGCATTGAAATCTCGTTCATTTAGGAATGAAAAGCATAACGGTCAAACAAAACCTACCGACGACAAAGAAATAAATCCTGAAGTCCAGGCTGAAATGCGTCGTTTATTGATGGAACATAATGCTTCTCGTGGACCCTCTCTCATAGACCTTCATCGTGAAACTAAAAGGCAAGAACGCGATGAAAAGAAATCTTCTGGAAAATGGGGATGGAATAGAGAAAAGAATTTGGATGATGGAAGAAGGATCGATAAAAATGCACTAAGTATGGTGATGGGTGGTGCGGCGGATAATCTGAAGGAAAAATTTCAAGGAACGGTAAGCAAGTCTTTCATGTAAACAGCAGATGATAATCAAGTTGAAGGTCCTCTGCTGTAGATTTTAAGTTTGAATGAGGAATGGATAATGAAATAAATGCAAAATGTTGCCTTTAGTACATGAAAAATCAAGAGATACACGCACGACAATCTTTGTGGTGCTTGGATATGAATCTCAGCCTCATTTTTGCTGTAGAGAGAGGCGCCTAACTAACAGGATCTTAATGTTAAAGAGGGAAAATCTAGCAATCTTTAATTTTGTTTTTGGCGGATTTAATTTAATTTTCATTGACTATACATCCGAAAGCCATGGATGCTTCATAATTTGGTCTAAGGTTAATCTCCGAGAAGGATCAACACACATCATTCCTTCCATTAAGTGTATTGCTTCATTACTAACATTCATTCCCCAGTCGCTTAGCAGTTTTGGCATCCTACCAGATACAATCCACTTGAAACAATCATCTGAAATATCTGGTTTAGAGTAAGCTGGGCTACCCACAATCAGCATGAACATAATGGCACCAGTAGACCAAATATCAACTGCGCGTCCATCATATGCTTGGTTTCGAAATATTTCAGGGCTCATGTAAAACAATTTTCCGCACGGTCCAGTAGGTTCGATTAGAGAAAGTTTTCTCTTAAGAGAACGGGGGCGAGAAAATGAATTTGGCTTTCTAGGCATTCGAACAGACATACCAAAATCGATAATTTTACACTTGTTTTCGTGAAGCATTACATTTTCAAGGCTCAAATCACGATGGCAAATACCTGCATCATGAAGACTCTTCACGCCTTGCAATATTTGCTTCATCAAGAGCTTGGCTGTTGTTTCATCAAATCCAAATTCACCTTGCGACTTATCGACCAGATCGAAGAGTTCTCCACCGGAACAAAATGGTAATACGATAAGAATATGCGTGGGACTACTCATCACTTCAATGGGAACAAGTACGTTTTCGATGCCATCATCATCGAAATAAAAATCTCGGAAGTACTGCATAGCAGCGATCTCTTTCATTGGGTCTTCTTGACTCTTCTGGAAAATGAGTGATGATTTCCTCTCAATCAGAGATAATTCCAACTCCTTAATCGCGCATCTTTCTCCACTTAGTTGCCATTTGTCAGTCTCAATATCCCATGAAAGCATTTCTGCGAGACAAACACGACCGTAGATCGCCTTGCACAGAACCTTGGTCATGATGTAGGCACGACTTGGGTCTTCGGTGGAAATAATAAGACGATGTTTTCCGCCAATAACGGAACCGCATTTGCTATAGATCACAACATTTTCAACCACTTTCGTGGATCGGATGGATGGTTCAGAAAAAGGTGGGGAAGGGCTGCATGATGGCTTCGAGTATTCTGCGGATGATCGTTTTTCTACGCCGGAAAACTTTGAAAACAAGTTATCCACGTTAGTCGAAATATTAGATATATTGAGAGGAGGCATAGTTTGATGTTGGGAATGATTGTATAGTTTATGATGTTATTATTTTGTGAGTGGGTTTTGCAATTGGAATGAGTGCAATGAGAAATATGTGTCAAGATTTTAAATTTAAATTTGACGGTATCAATGACTATCGGGAATGACCCTCAAATGACTTAAACTTCTTTCCGCTTCCAATATCATCGAGTTCCCACGATGATTTTGGCGGGACAACAGCATCTACAGTGTGTACATGTAGCTGGAAAGTGTGGAAGGGAACTGGAAGTCTCTATGATTCTTGTTTGTTTTTCTTATCTATTCTATGTGGTTCCTGACACACCATCATGTGGTTCCTGACACACCATCATCTATACACACTTAATATTCTCTTGACGATAATAATCTTCCTGTCAGTAGATCATAATGATACGCTTGTGTGAAACTATATAGTTCGAGAAGATAAAAATTATGTTCTTTCGAATCTTGATACATGTTGTTAAAGTAAGGGCTTTTAAAATGTCCTTGCGAATTAGTTATTTGAATTGTCCACGAATGACACTCGAAAAAGTACCGACACATCATCCAACATACACATACACTCCAATCTCACGCAACCGTCGATATTAGTACTACTGATAACGTCTGAAAATAAGAATACCGTAGACAACATCGCAATTGAGCATAAAGTCACCCGGAAAGTTCGGGCTAAACAGCAAATAATTGCGCACCTGCCAATTTTTGACAACAAGCCAATTGCGCATTTCCCTTTCATTTTTTGTCAACAACCCAATTGCGCGTTCCCCTTTCTTTCATAGCACACGAATACATACAATGTACTACGTAATACGTAAGCGCCAACGGTAAACACTTCAGGTTCATAGACGTAACAGGAAATGGGAACTTTTCTTTTATAGTGTGAAAGATTCGGAAAGGACGATCAAATGTCATTACGACAGTACCTCAGTAGCGTAGTTTTGTCATGCTTTCAAAACGATAATGTTTTGCAAAGTCTATTTGTGTTTGAAGGAATAACATGCAAAGATTGGTGTGATATGCTGCAATAATCGAGAAAAGAACTGCTTTTAACTTAAATAAATAAGATTATGCATTATGTCTAGATCTTTTATGCCGTAATGATGACGATGTTATAGTGAAGAATGGTCCATTTTACTGTGATAAATGCGGCATGTTGGAGGGAAATTTTGATTTGGAAAGTAAGAATCCATTATCAAAATACCGGTAGATGTATTTTTACTAGCATGACTTTGATTCATAGCCGGAGTAGATTGCACAGCATCAATTCGCATAACTAAACAGGTTTAACGTCTATTTTAGCTAATTTAGCCGAAAACAAATAATTGTGCATTTGCTATTTTCCGACAACAATTAATATTTGGCCGTTTTCCATGCGCAATTGCGATGTTGTCTACGGTATAATCTAAGTACTCGTGACTCGTGACCGTCGATATTTAGTGATAGTTATTGCTCGACCTCTCTATCAATCACTGATTCAAAAGAGGAGGAGTAGCAGTTGTTATAGGATCGAAACATATAATATATCTCTACATTCGTACGGTTCCTTTTGTCCACGAGGTTTGGTTCGAGTGTTGGTCATTTGATGGAACTTGGAACTTCGAACTCTGCTCGGATCTTCCTCCTCCAGTTTCATAAAAGTTCGTCGATAGCGAATCTATGCCATGTCGACGTGGTACCTGATAACCGAGTAAATGTACAGTGTACGTTCTTGTAGTACCACGGTACTGCACATCCGTACCTTCTTGAGATGTTCTTGTTTTCATGGAAGAACGCTTATGCCAACACATGAGAGTCACAAAATCATACTATCCTTGTTCTTCAAAAGCGTTGTTGACCAATGTATCATACAAAGCGAATTATATTCCTTGCTGTCTCGTACGCTGTATTATCGGAGGCGTGGGTTGTACCAACTAAAGCCAACACCGCGTACAGCCAACTCGACACATCTGTGAAGTTCTTCGGAAGTGGAAAGAAACAAACAGCTGCCGATAAAAATGTCACGAAAAAGGCTAAGTCTCCCCCCAATACGAAAAAGAGCGCCTCCGCGAAAAAGGAAATTGATCGTAAAAACCCTAAGTACGTGATGATGTTTGGGAAGCCCGAATGGGATTGGACTAAAAATAAACCTGTTACGGAGGAAAGTTGGCAAAAAAAGAAGAGAGTTGACTGGTTGAATAGGTGAACAGATTTTCCGCCTTGTGATTTGTTCAATTTTCGAGAAAACAGGATTGAGAAATAATGATTTTCGTTAATACAGTATGGTCTATGCTGCGGAATTTTCGCCAATTTCGTTCTATTTCAGTCATGCTTAGTCAGAGGTTGTTCTCACTTTCTTTGGTATCATTTGTTTTCGCCTCTGATTATAAAGGGATCAGCTAATACAATATTATTTTAAGAATGAATATCAAATTTGTTTGTAGAAGGGTCTTGACCTCTTTCTTGCTTTTATCTGCTTTCAAATTAGTGTTCATCTTCTTGATCGCCCTTCTAAGGACGACTCCGACAAAATCTGTTACCGGTAGACTGAAAAGTAAGATGATGCCCTAGTGCAGAAAAATTACTTGTCGTTTGTGTAAAAATTAATGATAAGATTCATCCATCGACACCTGGACAACTGTCTTCGGACTGTCTTGCTGTAAAACTTTCAGAACACCTTCTTTCTCAAAAAAAGTGATTGCTCCATCTGATCTGAAATATCTCTCTGCTATCTGCGCAGGTGTCTCTTGCGATTTCCCGGTCTTAACAGTGGTAGAATCTGGAAAGGCATGTAACAGCGCTGATATCGTATCACTTGATGCACCATATTCGCACGCAAAATGTATTGGTAACATTGCTTCTTCGCCACCCACGATCTTTACTGCTTGGGGTGCCGCCTGGATTAAAGCCTTAATAACCTCCACTGGTGGTCGCAGCTGACTCGCCCTGTGGAGAGGCATCATCGATGATTTCGATAGAATCGCCTGAGCAGCTTCATCTGGGTATAACTCTAACCTATCCATAACTTTTATCCAATTTTCCAACTCAATGAAGCGGAGCAAATCACACGGCCTCTCTAAATCTTCCACAACTTTAGCTTGTCTTTCCTGTGGCGGTCGGATTTCACGTGTGAAGTGAGTATCTGCTGATATTCGCGTGTCTGTCCTTATCCTCAAATACGCTACAATTGCATCATGCACACCACTCTGAGCACAGTCTAATGGCGTCATTTCCTTGAAATCCCTTTCGGTAATAGCCTCGGGATAGAATGATACCAATGCATCAATCACTTCCATCTCTGATCCCAAATCACACGCCCAATGTAATGGAAGTCGGCCCATATGATCTTGCATTCCAGCACCAATCGGATATGACTGAAGCAACGAAATGATGATGGCAAAGGGTGCCGATCGCATTACAGCGGCATGTATAGGTAGTTGTTTGAGCCAACATTCTCCGTGAAAGTCGTATCGTATATGCCATGATCCTGCCTCGACGAACACTTCCTCCGAACGAAGAGTTGCTTCCGCCCAATTTTCTTTTTCAATAAGTAACATTAATTCGGTCGGGTTCGTCGATTGGCATTTAGCTGTGCTTTCACTCTCTACCACGCTATGTTCTTCGGTTGTATCATCATCATCATCACTGCAAAGCGAGTCTGCTCGTAGCGCATGAACACGCACTTTGATAGAAAGGTCGCTGGATGATAACTCCACTACTTCAGAAATTGGATCCATCTGATCCACGATGCTTCCTTCTTGCATCGACACTAATTGAGAAGTAGATTGAGAACTACTATTCGTACCAGTCGTCGCCGAAGTGCTACTAGTACTATGATCGTTCAACGATGGCCTTCTCACTTCATGGAGTGGTTTATTTTGAACACCTGATGAGTTAAGCTGTTCAAATGCAGATCTTGAAGACTGTCTTTTTGGCTGGTGATCTGCCTGCTGAATAATAGCTTCTAACCGATTGCTTGATCGAATAGAAAGATGAGAGCTGCAACTGCTCGAATTATTTCTCCTCATGCGGCGATTTGATCTCGAGCTATGTGTACTCAAACCTCCTATCGAACTTTTTTCTTTCGACCGCTCAGCTACCAAATTCCTTGGATCCATTGTTGAATTGCTTTCCACTCCTCCCAAAAAATCAACAGGTCTTTGCCTTTTATTATCCTCCTCATACAACGACTGAGGATCTTTTTGTATAAGCATCTTTACAATACTTACCCCAATGCTATTATTTCCTGGCACTTGATGTGGTGGACATGTGAAAATATGTACGGGTAGTCTCCCAAACTGATCTCTTATGCACACAGCTCCTGGAAATATGTTTATCAAATGTTGAATAAGCTGGAAACTTGCTCCTTGTCCAGTGTTATCACCTGATAATGAAGATGCTTGTATGGCACTACTAGCAACATAACAAGCTGCGGTGAGTGGTAGGGTCCCCTTACTATCACGACATCCTACCGCATCTGGATATTCGGCTAACAAGGCTTTTATGAGTTCAAAATTTGGCGGAAATTGTCGGCAGGCTCGATTCAACGGCAATACCATGAGATCTAATGCCTGCAAATCGCCTGCATTATTGTTTGAACTCGCAACATTTGCAATGTTATATGAGTGCCAAACTGCTGTATCTTCTGGGCGAGAGCGTATACGTTCCATAGCAGCGTCCCATTTCTGTTTCTGTATTAATTCGTGGAGATATACTGATTCCCGCTGTGCCATTCTGAGTTTATGTTGTACTGATGATGTACTGAGTGACCATTTAATACCTTCCGCGCTCATTTGTTGAACCAATCGCTTTGAACTGTTCGAATTACTTTCTTGCCTCAAAGACCGACTTCCGACTTCACCGTCCGTAGCTCCAACTAGTGGCAACGCCTCGTTCGTATGTTGTAGGAGTTGTTTCTGCTTCAACAGCGGTATGAGAACATCAGCACTGGCAAGTTCGTGTACACAGCCGTCCATCCGCTTTTGATAATCACTCTGCAAAACTATATCTAAAGGCGTACGACCAGATACGTCTCGCTCCGTTAAACTGTACGGATTGGCATGTAGTAGAACATTAATTACTTCAGAACCACACACGCCATATTCTGCCGCTATATGCATTGGCAGACGTCCATACCGATCTCTCGCCGTCGCTGCCTCTCGATACTGACCCGCCAAGTAATTTATCACCGCCTCATCCTGTCTCGACCACGCTGCCCAATGCAAGGCCAGCATAGAATCACTTGGATCGCACAACCGAACGGCATCCGGGAAAAGTTGTGCAATATACTCAATGACGGGCAACGGTACGTGCGATTGCTGCTGAAGCGCTAGATGTAACGGTAACGCTCTGGTTTTAGACTGTCTGTGTACCAGCCAGGTACGCGCATCACGAAGACGACCCTTCGTGTTATGATAGGAATGCAGCGGTCGTCGGGTCCGTCCATTCGGATCAATATCATCATGTTCGTCGTCATCGTAAATCTCATCTTCATCCTCGTCATCACTGTGGATATTATCGGGATAGAGTCTAGGCGGCAACACGTCGTCCCACCTTCCTCTCCGAATGAGGGCGTGCAATTCTGTGCTTTGCTCCGTCGTTCGAGTTTTGGAGGACGAAATGTCATTATTTAATTTGCTTTCATCTCTGTGAAGATGATGGGGTGATGATGGGTGTGCATTGCCCATGGCGTTTCTATTATAAAATTTCGGAACGGATTTTTCTTTTGTGTTGCCAGGTGTTTAATTCAGTATATGGTAAGTCAATGATTTGATACTTATATCTGTATTCCATATTCAACAACAAAAAAGCCTGAGTTATATTGGAAAAGAAGGTTGTGGGGTTAGATAATACGCGAATCGGATACATATGTGTTTCTTGCCTTCTCTCAAAATAGAAAACGGTGTAATAATACGTACTGTTCTCTTTGTCCATGTGAAATGGTGTAGTATTTCTTAGGTTGAATTATACCACGTTATATATGCAATAAGTTGAAACTTTAAAATGTTTTAGCATTTATATGAAAATAAATATATACTTGAACACGTTGGAATCATTATATAGTCATTTTATAAAACCCTTCGAATTCAGTCATTGTCTATTACAGAATAGGGATACGCCCTCAACATAAGTATTCGAAATGAAAGTTATCAGAAAGTGTGCACATTTGGAAAATGGTATTCCACATACGAACGTAAGAACGATGTACATACATGTGTATATATAACTTCGGAGTACATTTGTATGCATTGTGAAGATTCACACTCAATTAATACCGGTCGTTCATTCATCATCCATATCCTCATATCTCATACTGTAATTCTCTCTTTCCAACGTGCTCGTATCTCCTTATTATCCAAAAACGAAAGATAAAGAATAAAACAGAGTGATAGTGCTAGTGATACAGAGTGCAATGTTATACGTGCGAGAATGAGTATATGTAGTATTACAGCAACAGAATATGTACATGACATAAAGCGTCATCGTCCTCATACGTTAGTTTCCCGATCAAAAGTCAACTTTGGCGGCTTCAGGGTTACGATTTACGATATCAACTGATCAATTGTTCTTCACATAAAAAACATTCCTAAGCCTTATAAAATAAGAGATCTGCAATCATTTTGCAATCAATGATTGGCATCCCGTTAAAGCAAAGTCTTCGTAATCGGATCTTACACAAGCAGCTGCGAGGAGAGTTGCGTATGAACCACATATTTAGCATTATTTCGAGCAAAAGCTAGTTAACAGCAAAACTGATCACCATTATTTTCAACACTACCATTTAAATGGAATAAACGCAAGTATTTGTGCTTTGCAAAGATATTCACTGTATCCCGCGGCACCTCGTGTAGGGGTGTCCTCCCGTCCAACGCATTATTTTGATTGTCCCACCATAATAACCACCGTTATCTTTACGAAGAAGGACGCTATTAAACTCAGCATCTGCAGGACAATCTAACAGCAAGTTAGGCGTATGAAAGCATTACAATCCACAGTCAACTATTTCAATGCCTTCACATCATATATTTCTTTCTCAACTTCTTAATCTTTCAACCTATAATAGATTCGCATCGGAGTGTATCGCGTTTTCTCATTTCTTCTCTTCTCTATTACATCTCTGCAGAAAATGGTCATATTTTATGGAAAACTTGAAATCACTCTTCCAACAATGTTAACTTTAACAACATTTGAGTCATTATAGAAAAATGTCAGTGCTGCATTAAATTTGAAATGTTTTCTCTTAAATCTGTGAATTATGTCAGCCTCCACTTGAAAATCTACTTTCCTCATTCAGGTTTTAAATGACTTATTTCTATTTCGTAGGTTTCGAACATGCGTAGATCGACCGGACACTCGCGATCCTTTAATCGAAAACAACATTGCGGATAAGTAAAAACTTTATGAAAAAGTGGTTTTCGGAAAACTAAAGATGTTTGGCGACTCATTCAGGATCACAACATCTGCGATACCTATGCAAAGAAAGTTATGCTAACCATGTTGCACTCAAAAATCTTTTGTTTCACTTCATTAAATTTCAACAACAATATTGTTTAATCTTCTAAAAAATTGTTACTTGTAACTATGCTCTGATTTCCAATTTTGCTTGTCGTTTAAAATCCCTGACTAATCACTTGTTGTTAGAAGTCTAAAACATACAATTCCTTCGTAACGTTATCGATTCGAAATTTCACTTGCATCCCCTTACGTTTCGATTCGCAGCTTTAAAAATAGCGATCTCATTTTTGGTTGGATGGCATTTTTATATTGTGTCTGTAATTAGTAATAAAGTTATCACCATATCGAATTTATCTCGATTTCTATTGAGTTTAGAGAAGGAACCTCGCGCGGTGAAGACCATTTTAGAGGTGCCCCATCACCGTCACCCTGCCTCCAAAAAGAAGGCAACCATCGGTTGAGCAGACAACATGATCCTTGTTCTGTAATCGCATCGTTATGTCGAAAGTCACCAAATCACTATCGCTATCGAGCCTCTCACTCTCAACTTAGAAAGAGCAGTAACTCACACGACCAAATTCAGCAACGACTCTTGCCAATGATCGCGAAGTGCGACGAACACAGAGGTCGTGGGCGGCTCGACCAGAAAAGATCAACACTACACAAGCGAGTAAACTCTCTACGTAAAACAGACCCAAAGTACTTGTACACATGTAGTCTCTCTCTTATCAAGAAGTTAGTCCTGGATGGTGGGTAAGATTAGCCGACCTCAAATTATTTCAATCACACAAAAAAATAGTGGAGTCGAACGAAATTAAGACACAAAACTCTTCACGGAAAGAAAACATAAATTTCAACGCATCCCACATTAGGATAATCATAGTTTTAAATTAAACTTTACATTTCCACAAACATTGCCATGATAACTTCTAAACAAACCAACTCATTTGGATTTACAGCATTTCGTGTTCTTTTATTTGGTTGGATTTCAGTC
>Ga0209092_10004528_pt1 | contig 11582 bp, 9 predicted proteins | sample FraStrMetagenome_FD_187446 | JGI IMG/M metagenome (GOLD analysis project Ga0209092, IMG submission 187446) | Marine eukaryotic phytoplankton communities from Arctic Ocean - Fram Strait ARC3M Metagenome (SPAdes) (version 2) | ecosystem: Environmental > Aquatic > Marine > Oceanic | place: Fram... | reverse complement strand
GAGAAAGGACTTGGACTTCTGAAAAGTGATAATTAGTTAGAGATTTTACATGTCAAGCAATATTTGAAGATTCAAGCTGAGTTTCCAATACAATGAGTGAGAGATAGCCGAATGACCAACATAAGTTCCGAACCTCGTTGACATAAAGAATCATATGAATGTAGCGAGAAGAAAATTAGCGTAATACCTAACAACTAAAATTAATATTCTGTTTTTGAAAGAAAATGCGAACAAAATAGTTCACATCAGATGTTCACACCAAAATCACTCCGGATTTTACTCGAAATCAAAACTGACGGGCTAATCATTCTACAAATTTCGCATATTTACATCGAACATCACAAAAAAAACAATATGAAAAATGAAATCGACTTCGAGATGCATTCATTATGCGCAATATCCATCATCGATACTCTATCCCCTTATAAATAGGATGGAATCGAGGTCAACGAGCATTGAAGTAATTAGTAATGTGATAATTATGACTCTAATGTATTGTAATATAGTAATTTAAAAGAATAAATCGCGATTTCCTCCTCTTTTTCTTCGTATGAACTTGCAAGAATTCGCTTTCACTTTTACGTTTTAAACTATTTTCCAGCTCTTTCTGAATTTGTAGTAGTTCTTCTTTAATCCTATGCAACTCGTTGTTGGTACACTCTGAGAGATATTATTTGATTTTGCAACGTCTGCAGTTTTGATTCGTATTCCCTGACTTTCGATGAAATTTCAAACCCCCCAATCAATTTGCCTCTTGTTGTAAGAAAACAAGTCGTCGATAAAGGAGTCGTCATGACTTATAACATCGTAAGGCACGTCGAGTGGTATCAAAGGAAATACCAATATTGACCGAAAATGAAATGAGCGATTGCAAATTAAATCCCCGGTTCACTTTCGTTCAAATTATTTTCTAATACAGCGAACTAGTTTTGTTTTAAAACATCTTGCTTGCATGGTATACCAAGATTCGTTCGAGCATTAATTTCGTTTGGCGAAGATTACGATTTAATAGAGAAGTGCGATGTTAAAATTTTGCAGGTGGATATTTTCGTGTCCTTAGTGACACTTTCTAGGAACTTCTTGATGATTTCATCGTCACACCCGCAAAGTACAAACATCAAATCAATGTATTTCCCAATATGGAACGCCACAAATCGAAGGTTGTGCCACATGTTTCATGCTGTAAGATATTTTGAAACATAGCAGATAATGCAAAAGAAATGCTGGATTGAAACTTCATTAGCATAATTAGCAATGAGAATATGAAAACGCTTTAAATTTCTTATTATCTCGAAACTTACATTATTAACGAAGTAGGTTAAACCAGAACCTTGGATGCTGTTGTTGCTTTGTGGAAAGGGATGGGTTTAGCTGTTAATAGTAGACATGCTATTGTTGCTTCGTGTCATGAATGATAATGAATGATGTATTTGTCAATGCTGATCTATTTTCGAAGTGAAAAATTCGGCAAGATGGGTGGGTGCGTGAGATTTGTTTTGAAGTGCGTAACTTTTTTCCCGATCGTGTAAAGCTTGCGTAAGAAACGTAAGATGCTTTTCAAAATTTTACGTCAGTTTGACTGGAACCGGCCTGAGTCAATGGTTGACGCTCATAGCATTAAAATAATTTCATTGCCAGGCATATCATAGACAACGGCTTCACAAAAACAAAAATGCTGGGACTTCTTCGAATAGAGTGAGCTATGAATGGGGAGATTAAATGAAATGAAATGAAGAAAATTCCTGAAGAAAGACAATGTTTTCCATTGAATTTTTGAAATCAATACAAAACTTGTACTTTCAAATAAAGATTTTTCAATTTTTTACATTTTCTATCGAATTCCCACAATATTTAAAATTTATGTCCATAAACTCTTCGTTTAAAGAAAGTTAATTTTTTATAACATCCAAAACCCTCCTGGTTATCAACATGTATAGACTAAAGTGGTCTCCACCTTACTTTTTCTTCAGCAGTAAAAGGAATGCGATGTGTTGTCCCATCGTCATCAAATTTGACCGTCATCAATATTTCATCTCCCAAAACTAATTTTTCTTGAACTATACCGGAACACCAACCTTCTTCTTCATTCCAAAAATATTCTAAACGTGTACCTTTATCAATGGACTTCACCCATTGTGGCATCGATGGTACTCCAACTTGTAATTGAGTTTCTTCGTCTGACGAAGTCAGTTCTTCTGCAAGTTTCTTCGCCCGTTCCATACTTATTTGTTTTTCCATGATCTGTAGAACCATACGCAATCGTTCCGCCCCATCTGTCGTAATCAAAGCCGCTGCGCGATCTTCGTAACTCGCTTCAGCTATTTCTACCGCCATCATACCAATAGCATATGCTCGCATAGTCCTATCATTGATCTCAACTAACTCTAGTCTGAACACATCAAACACTGCAGCCAATTCTTCTACTTGCGACTTTTGTTTTGAAGGCGATTCAAGTCCTTGCGACTCTAGAATCATATCTTCTAAAGGCGTCGTATCTCGAATATTAATTTTCATCTTTACAATCGCATCCATTGCGGAAAGACACCGTTGAAGAAGCTGTTCAGCGGGAATTTGGTTATAATCAATATCATAGTCATCATCATCATCATCATCTTCTTCTTCTACTCCTCCCTCGTCCAACGCCTCCATTTCATTAGACCCATAGGGAATATCGGACAACTCATCAACGATTACCACTGGATACGGGAAAGTTGATTTCACCTCCCGTACAACAAACCGAAATGAGCCTCTCATCAATGCTGAAACTGATGTAGCTCCAGATGCATACGGATCCCCGTCTCCAAGCAACATATCACCATCATCAATTTCAGACAAGGTCACATTCGGATACTGGAAGGAACACCTGATTACATCCCCAGCACAACCAATCGCCCCAACCAACTCATTCTCATCCTTTCGATGTACCAAGTGTCCATACTTTCCCACCCTTTCTGCCTCACGCATCATACGAATATGACTCGGGGATTGCAATTCCATACCGTACACATTTAACGTGGAAACTTCTAACGGCAAATGCGATGAAGGCAAAGGTGTCAGTGTATTGTCCGATGTCATCATCCTCTTTCCACCATCCTCCGAATCCACACCCATCATCCCAAAATCTTCCAATGGGACCGACACATCAAACAGTGGAAGACTAATATTCTTCAGCAACTGCAACTGTGGTGTTCTGCTTAGACTGTTACTAGTACTACCACTTCCTCGACTGAAATTAAATCCACCAGGAGCATCACGATCGAACTGCATGTACGTACGTAGATTCCTACCGGAACGATGGTCGAATACATGTTCTTTGTAAGGCCTTAATTTGAGATTACTCTCATTCGACGACGATAATGGCGACACTGGTGAAACAGAAAATAATCGATTCGACGACACGAGAAATGAATGGCACGGAATCATCCAATTAGGACCGCAGACAATCATCATACAAACGAACGATGGTATCCTCAACGACGATGGATACGAAAGAAGACTCCATCTGTCGGACGATGATGGCATTGTTAGTTAGTTAGTAAGTTAATGGATTTGCGTGCGTTTGAATGTTTGGATTTGAATTCAAAGATTTCTTTTAAATTTTGATATCCTGGTATATTTCAATAAAAAAGTGACTGTTCGTACTGTTTTAAATTTTCTGGAAAGGTTTCGTTCATATGAAATTTCTACAGGAAATTTGTTTGAGTTTGAGGATGAAAATATTTGATGAAAAAATTATTTCAAAAGAAATTATTTCGAGAGCTGATAATAAAGTTTGATGGATTGCAAGAAATATGCGATTGTAATTTGTGGTGACAGTTCCGATGTTGAGATTGAGTCGTCGTCGTCGTCGTCGTCGTCCAACGACACACACCTTGAAAAGGTCTCATGTTCGTGTCATGTCGTCATATCGTGTCACACAAAACATCTCTCTTTTCTTTTTTTCTCTCTTTTTCTTTTTTCACTTTTTCACTTTTTCACTTTTCCTTTTCTTTTTTCTCTCTCTAAAGACTAATTTATAATATGCGAGAGTGACGAGTGAATAATGTTGGAATGAAGAGGACTACCAGTATTGACTAATTTTTGAAGCATGTCATATATAAAAAGCCAATTCAAATCTCTTCTTGAGTATAAGTTAAGCACACAAAACACTCGAAGAATCGGACGCCTATGATTAGCATATTTTTCTTTAAGAATCACTATTGTTTACGTAGAGACCGAAAGTGTTGTATTCTAATTTTGTTCACATTGTAACAAGCATTTTCATCATCCAACTAATTCAGTATTTCTCACTTGACCAAGATCTCTCATACCCAATACCCAATCGCCAGAGGCGACTAGGGAGATGACTCCGAATCTTGTTGAATGGAAATATCTCTTCATTCTGTAAGTCGAAGCATTGGTTCATAGAAACCTCGATAACTGTGTCTAATGACAACCAGAACCCCTTTGTAAATGGAGATGCTGTATATCTGGCAAAACCATTCCCTTCAAACTGAGAACAGTTCAATAAAAGTATCCTTACGCATTGGCGTTGAAAATTTTCCCAATCAACTATTCGGCTTTGGCTCAATAACTTTTCTTCTTTGAATAAGTTGTCATTGATATCCATTCCCATCTCGATTTTAATCCTGTACTCGATAGGCTCGAAGACCATGTTACATCATCCCATCTTCACCTTCAAAGACCCCCTAGGTATATGCCGTTAACGCTGTCTCTTGTAGATAATAGTTTAATTTGAATCTCGTGCCCTCCTAGAAAATAAATTTTCACTATTGCTGTAGCTAAGCTATGAGTTTGACTGATGCGAGTCATTGTTCATGGAGTAAATGTGTAACGATTCTAACGCCTAGAATATTTACCTCACACTGACTTCATGAATGTATTGTAGGCTCTAGCCTATCATCTAGCTTCTGATATGAGAAGATCGCTTTTGGCATCAAGCGTTGAACTTTAGGATGCAGATTGTCTCTAATACTTATGTATTATGTACTTTGAAATAATAGTCAATAATACTTCGGATGCTTCGTGTATATCATATAACCTTTTTTCTATCTTAGCTCAATTTCCGTTCATACTTCCCAAAATGCGTACATGTAGATTTTCTACACAAAAAAACAAAAAACACCACCAACGAAATTTTTCACATCTTTATTTGCATCTCATTATTGTCACAAGCACAAACATCCATTCATGCAAAACTAAAATCCTAACAATTCAATCTAAAAGCTATGGCGAAGGGAAAACCAAAAAAATCCGTTCAGGCAGAGAAATCGAGTGCATCTTCTAAGCGATCCTCCTTCAAATCAAGTCCTAAAACAAAGCAAACTAAAAATGGAAAGGTGAGGCATCCAAATATCAAATATCATTTATTGGAATGTGGCAGAGGTTCGTGATCGTAGCTAGTATTGCCTCAGACTCGAAATTAAAAGAATGGATGTGAAAAACAGTGTTGGAAGGTATTGTGCCTCGTTTCGAGTGTTAGCAAATGATTCTTTTGGTACCCGATTTTTCGAACACAATCCAAAATCGATCCGTCGATGCTCGAAATAAATTAGCTACACGGGAAGATTTCTTTTCCATGACAAATGCCGTTTGTGTTTCAGTTTTGTCTTACATCAAATAGTGGTCTCTCATGATAAGTGTTTTTTTTCAAATGTGGAATAGAAATCTATTAATAGTAGTAGCAGTATCCCAACACTCAATTTAAATGATCTTAAACGAAAAGACAATCGTTTGCTCCTAAAGAGCGTGTTTCGTGTATCGTCCAAAAAGGCAAGAGAAGAAGTATACGAAGAAACTAGTGCCGCACTGAGTCAATTGGAAATGGCTAGGTTTCCTCATTACGGAGGTCGTTACTGGAAATGTGAAGCTACCGTTGCAGAATTGGAATATCCAGATCGTCGCCTCAAACAAACAAAACAAGGGCCGTTATTTCGATATTATCGCGGCAAACTGGAACTTGCATGTCTACCGATTCTGCTTGATCAAACGAGTGAAACCCCCTGGGGATGGACTTTGGACGATGAGTCTCTTGGCATTAAACATGGTGCTAATTCTTTGGAATACCGTGCTCACTCCGAGGTAACTGAAGCATCTGAATCTGATGCTAACTTTCCAACTCTCGACAAGATTTGGATCAGTCCCCAGTACGATATTTGTCGAACATTAAAGTCAGCCATTTCGAAAGCAAATGAGCTCCAAGAAAAAAGTAAACTTATTAACAAAATTATATACGGGCAGGGCAACAACGGGAGTCTACTGGCCCCTCGTAAGGCAACAAAATTATCCATGCTAACAGCTGGTCTATATCGTTTTCAGCGTGACGGGTTGTGGGTGGTTGGTCAGGAGGAGTCCTGGCATGAAGGAAATATGTGTGAACGACTTAAACGCAAGGCATTGGGATTGGATCCAGCCACTGGTAAAAGTAAAAGTTTATTCGGTTCGAAAGAAGGATATAAACGACCTGTGGAAATGTTTATCAATGCGTATAAAAACAAGTTAGCTTCGGATAGGAATGAGCCCATGAAAATCATTCAAGATCACCTAAGGGATGTTTGGCGTGGTATGAACAAGGCAGAGAAGCAACTTTGGAAGGATCGACCTGACGATTTCGTCCTGCCAATGAGCTTGACTCAAACATCGCAAGAGGATTGTGTCTCAAGCCAAAAGTCGTGTTCACCTCAACATGTGTCAAATTTTGCGGAGATGCCGAGTGGTGACATCAAAGTTCAAGCTAAAAAGAAATCCTCCGCTCCCAACAAAATGCAAGCTACTCCCGAATCCTATGTAGGACACTCATGTCGTGTATTTTACCCCAAAGCCGATGTATGGTACTATGCAATATGTACGAGATACGATTGCTCCTCTGGACTCCATACATTTGTGTACAATAAAAGTCTGCCTGAAGAACATTTAGATATTTCCAAAAGTTCGATTATTTGGTCTCATTTGAACATCCATAAGAACAATAAATGTTCGCTAACGGAAAAACAGGTAGAGCTCTGTTACGATGCAGTGATGGAACATTATTCGCGAGTAATGCATACGGTACGAGTGCGAGAATTACAAGATGAATTGAGAGATGGTTTTGATGTTTTTAGGGAAAGAGGACGTAATCGATTTGATATGGAAATTGATTCTTTGAATAATTTTGGCTTTTTGACCAGTTTAGAAGAGGAAAAAGCGCCTTGGTTGGAATTAGTGAGAATTGTCTTGAGCAATGACGTGAAGAAGGAAGAGAAAAAGAAGCAAGCCAAAGTATGTACCGAGAATGAAACACTCGGCAATGAAAAGTTTGGTCCTGATCCTTCTACGGAAACTCAAAAAAGAATTGAAATTGAGCTTGTACACAAAGGCAGCTTCCTGTCTTTACCAGGAGCCGAGGCACAGGTCTATCACCAAGATGGACTTCATCTGACCACGAAGACTCAACGGCCATGTCACGCCGTGAATGTTTTCATCCCGCTTGTCGATCTCACTCTGAAAAATGGACCCACCGAATTTTGTTTGGGAACACACATTTTAAATCAGGAGAATTTCGATAAGGAATTTGTCGACATTCCTTGCGTTTCAGCTGGGACGCCGATTTTGTTCGATTATAGATTGGGACATCGAGGATTAGCGAACACGAGCGATGCGCCGCGACCATATGTATACCTGACCTACAAATTGAGCTCAACGACAAATTGGAAGGATGGAAAGAATTTCTCGAGAAAACGATACCGCAAGTTTGGTGACTTTTGCGAGATACCGCTATCAAGGGAGGAGCGTTCGAAAAGAAGGCTTGAGAGAAATTATGAAAGAATCAAGAAGGAGTGTATAATTTTAAGCAAGGAACAGCAAGAGAACGACGATAAAGATGAAAAGGGAAAAGAGGTTGTTGCTAGTTTAAGTGATACATGTCTTGTTGTTGAAGGCTGTTGATGGAGAAAGCTGAGTGATGATACGCTAATTTGTAGAAATTTTTGAAGATCGTTGAACTGAGATATAATCATTAAATCAAATAATGACAATTAAATCTTTTGTTCTAATTCACTCTGAGTCCAGATTGCGATACATATTTGTATAGCAAAATCGCATCATAATTAATGACATTTTTCGGTGTCTTCTACAAATGAAATCTACTACAAGTGACTTATTTTTACCTTCGCCCTTTGGTATTGTGGTAAATAATGCGATGTTAATTAATGGAGACCATCATCGTAAGCACGCAAGTATTTAAAGTCTTATTACTGATGTGATAAAGACAGTTAAATTAAGGGCTCTTCGTGAAGCCCAAAACATGTTTTATGGCCTTGTTTCGGCTGTCATTCTGAAACAATACTGCGATCAACATTCCATTAAAGAATTAATTATTCCCGATATAATTACTTACTTACGACCATCCACATCGAGAAAGGTCTAGACGGTTGTACTGTAACGACGGATTTTCGAGGTTAAATAGATAGTCGCATGAATAAGTAACCCCACTAGAAGGGCTGTGGAGAAGAGAGTTGCAGATATTGAAGGTTATTACATGAAAGAGCTAAGGTTTTAGATGCCACATTTGTAGCAGATAACAATTCCAATCCATTGTTATTAATGCCAAAAAGTCCTACGGTATAAATGGGATTGATGAAGTGAACAAAGGATTTAAGCAATTAACATATCCCCTAGCGAAAATGGTTGCAAAATCACAAGAAGCAGGAAACATGACTCCTGCGAGGTCTACGGATCACAAAAGGAAAAGTGCTTATGCTTTATTCGTGAAGAGACTTGAGGTGGCGCTAGGATGTACGGCAATTAGGACTCAGAGTGAACTAATGATACGTGGGGTACAATTTATACAACAACAAAAGATGCTGCTATTCAGGCAGCTTGCGCTGGATATGACCGAGGATATTATTTAGAATATAGGAACTCATTGGTAAATAACAGGGAAAGTGATGACGCGCATTATATGTTTCGATCATATTACAACTTCTACTACTCCTCTTCCGAAGCAGTGATTGACAAAGAGGACGACTTATAACTATGGAGTAATCTATAAGTACGTTAGTACAAGAGCAGATGGTACCGAAATAAGTACCGGTACCAATAATGTAAATTAATAACAGTTCCATCGAACCTCGTTGACGTAAAGATCGATATGAATATAGAGAGATGAAAATAAGTGTGATACATAACAAAAAAATAACAGTCCCACGATTTACAGTTGAAAGCATAATCCTGCACAAAGTTGTCAAATTGAATCTGATACATTTTGAAAACAATGACACTTCGAATCTCTCCAAACTGTCATTTTCTACATACGACTCATACATCAATCAAGCAGATATTATTATTGTTGAAATATATAACAAGCTTACTAGATATTTTTGATTTAAATTTTTGATCATCAAATCAATCCTAACTTCAAACTTAAGAATATACATCGAACAACAACAGGCCAAAAATTAAATGCCATAGGAAGGGTCCTCAGCAATTCCAAATCCCCCACTACCATAACGTCGTGAACACAGTTATCACCAACGAAACCTGCACATGCATCATTTGCTGCTTCCCTTGTGACCATGCCAATGTCATCTCCATCATCATCCAAAAGACGACGACGGAGATTATGGTTCTGCTTCGAAGGATAATCATCAGAAACGTGATAGATACATGCATCAGGATGCTGTGGCGCGCGATGTTCTTGAAAAAGGTTCTGCTCCTTGTTCCTCACCTGCCATTCCTCACCGTATTTGTTCCAGTCTTTGGACATGTCAGTGACGCCATCGCGTCCCAAAAGGCGATTACCTGAGAGAGGACTGCCTAGCAGACCGATGCCATCGTATATATCACCGTCAATCTTGACAAAAAGCATATGGGTCTTGAGATTGGCGTGAATGGTGATCGCCATCGGTTTAATCATCGTATCAAGAACCTTGGGTATATCTTGAATATCAACAATATTGGTATCGGTGAGGTTAAGGACATATTGTATGATTCTCTTCTTCTTGCCGATCACATTCTTTGTAAGTGGATACTTTGCGAATTCATTCGGAAGGGAAACATCAATTACATGACGTTTCCCATTCACAAAGAGGTTTCCATCTTGTTGCACTTCAAGGACGTTGTTTTCAATGCCCACAGCTGCCCCGGATATGTGCGAGTAAGAGAGCAATTTACCGTCCATCCTTGTCGTGTGGATATGAACCGAAAGGCCAGATCCTGAAGCAAAGCTGGGACTCGATAACATGACGAGATCACATTCTCCATGATAATCAAAGGATATCCCAGAAAATGTCCTGAAATGTGGATCTGCATGTTGCAAATGACAAAGAATGTTAAAAACGTTTAAGAATATAGGAGCTTATTATTTACGTATGCATACCTCCATTCCCATTTCCAGACAGTTGAGGTGAAAGGGGTATCGACAAAGAAGAAGTAGTCGGAGCGAACGATGGAAGCGTAGACAGAATAGAGGATGTTTCGTTTACAGAAACAAAAGAAGGAGAATTGGCGAGATTGTTACTTACCAACAAATATGCTCTTCCCTTGTAATTGTTAAATCTGTAAGCTCCAATGGCAACGGCCGTCATATCTGCTGACATGTCAACAGACCCACCAAAGTATCCTCCTTCTCCGGAGGTCACCTTTTCTCCAACGATTTCATAATTGCTTCCTATCTTTTCTAAGATCTTTACATAGTTACCGCCCCATGCTCCAGCAACAAGATATGTTCCGTCAGACGATAATGACGTCGTGGACAAGTAATCATTAGAATTATCTCCTACGAGATCAAGGCTTATCTCCCACGTATTTTCCGTCGTGACATAATTGTACACACGTACAAGACCCTTGTCATCGCCGTCCCCATTATATCCCCAAGCACCAACGGCAATGGCTAATCCATCATGTGTGATCGACACGCATCCATGATCACCGAAGTAGTTACTAGCGGCATCGCCTGTAATATAAGATCCCATCTGCATCCAGTCCCCAATCTCTGCATCTGTCAACCGAAACACACTCACACGACCACGACTAGTTGCCCAATTTAGGGCCCCAATAGCCGCAATAGTCCCATTATAATTCAGAGCAATCCCACTGACGTAGCCATAACCACTAAATGTAGAACCTCGTTGTTGAAATACGTTACCAATCCTTCCAAAGATCCTCGCTCCACGCCTACTGTAAGTAGACGTGACACCGACAGTACTACCATCGCCTGATACGGATACCTCACGTGCTTGAATGATAGCCGTGGTGTCAAGCAATTCATAGCGGTCGGTGATGTTTGACAACCCCCACTAATGTTATATATTTCAATGACCTTTGTCTTGAAGGAATAGGGCCATCCTTCTCACGAATCCCAGCCCCAGTCTGTGAATTGACGAAATAGTGTGCTTGCTTGAACTTCTCGTGAATTTTATCAATTTTACATCTCACTCCTTTCGCATTCCTTGTAAAAATAACAGTCTTGTTGATAAAACCAGCAATACCTTGGCAGTGATAAACGATAACCTCCCTAGCGAACTTTTCTTGAACTTTCAACATTTCGAACACATTTTCTTTGAAAGAAATTTTCATATTGATTTTCTTGTCTTCTGTAAGATTGC
>Ga0209092_10004526_pt1 | contig 11587 bp, 7 predicted proteins | sample FraStrMetagenome_FD_187446 | JGI IMG/M metagenome (GOLD analysis project Ga0209092, IMG submission 187446) | Marine eukaryotic phytoplankton communities from Arctic Ocean - Fram Strait ARC3M Metagenome (SPAdes) (version 2) | ecosystem: Environmental > Aquatic > Marine > Oceanic | place: Fram... | reverse complement strand
CCGCCACTGAAGTGATACACCGTGACTCCCATCAGGCCGACGCTTAGGCCGCCGAGTGCCGGCTTTGCCCAATTCGGTATGGTCTGCCATTGTTTGAAATGAGCGCGTAACTTGAGTAGGGACTGTGTGAATAAGTGGCCGATCAAGCCAGCAGTCGGCCCCATCACCAAGCAGATGAGCATCCACCACGAGGTGTGGAAGAAGGTGGTGTCGGCTTGCAGGGCGGCATGTTCGCCGAGCAAAGTACGTTCGACGACCGCGGCAACCACCACGGCAATGAGGATGCCCCCCAGCGCTTTACTACTGAAATTGTCGAGCAGCTCTTCAAACACAAACGTGATGGCTGCGATCGGCGCGTTGAACGCTGCCGAGATACCCGCGCCCATACCGACCGGAATCATCGCTTGTACGCGCAGCTTGCCCAAGCCGAAGACTCGACCCAACTTCGAAGACACCGCACTACAGATGTGCACCGTCGGTCCTTCACGACCCAGGCTATTACCGAAGGCCACCGAGATCGTGCCGATGATGAAGCGCCAAAACGCTTCCGAGGTCTTGATTACGCCGAAATTTTGGTAATAGGCCGCTTTGGTCTGTGGGATCCCCGAGCCACTGGCAGTGGGGGAGACATGGTGAATCATCAGGCCAACAATCAGACCTGCCAATGCCGGCGAGAGCACCATGGCGGGTAGCGCCCAGATGCCCAGACCTTGGTAAAAATGAAACAGCGCCTCGAAAATTCCGGTAATTGCCAAGTGGAAGCTCACCCCGACGAGCCCGCAGAGCACGCCTGCACAGATGCACAGCATTAGAAAACGCTGAGTGTCATCAAAGCGTCCTCGCATCCAGTTCGGCAAATTATTCAGGCTAAAACGTTCTTTTGGCATCTCCTAGACAGTCAAAAAGAAAAGCTGTCGAGGGGCTTCCTGACAGCGAGGTCTGGTATTGCAAAACTCTTTTGTAAATACACCGAAGAAATTTGAAAAAATTACTTGGCAAGCCGCAAAACACTCCTACAGTCCCGAGCTTTCCCCTTGGTGAGATATGCAAGTGGCTAAAGCACGTAGACTGTAAATCTATTCTCTTTGAGTTCGCTGGTTCGAATCCGGCTCTCACCACCATTTTAAAACCCGCTCTTCGGAGCGGGTTTTTTTATGGTGAGAGCCTCGGGAGGGACGGCCTCCGCGCCGTCCGCTGAACCTTGCGTCCTTCCGCGCTGCTGACGAGGCAGAGCTCATCCCTTCCGTTAAGCTGATAGATCCCCACCCTTTCCGAATTGACGAAGATCCGCAATCCACACTTAGTCAGTCGTTATTGCAGCGCGGGTGTCGTATAACGGCTATTATGTGACCTTCCCAAGGTTGAGACGAGGGTTCGACTCCCTCCACCCGCAGCACGCTGTGCTACGACTCCCTCCACCCGCAGGAAGCGGATTCCCAGTGCGGCAGTGCGGACGACGCGGAGGTCGTCCCTCCCGATGCTTCGCATCGCAGCGCGTTTTACGGATTGACTATCTTTTGGAGGTATATCGTCTTGATGTCCGCTGCTGGGGTGCGGGCATCGGGACGATGCCCCTCCAATGTGTTCACCTGCCGGCCTGCGGTGCGATCGTAGCGACTGGCTTTACGCCAGGACGGATCGCCAGGACTGATCGCACCCAAGGGCATAATCGCGGGATAAACCCGCTCGCTACGTTGCAGTGCGGACGACGAGGAGGTGATGCAGTTGCAGTGCGGACGACGCGGAGGTCGGAGCGGCCAAGGTGATACTCGGTTTCGATATATTCCGCCGCGGTATAAAGGTGTGCGGAATTGACAAATCTAGAGGATCGGCTTTGCGTCAATCATGCATCTATTAAATGTTATTTTCGCCTTCTTTTTGGTCGTTTCAGCTTCAGCGGCTACTAAAGATAAGCAGATCTTGATCGTGGTGACGAACCACGGTGAAATGGGTGATACGGGAGCGCCGACAGGTTATTTTTTATCCGAGGTATCTCATCCCTGGCATGTATTCACCGAAGCGGGCTATCGAGTCGACTTCGCCAGTCCGCTTGGTGGGTTTGCACCGATGGATCCTAAAAGCTTTGACTTGGAAGATCCAGTGAACCGGATATTTTGGGATACGCTGGCAGTTGTTGAATCGGTGACGAATACGTTGAACCTAGACGAAGTCGATACGGACAACTACAAAGCGATCTTTCTCGCGGGTGGACACGGGACCATGTGGGATTTTGCGCAATCGCGTAGCGTCGCTGAACGAGTCGCACAAATCTATCAGCAGGGTGGGATTGTTGGTGCGGTGTGTCATGGTCCAACAGCTTTACTAAATGTTAAACTGAGTGGCGGACGTCACTTACTAGACGGCAAGCGCGTGACAGGCTTCACCAACGACGAAGAAGCCGCGGTTAAGCTGACTGAAATTGTGCCGTTTTTACTCGAGTCTGAAATGCAGTCTAAAGGAGCGATCTTCGTAGCGGCAGACAACTTTAAGCCTAATGTAGTCGTTGATCAACGTTTAGTCACAGGGCAAAATCCTGCCTCTGCAACTGCTGCTGCTGAGGCAATCGTTCAACTGTTGTCGGAGTAGTCTTTGGGCTTACTTAGGTTTGCAGGGAAGACCTGCAAATACCAAAACGGTAGTCTCGAACCTGAATAGTTTCCACCACCTCCGCTTTGCTGCGTCGGCAGTTCATGCCGGCTCCCACGTTAGCGGAGATTCGGTCCGTGTGATGTTTGCAAAGTGACGAAGAGCCCAAAAAAAGCGGCCACCTTTCGGTGACCGCTGTTGGGTTAAACGTGTTGCAGCGTCCGACTACTCGGCTGCTGTGGTTTCTTCGCTCGCTTTGTCAGCGGCTGGTGCTTCGTCAGCTGCTGGAGCTTCTTCTTCAGCTGCTTCCTTGGCTTCTTCAAGAGCAGCTTTGCGCGAGAGGCGTACCTTGCCCTTGTCGACGCCGAGGCACTTGACGACCATTTCGTCACCAAGCTTGCAGATGTCTTCGGTCTTGTTGACGCGGAAGTCAGCCAGCTCGGAGATGTGCACGAGGCCTTCTTTACCAGGTAGGCATTCGACGAAAGCACCGAAGTCCTTCACGCCGCGAACGATACCGCGGTAAGTCTTGCCGATTTCGATTTCTGCAGTGCAGGCATCGACTTCCATGATCGCGCGATCCATGGATTCTTTGTCAGTTGCAAAGACCAGGACTTGGCCTTCGTCGTTGATGTCGACTTGTGCGCCAGAGACTTCGGTGATGCGGCGGATGTTTTTGCCACCAGGACCGATGAGTGCGCCAATTTTGTCGGGTGCAATCTTGATCGTGTGGATACGTGGCGCGTGCTCACGGAGATCCTTACGAGACTCAGGCATGTGCTCGGACATGACGGCGAGGATCTTCATACGTGCATCGCGATTCTGCTTGATAGCTTCGAGTGCGATGTCGAATGGCAGACCTGTGATCTTAAGATCAAGCTGGAAGCCGGTGATGCCTTCTGGTGTACCAGCAACCTTGAAGTCCATGTCGCCGAAGTGATCTTCTGCGCCGAGTATGTCAGTGAGGAGAACGCTCTTGGTGATGTTACCATCCGCGTCCTTTTCAGTAACCAGACCAGTAGAGATACCAGCACAAGGTGCTGTAATTGGCACACCTGCATCCATCAGAGAGAGGCAACCACCACAGATCGACGCCATTGAAGTCGAGCCGTTAGAGCTCATGACTTCAGAGACAACGCGGATCGCATAAGGGAACTCGTCTTCTGGAGGAAGGATCGGTAGGAGGGAGCGCTCTGCGAGTGCACCGTGGCCGATTTCGCGGCGTCCTGTGAATCCGAAACGACCTGCTTCACCAACCGAGAACGGAGGGAAGTTGTAGTGCAGGATGAAGGATTTGCTTTTGGCACCACCAGTGAGGCCGTCGATGTCCTGTGTGTCGCGGCTAGTGCCGAGAGTGGTGATGACGAGCGCTTGTGTTTCGCCACGGTTGAAGATGGCAGAACCGTGCACGCGTGGTAGCACACCAGTTTCGCAAGAGATGGTGCGAAGATCAACGCCGGCACGACCGTCAACACGCTTACCAGTGTCGAGGATGTTTTGGCGGTAGAGCTTTTCTTGGATTTCGTCGAATGCGCGAGCGACGTCGTCACCCTTTACATTTTCAGCACCAAGCTTTGCTTCAAGAGCGATCTTAGTTTCCTTGGCGATGACTTCGATCGCGAGCTTGCGCTCGGTGTAGCTGTCGAATTCAAGTGCACCCTTGACCTTTTCAGCGGCGTGTTCTTCGCAGAAGTCGACGATCGCTTGAGGAGTTACGAGCAGAGCGAACTCTTTCTTCGCTTTGCCGCAAAGCTTCGCGAGCTCTTTCTGAGCCACGATGATTGGCTGAATGGCTGCTTGGCCGTAGACAAGGGCTTCGTAGAAGCGCTCGTCAGAGATGAACTCAGCAGACCCTTCGATCATCAACATCTTGTCTTCAGAACCGACGTAGATGAGGTCGAGGTCGGAATCGAGCATTTGGTCGTGAGTCGGGTTGGTGACGAATTCGCCATCAATTTGACCGACACGCACGCAGCCGATTGGGCCGTTCCAAGGGATGTCAGAGATCAGAGTCGCGGCAGAAGCGGCGTTGACCATGAGGATGTCTGGCTCGTTTGTGAGGTCAGTCGCAAGGAGCAGACCGATGACCTGCACTTCATTCATGAAGCCCTTCGGGAAGAGCGGACGAAGTGGACGGTCGCAAAGACGGGATGTGAGGATTTCCTTTTCGGAAGGCTTGCCTTCACGCTTGAAATAGCCACCTGGGAACTTACCAGCTGCGGTGAACTTTTCGCGGTAATCAACGGTGAGCGGGAAGAAATCCTGCCCAGGGCGAAGCGATGAGGCTGCTGTGACCGAAACGAATAGTTCGGTCTCGCCCATGCTGATGGTGACGGCGCCGCTAGCGAGGCCAGCGAGAGTGCCAGAAGAGATCTCGATGCCGAGACCTTCAACGGTTACGTTGTGTTTTTGTTTCATACGTTTCTTTGTGTTTTGCTTTATGCATTCAACGGCATGTCGGGAGTGTGACCCTAATTGCCGCCGACCATGATCGGCATGGTCTTCTGGTGTGACTCGCGAAACAGTGTTTCAGCGAATCGAAATTGAAAAATCTTACTCTTAATCCCGAATGCTACGGGGAGATTAAGATGATGAGTCGGATTAAGGGGGAAGGCTTCGGGGAAGCTTCCTTGCCTAAATGAAAAATGCCGGACTCTCACGAGTAGAGTCCGGCATTGAAAGAAAAAGTGATTTGATTAGCGACGAAGCTGCAGCTTGGTGATAATCGCGGTGTAACGATTGAAGTCTTGGCGCTTGAGGTAATCAAGCAGCTTACGACGACGAGCGGTCATTGCGATCAGGCCACGGCGTGAGTGAAAGTCCTTGTGGTTACCACGAAGGTGCTCTGTGAGGTGCTTTACACGTGCTGTAAGGAGTGCAACCTGCACTTCGCAAGAACCTGTGTCGCCTTCTTTAAGAGCGAACTCTTTGATGATAGCTTCTTTGTCTACGATGGTGTCTGTGATATCTGTCATTGTATTGATGTTTCTTTGCACGACTATTGAGCTTCGAGTGTTCGAAACTGCTAAAACCGCAACTGAGCCGTTTTAGCCGTTATACCCGCAAATTTGATGAGCGGGAAGTCGAGGAACTGACCTTTCGCAAGGTGAGCTCTAACGCTGAAGGGCAGGAAAATGGCTTTTCAGTGCTCTGGTGCAAGGAAAAAGTGCGTATTTTGCTGAGTGTGGGCTAGGCAGCGCGAGCGCTTCTATCGCCTCGTGAGTTATGATCTGAACGATTTCCCCAGTAATCGTCGATGTACCTTATTTTAATTGCCACTGGGCAAATTGAAATTCGGGCATATCTGCGGTGCCAATCTGGGTGGCGAGCTTGAGGAGTTCAGTGTTTTCGATGCTGTGCCGTTTGAGGCGTTCATGCTGGGCCAGCCAGTAGGCGGCTTCGCAAATTTGCTGTTGGGCATCCGCTGCTGTTTCGGCGCGACCGGCGGCGTCGAGCACGGCTTTGCGGTCGAGTTCACCTTTGATGTAGCCGAGGAAGTTCTTGAGTGCTGCTGAGGCGTCGCTGGCTTTAATTCGCTGACTCAGTTGCAGGGCTGCGTGGTTGGCATCCGCTGCGGCCCGGAGTGTATATTCGAGGTACCAGGCGGACTCATTGGTCTGCTCGGGCACCAGTACTAGATAGCGGTCGAGTGCGCTGCGGGCGGTTTTCGGGGCGCTGATGTTGTAGGCCAGTAGGGCATGCAACAGTTGTATGCCAGGGTTTTCAGGCAGTAGTTGTGCGCTGAGTCCGATCGATTGCTCGGCGGCGACGAGATCGCCTTGTTGAAAGCGAATCAGGCCAAGGCTGTAGGTCAGTGCGGGGTTGCCGGGATCGAGGATCAGCGCGCTTTCGGTGTCGGCGGCCGCGCCTTGCAGGTCGCCCAGTTTGCGCAGCAGTGAACCACGTAGGGCCAGTGTCTCGGCTTGTTTGGCCTGAATGCTAAGTGATTGGTTCAATGCGCTCAGAGCGAGTGCTGTGGCGTCGTCGCTCAGGTGGGCGCGGCCGAGCAGGCTCCATGCTTCGGCGGAGGGGCTGACGCGGTTGAGCGTGATGGCTTCGAGGGTGGTAATCGCACGTTTAGTTTGTTTGGCGCGTAGCAGTGTGCGGCTGGCTAGAATCGCTTCCTCTGCGGTCTCGGGGCGGAAGCCACCGTCAAGTGCCTTGAGGATTTCCAAATCGCCGTCGGCTCTGCGGCCAGTCTGGTCGAAACAGACGCCGTGGTAAAATTCGAGCGAAGCACGTAGCTTGGTTTGACCATCGGGCAGCAACCGTAGTGCGCTTTCGAATTTTTCACGTGCGCTGCCGGCGCGGCCTTTGGCGAGTGCGCTGCGGCCTTCGAGATAGAGGCTGATGTCTGCAAGTTCTGGTTGCTCAGCGATGGTGCCGACAATCCCTTGCAGCGAATCCCATCGCTCAGCGCTGGCGTAGAGTGAGGCGAGGGTGACGTACGCCTCTAGATTGTCGGGTTGTTGATTGGTGATCAGTTGCAGGTCTTCGATCGCTTCATCGACTCGGCCTGCTTGGGTGAGCACGCGGGCACGCATCATGCGCAAGGCAGTGCGCTGCTTAAAGCTGGCTTCGCCTTGTTGCTGTTGGTGCACCTCGAGGGCTTGAGTGATGGCATCGACGGCCGCGTCCGTGTCGCCCTGATTGAGGGCATTGCCGGCTTTTTCGAGATACGCTTCGCTGGCGAGTTCGAGGCTGAGCGCTGCGGTTTCGGGATTGTCTAGGTAGAGCTGATTGAACGTTTCGGCGGCGGTATCCCAATCGCCTTCAGCCATCAGCAGGAGGCCGAGTAGTTTGCTCGCTACGCGGTAGTCGTCGCCGTCGATCGGCGCGGCTTGCATGACCTGCTCAATAAGGGCGATGGCATCGGCGTGGCGGTTCATATTACCGAGCACAAGGGCTTTGAGCAGTTGGTGCTCCAAATTATCGGGTTCTAGCGAGATGGCGCGATCGGCCGATTCGAGTGCGACTTGCGGCTCGCCTTGATCGATTTTAATCCGAGTGTTGAGCGTGAGTGCGGGCACGTAGTCCGCATCGAGTTTGAGCATTTGCTCGACGCCGTTGGCAGCTCCCTTGAGGTCGCCGATCAGGTAGTTGCCTTCAGCAATACCGTAGTAGAAATCGATACGCGTGGCGTCTGACTTTGCATGTAGTGTGCAGAATGGCAGGAACAGAAGTGTGATGAAGATGCGAAATCGGGGAGGCACAGTGATGGAATTAGGACGGAGGTCTGCCGGAGATGGCGGAGCAACTAAAAATTCGCTCCAGTCTCTTTGTTAATTCCTAATTCGTAATTCTCAATTCCTAATTGCTCCGCCATCTCGGCAGAACTTTGTCTTTAAGGCGCCGTTTTGTATCTAGTCCTGTTTGAGCTCACCGAAGTTTCCGGGAAGTGTGTTCAGTTGCTGCTGTAATTCGGCTTTCATCTCGGCGAGCTTTTGGGCGTATTCTGGGTGGTTGGCTACGTTCACTTGCTCGCGAGGATCTGCTGACAGATTGTAGAGTTGGTCGCGGTCGAAATAACCCGGATAGGAGCCCGTTGAACGTTTTTCAGCGTCGCCTCCGCCTGGGATCGCAGTCAGATGGCTGAAGGGTTGGCTGGGGTCTTCGGTAACTGTATTCAAGTGCTTGCGGCGGCGTTCGGCGTTCCATTCGTACAGTACTTGTGTGCGCTCCTCGAGTGTCATGTTTTCAACGGCATCTGGATAGCGAATCGCCATGTACTTCCAGTCGCCTTTACGAACCCCGCGGGCGTAGCCGAGCTCGAAGTAGAGGATGCGACCTTCTTCTTGCTGTGCGCCATTGAGGTAGGGGAGGAAGCTCTTGCCATCAAAGCTGACGTCGGAGTGATCAAAGCCTGCCATGTCGAGAATGGTCGGTGCGAAGTCGACGATTGAGACGAGTGCATCGCTGGTGGCCCCAACGGCAAAACCGCCTTTTTTCCAGACGATACTGGGGTCGTGCACGCCGCCTTGATAGACTGTGCCTTTGGAGTTTTGGCCGTGGTCGCTGAAGAAGAAGATGATAGTGTTGTCGAGCTCGCCTGAGGCTTCGAGGGTGCCGATTAGTGCGCCCAGGGCATCGTCTACCCAGAGCATGTTGGCGGTGTTGTCATTGACGGGGAACCCGGCGGCTTTTAGGCGTGTGGGAATGGTGTGGCGTGCTGGTTGCACGGTTGGTGACTTATCGAGATAGCCGACCGCGGTGATGAGTGGATTGGCATTCCAAGAGCGTTTCTCTGCGGTGGGACCATGCGGCACGGTGGTGGCGATGTAGAGGAAGAAGGGCTCGTCGTGATCTTGTTTGAGAAATTCGACGCCACCTGCGGTGACCCAATCCATGTTCTGCACGGCGACTTCGTGTAGGCCGAGGAAGTTTGGATTGTTGTGATACACGTTATCAACGAAGTCGAAACCGACCTCGCGGATGGCTTGGCAGACTTGGTCGTGGTTGGCCTTAAGCTTGGATACATTTTCTGGAGCTTTAGCGCTGGCATCAAAGTTCGGAAATCGTTTCAGATTATGTACATCGACGACGTGGTTTTTACCCGTCATGCCTGTGGTATAGCCTGCTTGCTGTAAGAGCTTGGGTAAGGTGGTGTCGCTCGCGATGATGTGAGTGTTGAATTCAACGATGGTTTGCCCTTCTTTAGCTGTGGTTTGCTTGAACCAGGCATTATTGGCTCGGCTGGCATAGTTGCCAGTTAGCACATTGTAGCGACTCGGCGTGCAGATAGGGGAGGCCACATGTTGCTCAAGCATGAGGGTGCCTTCTTTGGCTAGACGATCGATGTTTGGGGTGAGGTTTTTTCCTTTGCCCTGTGGCAGACAGTTGAAGTGCTTGGGTAGCATGTCATCTGCGATGAAAAAGATGATATTCGGTCGAGCATCGTTGGTCTGACTCGCAGCGGACGGTTTGGCTGCCATTGCATGGGAAGTGTAGAGTGCTGCGGCGCTGAGTGCGCAAAGCGTGAGGAGTTTTTTCGTTGTGTAGTTCATGGAGAAAATTGGCTGGTCTATTTTTGGGTATAGTGTTGCAGGAATTGAGTGAGCTGGGTGCCTAGGTCTTGGCTGATTTCGGCGTAGGCTGCTTCGTTGGCTAAATTGCGTTTCTCGAGTGGGTCGAGTTTATAGTCGTAGAGCTCAGTCGAGACGGGTGCAGTGTGACCGTCCGCACCTTGGTCTTTTTGATTGGCATACCACGCGACATAGCGAAAGCGCTCAGTGCGGAGGGCGTAACCCATGTGTTGGTAGCGTGGGTATTGGCTGAGGGCAAATTCGCGGATGTCGTCGTTGCCCTTATTGAGCGTTGCGACGAGGCTGACTCCATCGAGGTTGTTCGGTGTTTCAATCTCGGCGAGTTCGCATAGCGTTGGGAAGAGGTCGGTCAGTTCGACTGGCATGGTGGACGTCGTATTACGTTTCGATTGAGGCGCGCTGATGATGAGCGGCACACGAGTGGCATTTTCGAAGTTGGTATGCTTGCACCAGAGGCCGTGGTCGCCGAGGTGGAAGCCATGGTCGCCCCAAAGTATAATGATTGTATTATCGTCGAGATCGAGCACTTTGAGTTGATCGAGTATTTTAGCGATCTGGGCATCGATGTAGGCAATGCAGGCGTAGTAACCGTGAATGAGTTTGCGCTGTGTGGCTTCATCGAGTGCACCTGTTGCGGGCACGCCGTTGTAAGCGCGGAGTTCCTCGGAGTTGTGGTAAGCGATGTCGGGGCTATTGAGCGCCTTGCGTTGGAAAGCGGCCAGATCGAGTGAGTCACGGTCAAAGAGATTCCAGTATTTTTTTGGTGCGACGAAGGGAAGGTGTGGTTTTTTGAAACCGACGGCTAAAAAGAATGGTTCGTCGCGCTGGGCGAGTTTTTTAAGTTCCTTAACTGCGTAGGTACCGATTGCACCATCATCGTAGGCGTCGTCGGGCACATCCTCGGATTCCACGGCGGGCCAGCCATCGTTGGCAAAGAGGTATTTATTGACGCTGTTCCAGCCTTTTTTACCCTTGGCTTCGGCCTCGGCAGCGAGGGCTTTGCTCTTTGAGCTTTGGTAATGGCCAGTGGGTTTGCCTGTGGCTTCGTTGTATTTAAGGTGCCAGGTTTGCGTATAAGGTTGGCTCCATGATGCGGCGTCCGCGCCTTTGTCGACGCTGCGGGGATCGTAAATTTTGCCGACGCCTGCGGTGTGGTAGCCGTGGGTCTTAAAATGTTGAGGGATTGTGACGATGTCTGGATTGATCTCGCGAATCTTTGTTTTTAAATCCCAGACCTGAGTGTAGTCGGGACGTTTACCTGTCATTAAGCTAGCACGGGAAGGGCCGCATACGGCTTGCTGGGAATGGGCATTGAGAAAAGTGGTGCCTTGTGCCGCGATGCGATCGATCGCGGGCGTTGGAACGGCTTCGCCGTAGGTGCCGATCAATGGCTTTAGGTCGTCGATAGCGATGAATAGCACGTTCGGGCGATCCGCTGCAATGAGTGCCGTCGTCCAGAGCGTGGCAATTGCGAATAGGATACTCTTAAGTTTGGGGTGCATAATTATGTTTCTTACAGTCCGGTGCGGAAGATGAAGCCTAGGTCGTCCAAGTAGATGTCGCCAGTAATCGGGGCTTCGGATTGTATTTGGAAACGGATCCCGTAGAGCTTTGCCATCGCATCGAGTTCTTCGGGTTTGGTCACTTTAGCGGCGAAGGGTTTCCATTCTCCAATGATGTCTGAGAGCTTGATTGAGCCGATTGGCATCCAGTGATTGGCGTCACTTTGTAGAATGATATTAATCCGCGCTTTGGGGTCGGCGCATTTCAGATTGTGAGCGGCTCGGAGTTGGCCTGTAATGCCGTTGGCATTTGCGAAGGAGAGTTTCTCACGTGGCAATGGCTCGAAGTGGAACAGCAGGTCGGCTTCACGCTCTGGGGTTTCGCCTTTTAATCGAGCGGCTGCGACATATTGGTTTGGTTTGATAGAAGATTCAGAGCCGAGCTCAAACGTGCTT